>Ga0114981_10000001_pt1 | contig 174544 bp, 177 predicted proteins | sample S_140806_MF_Meta_FD_87028 | JGI IMG/M metagenome (GOLD analysis project Ga0114981, IMG submission 87028) | Freshwater microbial communities from Lake Simoncouche, Canada to study carbon cycling - S_140806_MF_MetaG | ecosystem: Environmental > Aquatic > Freshwater > Lake | place: Lake...
GCGTGAAGATTGCTTACGACAATCACGAAACAGTTGAAATCCTTAACTGGAAGCCGACTCCTCTCGAGATAACCTTTACCGAGATGGCAGCAGCTATCTCTAAGTAAGGGGGCAGCGTGGCAAACAAGAGGGCAAACTACTCGAATAGAGTAAGTTAGATGTTATCTTAAAACGATAACAGAAAAGGCTAGGTAAATGAATGATTCAGAAAACGAGATTAAATCTCAAATTGTAAAACACCTGAAAGTTGTGTACTACAAAGATATACTAAAAGGCAAGTTATTTTTTTAAACTAATATTTTTGATAGAGATATTCTGCTAAAAGGTCTTACTAAGATCTATATTAATAGTTTTCTAGGTTGATTTAACTTCTTAGAAGGATATAATCTAATACATTTCAATTTGCGACCATCACAAGTGGAATGCTTCCGGGCACGTAAGCACCTACGCTAGCATAAATAAACTATTGTCAGCAATATTTGCCTTCCTTAGTCTGTTAGGGAAAGTTTTTATATAAGGAAAAAACATGGAGGATCAGTTGTGAAGCAGACAAAGGTTAAGAAAGAAAAGGGAAGTACGGCAATAAGTGAACATGCTGCAAAGGAATGCAATCTACCTCGGCTTAAAACTGGTGAGAATGTAAATATGACAACTGCCAATGAGATTACTTGCAGCTGTGGTAGAGTTTGGAAGCTCCTACATCATGCATACACGGGTGACTATATCCAATATTGGGATTTATATAAAGATATAAATTGTTGTTCTTGCAATTGCAAAAAATAGTTTTTAATAATTTTAGTATGCACGGTGTTCTCTAGATAAAAAGAATACATAAATATAGATGTATTCTCAGATAAAAGATTTATTTATATTTTGTCAGATATATTCCATAAATCCTTAACACCATCATATCCATATTTAGTATTACTATCATTTAGTAAAACAGTAAATACCTCAAGCACTTTACACAATTCATTAACAGGTGTTGGCAATTCTATACCATAAGGAATAATTTCCTTGGAGAAAAGGGGGTGGAGATAGAATCCATTTTTAAAAGAGTGGTCCCCGCTACGATCTATAGGGTATTTATTTGGAATCTCTTTCTTTTTTATATATAGGTAACTTAGAGGCCTACTATAGTTTGGAGATAAGATCCCAAGAACTTTAAGTTTATCATAAATTAAAGTTTCTTCGGCTACACCTATAATATCAGAATATGAAAATGAGTAAAATTCAGAAATCATTTCAAAATTATCATTTACCAAAAAAGCATTGTTAATATTAATAACAGATTTATAGCAATTACCAAACCAATTGTAAATAAACCCACCTTCCAAGTACGATCTTATACATGCCAAGCAATGATTAGGAGCTTTTATCATTTCATCTAAAGTAATTGAAATCAATTTATCGCCGTTTTTTAAATTCCATGAATCTTCGCCACCCACCTCTTCACAACGACTATTTGCGTGAAGAATGTTATCTGACAATACAGCAGACCATTTTCTTTCGTATTCTCCGGGTAACCATACCGATAATGAATCAGCAATAGAGCTAAAATATATTCTACTCTGATCAGGCATTTTTGACATATTGTTATTATTTGAGTATTAAAGATCAAAGCAATAAAATAAAACAATTAATGCTGTAAAATGAAATTATTATTATTTTCATTTTTCTATTTTTATCTATTTTAGTAGTTTAACATATAAACTTAGGTACTCAGTAAAACCTTAATAATGTAAATCAAAAAATGATCTTTATTACAGTTTCTAAGGTATTATACTATAACACATACCAAAGAATATATTGTGAAGAGCACCCGCATATTATGAGTTTATAAGTTTGAAAAAAGGGTTATAAAGTTTCTCTAACCTTACTAAAGACCAAACAAAAGCATTAAAAAGCGAGTAGCTAAAGCTATTATAAGCATCCAACATGTCACGAAAGTTAACCCAAGAGTTCCAGCTAACAATTTCTCCAGCAAAGGGTTAATACCACCTTTAGTTTTCTTATTTTCATTCGTATTATCATAATCCATATATTTCTCCTTATATTATAGTCAATATCGGAACTTCTACGCTAAGAATACCAGCAGCGCCTGAATTGAAACAAGCTTTTAAATTTTAGGGAGTGGTAAATAGGCCTAACGGATTAAAAGAGAATACCGAAGAAGGGTTTTTTCAAAAACCAGAAGTAGAACATATTGAATAGCGTTCGAGTTACACCAGTTGGCATTAAAAGTAAAGGTATGGAAAAAATTGTAGATAATTTTAACTGGAATGAAGTGAGAAGCGGCTATCTAATCAAAATAGGTTGCGATGGGTCAAGTAAAGGCAATCCCGGAGCCGGTGGGTACGGATGGTATCATAGTGATAGCTTGTATGGATTTGGGGGATCGTTGAAAGCAACTAATAACGCAATGGAGCTAGAGGCTTTACTCTCAGTATTGAAAACTATTCCATCATCAGTAGGATTAGAGTTAATTCTAGATTCCAAATATGTAATTGACTCCATGACAAAATATATCTTCGCTTGGAGAAAAAATGGTTATATAACTAGCAAAGGTGATGTAATTGCCAATAAACAAGCTATTATGGAGATTGATCTTTTGTTAAAAAACAGAGCAGGGAAAGTTAAATTTTCATGGGTTAAAGGTCATGCTGGGCATCCCTTGAACGAGGCAGCCGATAAATTAGCCAACATTGGGGCAGTTAAATATGGTGGGGCTAAGATCCGTTAAGGATATCCTATTTATATCCATAATGCAATACAATTAGTTGCAGTTTTAGGGTGTATTAAATAAGTTTTTAATAATGAAAAATTTGAAGGAAACTATTTAAGACTCCTTTCTTAGATAGCCATATCTATTTAATACTGAAATTGTGTATACTCTAATTTACGGTTTTACTTTTGATTGCTTTGATTAACCTTAGCACTACACCGTACCCAATTAGTAAATAAACAAAACTAGAAATTACCCATTTCATGATTGAAGCAGAAGAAGCCAAATTAGCGGTCGATGATGAAATATCTCCATCTGTTAGATAAGATTTCGTTAAAGCAGCTAGGCAAAAGTTCTCTACCCAATCAAAGATAACTTGAGTAAGAGGTAGTAGGTTAAACAACCAAATTCTCTCTGAGTATGGCTTATATATATAAGATAACCATATTACGTACATAAAACCATAGATTATTGCAAATATATTATCCCAAACTTGATTGAAGTTTATATAGGATGTGAGCATTAGCTCAGATCGCTCCGAAAAAAAGTTTTCAACATCCACAAACCCGAAACCAAACGTTGTACCTAGAGATTTAACTTCACCACCAGCAACTTCAAAAGATTTACTAATTAACGATAGAAATGCTAAATACCCGGAAAAAATAGCGGTAGCAACAAACCCAATTTTAAAGTTAGATATATTAAAGAAAAATAGGGAAAAACGACGCAAGACTCCTGATCTATTATTTGGCATGTCTATACTTTACTAGAAACCAGTAAGATGGCTTTTATTACTTAATTATTAGAGTAGCCTCTTAACTAATCGCCACAGTATCAATTTATAAAATATATTTAAAAACTTATAGAATCACATTATTTAAAAAAGTTAATTGTAATTAAAGGTAAAACTTAACAACATAACATAGAATATGTTGTGAGAAAGAACGGATTAAAAGTCCTCCAGTTAGCACACAACATATGACTCCATATGTTGTGTTGTATGAATTAATAATTTTTTTAAAATGAATGTTTGTTACTAAAAATCTACCCAATGATATATTTAATTCCATCGATAAATGATAAAGGATTATCTTCAGTAATCTTGTTTGGCAAGCTCATAACAAATTTTACACTAGCGGCATCGACGTGTATGAAATCATTAATAGTGCTCCCATCTCTCAAAATTTTTATATTTTCAAAGTCATACATATCATAGAACCTCAAAAAACGTAATTTAAAGGTAAGTCTTAATAACCTGTCTGAATCTAAATCTGCTAAAAATTCTATCTCACTTGAGTACTTTTTATTTAAGTATGATGTGACATTATCAAAAAAACTTTTTTGTAAATTTTCATTATTTAATTTATTTTTTATACTTATATACAATAATTTTAATGATAAAATATTTTCATCATTATCTATAATGGGTAAATCAGTGGTGGCTGTTGGAACTAATGAGATACTTAAAAGTAGAAGCGCTTTCTCTATCCCTGTGATCTCTTCATCACTATTGCATGGTGTTACTTGTTTTAAAGATGAAATACTATGTTTAGACTCTGGTGATGTTGTTGTTTTCACTTCAATGCCAACGTCGTTTACTACAAAATCACGATTACTTCTTTCATACCCGTACCAAATATTATTGATATCAAGAGACGGCTTTTCAAGTATAATCTTATCAAGAAAAATAAGTTCTCCAATTAAACCAACAACATAACTGAAACCACTTTTACTATCTTCGGTTAGGGCTTTCACTAAATCCGAACAACTTGCGAAGGAATTATTAGGTGATTGTGCTACACCATTTTTATATAACTCGTAAATGATAAATGACGATACATCGTCTTGTGAGTTCTCATTTTTTACCCTCAATCTATAGCAAAATTCATACGTCTCTCCGAATTTAGCTAGACAGTGACATTCCTTTACTAACTTTAAATTAGTTAATTCTTCAAGAACATTTTTGCTTAAACCGCTGCGTAAATGAAAGTATATATCTATAGATTTCTTTCCGCTAATATTTTCAGTTTTCTCAACTGAAATAATTATGATGTCTGTTTCATCAAAAGTAACTTTTATCAAACCTGATTTTAAATCAGAAATGCCCTTGTTAATCATATCGAATTCTTGATCGGTAGAGATACTCAATACTTCTATCATTTATTTGCCAAAATCTCATTGTTTACAAGCGAAATAGGATTTTTAATGGCCAGCGGAGATCGAAATGCTATTAGCAAAGGTTTATTTTTATGTTGGTAAACAGTAATTAAACATTTATTTTTATATTCAATATCGTCAGGGGTTTTATAAAAACGATCTAATGTTATACCGCCATTGTATAGGTGTGTTCCCCAAGTAGAGATCTGCGAAGACTCGGATTCCACAATCCTGTAATCTAACTCTAAATCTTCATTCGAATTAATAAAATTTTTTATGGTTGTATTAAAATTGTCTGCATTAGAAATCTTAGTGTCCAAAATAGGAAATGATGAAAGTTTCATTGTATTATCTTTTTTAGGAAGTATCTCGTAAATCTCGTCACAATAATCATTCTCTAAAACAATAAAAATATCACTAAGTTCATTTTTTACTATCAAATCATTACGTCTAATTTTACCAGTTGGTTTAGCGTTTCTTGTGACGATTGGGACGGAGTTTTGTTTCTTTATATCATTTAAATTGACTATATTTGTTTTAAAATTGGAATTTATATCAATCAATTTAGCAAGAATTTCTTTTGTTGTAATAACTCTGCAAAGAGGTAGATAATGCCCCCTGTAACCAAACCATCGCTGCATTTGCGAAAGCGTATCCTCAGATGAAGGTAATCTTAGAAAAACAGATGTAACCAAATTATCGAAGGTAACGCCGCGAGACATAATATTTCCCCCTATATTTATCGTATGTTTATTAGTACCTCCTATTTCATATTTATTTTCGCTATTTAGAACAAGTAACTCTATGTCATTATAAATTTCATAAAGATCCTCAAAAGAAGACGAGTATAAAGATTTAAAATTTTCATTATTTTCCAAAATAGTATCTAACAATGAACGATCTAAATTCTCAATAGACGAAATATACTCCTGAAAAATTTTAGTCAATAAGTCATCTTTAAATATATTTCGAAATAGTATAGGTTCTAATTTCAAATGCTTATTTATTTGGTTTTCAATATTTGAATGTTCAGCAATTTTTCCTGATTCATGAAATAGCATTTGAGCCTTCTTATTAGGAAATAATTTACGAAATAAGAAAGCACCAACCAAGTAGTAAGAAAGGGAATTAATCAAATCGTGCTCTTCCTCTTTTTCGTACGATTTAACTAACTTGTAATTAGAATTATAGTAGAAATCCGATCCGGTGTAACTTTCCCTCAAAGAGGGTACCTTGTAATTAAAAGCTGGATTTTCGTCTATTGTGGTAGGATAACGCAATGTAAAATACTTATCGATTTTTAACTTATTTTGCTCTTTTTCAAGTTGTTTTGCAGCAGGTGTTGCGGTATAACCTACGTACAACCTGTTATCAAAATTACTTATACTCATAATATCATATATCAATTGAGCTATCTTACTATCATCTACCTCAATTGATGAATCATCGCACTCATCATCGAAAAAAACAATTCTAAATTTGCGCCCACTATGGGTTGTATTACTAATATAGGAACCTATTTTTTCAATTTCACATTTTATTTTTTTAAGATGTTGAATTTCTTTCATTACAATATAAACAAAGTTTTTCCCCGAAGTAATTGTATGTTCAATTTGTGTCCCACTTCTATCATATTTTTGAATTAATGCATTGCTGGTGTTGGTGTGAGAGTTAGGAATTAATGCATATTTATATTTATTACCATTTTCTATTTTAAATAACGAAGAAAACCTATTATGTGTCTGCTTATAAAGAGATGTCTTGGTACCCGAAGTGCCAGCAAGTACGATAATTACATTAATAAACTTATCGTTATCAATAAATTTACAACAATTACCAATTATACTACTTGTCTTGCCAGATTGAACATTCCCAACTATGCCAACGCTAACCAAACCATCACCCACATCGTGGTCGTAATCTACGAAGTTAGCTATAGCATTACAACTATCACGTATATTAACAATCCCGGGGTCTGAATACCCATCTTCATCGGAAAGTTTTTTTAAATATGTTTCAAAAAGTGACATTTGATCTATTCCAGAATCAAACTTATTGATCGCACCTTGAAAAATAAAATTCTTGTTTAATAATTCTATTTTAATCATTTTATTTTTTTAACCTGTTTAGATTATTATTTATAGGTACTGATGATGGTTCTTTATCTAAAAACAAAATGAATTCAGATGCTAATAGATTAGATAAGTTGTCAATATACTCATTCTGGTTCTTGCTTTGACTTTTCTGAGGCCTTTGCCAGTCATTATTAGAGCAGTTTTGTGTTTTAGATAAAATAGAAGTAGAAACTTTTTGAATAATAACGTTTTCTGATAGGCTATCATAATTATTTTTGTATAGTGTAGAGAGGTCCTCGTTATCATTACCGTGATTTAAAGCTTTTATTATTCCTAAAATTGTTGCAGTAGTTTGCAAATCTTCCCATTTATCCTGTTTCTTCTTACTATTTTTGAAATCGCTATGCCAATGCTCACCAATTTTTTGGTGTAATTGAGTAGAATAATAAAATAAATCAATTAAATTCTCGTAATTATTAGGAAGTGACAAAAATTTATTATTTTTAACATCTTCATATAATGAATTAATGCGGTTAGTTGTACTCATCGAAATCTTTATATTGTCAGTATCAAATAAAAAACTAATAACATTTGATAGCACCTTACTTCTCCCAAATCTGTTTAGCGGTATTTTGAAGTAGTCTTCAAAACTTTCTTCAATTTTATTTAGTTTATCCAAATATTTAGTATATTTCTTGTGAATTTGGTCTTCCTCATCAAATATTTTCTCACCTGTTGACACCATAAGAATATTAGCCAAACGTAAGTTATGATATGAAGCATTTCTAATTTCGTCGGCATTTAGTTTTTTGCCCTGTTTATTATACATTGTAAAAACTTCCTGAATTTGGTTACTTGATGTTTCCTTATTAAATCTAATTATAGGTATAATGAATGCTTCAGAAGCATTCCTAAAAACATCGTTAAATAGAATATCGTATCTTTTGCCGGCGAAACGTGAGTATATAGGTTTATCATTATTAACTAAATCTGTGTAATATTTATCTCCTAAACTAATAATTTCGTCTTTATAGCCAATCTCATCATCAGCATTTTTAGGTAATCTAAATGGCAAATAGTTATCAAACTCGTCTTTTGCACTAAAATCTTTTTTGTGTTTCTCTTTAAGGGTTTTCTTAAATTCTCTGTAATTGTTTTTGTATAAATGTTTTAAAGATTTCTTATCCAGATCGGATACATCGTTTAGCGAGTTAATTGTATCGTTTACAAATATTAAAGCCATAGGGTGTACACCTAGAAAACGAAAAATAGAAGTTAATCTTTGTTTGCCGTCAACTATAGTTACGATATTATCAGAATCTTCCTGCATAATAATTGAAGGTAGGGGAACACCTCTAAGAATAGAAATAATTAATTTTTGTGCATCAATAATATTCCAAACATCTTTCCTTTGAAATGAGGGGTCAAGATTTAGTTTACCATTATTCAATTTATCTATAAAATAGTCGATCCGCCAGGTTGCAACATCAGCACTAACTTGTCCTTTAGTTAAAGGAGTGAATTTGTCAGAAGACTCCATAATAATTTTTGTCGTTATTTTTTTAACATCGTCTATTTCGACTAGCTCATCAAGGTTAACCAGCGCATCTTTAATATCTGAAATTATACTTAAAATCTTTCCTGCAATTTCTCTTGACATGACAGTACTATTGATTTCGAGTATACCTGTTAGTTCATTGAAAAATTTATCCTTGTCGTTTGTATTTGACGAGTAGATTTGGGCAAATAAATCATATATAATTTGATTAAAATCATCTGTTTCAAAAAGATCGTCATGCCAATATAGATCATTCCATAAACTATTTATTTCCTTGAGTAACGAAATTATGTCTGAAAACAAATCTATATTCTCTTCTAAATTATCCTCAATAATCGAAGTACTTAATTCGTATACATTATTTTCATTCAAGTATGGTACAATTACCAAACTATCGTTCATTGATGCATTTTTATTACACCATAAACTCATGTAAACGTGTTTGAGTCCAATTGTGGTAACAGTGTCACCTGTTGAAAAGCATAATGACTCCCACTCGTCTGAGAGTATTTTACTACAAAAAAGAATTATTTCCTTTGCGAGCTCTATTTTTGTAAAATTATGATAACTAATGCCTAATTCATAACAGGCCCTCTCAAAAACAATTCTGTGTTCTTTAGAACCAGGACCAAGTTCGTCAAAAAGTGTTCCAGTTAGTAACATTTGTATTTCATTATAAAGTTCAACTTTATTTAAAGAACCAATTTTTATGTTTTCTATATCATATAAACTCTTATCCACAAAATTACCTGCATTAAATTCAATTAATTTGCTCATTTTTACATTGTATCATATAAATATACTACGTCTCGTTATTATACTTGAGTAAATTAATGGAACTATAATAAAAAACTATAAAAAATAAATATTTGTGTAAACATAACATTATAGCATAGTTTCAAAAATGAATGAAGAATATAAAAGTTACGTAGAAAGGTTAAACTGGTTTAAAGATAACGAAGGCATAAAACAGGACAAAAAATTAGAACCACTTGAAGGTAAAGAGCATCTAGTAAGCGCCGCTAAAGGTATCTATAAGCCTAAAGATATTAAATTTGTACTAAGTATTAAAATTACAGATAGTGGTAAATACAGTGATGGTGAGTTTTTTAGCATAATCGGTAACGGGAGAGCATTTTATTACGAATTGGAAAAAAGCAAAAATATTATCCCATCATATTCCAACGCAGCTTTAATTGAAAATATTAAACACTCAGTACCTGTGGGAGTACTAAAAATAATAAAGCAGGAATCAAAATCAGAATATGCCGTACTTGGCTGCTTTTACCCTCTAATTATGTTTAAGGATAGAATATTACTTTGTGATATGAATACTTTTAAAGAGTTCAGTAAGCAAGAAATTAAAAATAGTTGCTTTGAAGAATCACGGAAATTAGATTTGTTAGGTAAGTCTATTGAATAGAATAATAAGATTTTGGTGAATAAAGAAATGTATATAAACTGTGTTAATAAAGCCAAAAATATATATTTGTTTAAATTTATCAAAAATTTGCACAAATTACAGCTAATATTAATTGAAAAGGGACAATACTAAGATGTCCAGTACAAGGAATTTTAAATTTATTGATCTTTTTTCAGGAATTGGTGGCTTTCATCAAGCCATGGTTAAACTTGGAGGTGAGTGCGTACTAGCAAGTGACATTGATTCAGATTGCAGGGATGTGTACGAAAAAAACTATGGAATTAAACCATTTGCAGATATTAGATTAATTGATGAAAATCTCATACCAGACCACGATGTGTTATGCGCCGGTTTCCCCTGCCAACCTTTTTCAAAAGGTGGCTTCCAAAATGGATTCACGGATACGACAAGAGGAACTTTATTTTATGAAATTATAAGAATTATAAAAGCAAAAAAACCAAGGTTTTTAATATTAGAAAACGTAAGGAACTTGGCCAGCCACGATGGGGGTAATACCTGGAAAGTGATTATTGAATCTCTTCATGAACTAGGCTATAGGGTTTCGTCTAAACCATTTATTATCTCACCACATAAATTAAGTCCAGTTAAGGGCGGTGCGCCTCAAATTAGAGAACGAGTGGTCATACTTGCCGAAAGACTTGAATACTCAAAAAGAAGAAAAGAAAAAAATCTAAATTTAGATTGGGATTTCTCACCAGAAAATTACCCAACACCGAACTGGTCCCCGCAGGATTGGGATTTTAAAGATTGGGTCAGTAAGCACAAAGCGGCTGAAAAAGATCTAACTACGTATAATATATCAAATGACGATAAGAAGATTTTATTAACCTGGGGTAGTTTTATTAGTAAACTTAAAAAAGATTCACCAATAGGCTTCCCAATTATGAACTACGCATTATCTGATAACAATAAAAATGACGGTTTGCCTGAGTGGAAAATAGATTTTCATAATAAAAATGCTAATTTATACACTAAAAACAAAATTATGATTGATAAGTGGAGACTAAAGAAGAAACCAGAACTATTTAACCCATCTAAGCAAAAGTTAGAATGGCAAGCTCAAGATGCACCAAGAAATAAAGAATCTGACATCTTAGAGTTACTCATTCAGTTTAGACCGTCTGGCATTAGGGTAAAGAAACCAACTTATGTTGGAGCCCTGGTTGCTATGGTACAAACACCGGTTATGGGTTGGCTGGGGAGGAGAATAACTCCATCAGAAGCAGGAACATTGCAAGGTTTTCGTACAAAATTTAAAAGAGCAGAAAAAGATCAAATTGCTTATAAGCAATTTGGAAATGCTGTAAACATAAACGTTATAAAGTTTTCTGCCGAGGCACTATTCAAGCGCTGCAATTATTAATATAAAAAGATTCTATTCTTTCTTCCTTAGCGATAAATTTAAGCCTGTCGCAACATATATACATAACATATGTTCATATCGAACAAAGTATAAAATAATCTCTTAGAGAATTATTTTATAATCTACTCTCAATAAAAAGTTTTAATTCGATTACATGATTTGATCTATAGTACTATAGAGTATACAGATATGGGTTATGTATCTAAAATTATACTTATAGGCGAAAGCCACCCAAATGATGGTGGGTTGATCCCTAATTATCTTATAGAGGTATGGGGGATAATATTGTATTTGTATGTAAACAACTTAGATCTAGTGAAGCAAAGCCAGAAAGTAAATTAGAGGAATTTAAGGTAATTTGTAAAGACCCTGATGATTTCACAAAAGATTTAATAAAAGCAATTAAAAAAGTTCAAAGAAAGGCTCGTTTAAATAAGTTAGGATGTTCGGATATCGCAATTGTATCATTTGATTCTTATAAAATGGATAAAGTATTTTTTTCTGAATTAGAAAAGGAATTCCCGAAGCATGGTCTATATTTCTTCCAATTGTCTAATTTTAAAATTTGGAATCGTTGGGGAGGAAATTGGAGCAAAGAGGATATTTTTAAATAATAAGTTAAAAAGAAATACATTTTTGGCTGGAAATTATTTAGATTACTAATTTATACTAAACATTTAAGTTTTAAACCCGTGTAAAAAACATTAAACTCGAGTGTATAACTATAGTTAAACTTTATTCTATAAACTATATACTTAGTTTTAGAAACCTTTGCCACCCAAATCTATAAGGATTTTATCAATTGTATCAACAGTATCAATAACACTACCAGTCACATCAATCTTGTGTACGTTTGATGCATTTATATGAACTAAATTAGTCCTTAACTGATAAATGCAAGTTTTTACTTGCGCTCTTTGGGGCCCTAACTTGGCATGATTATACTTAACATATATTTCAGCTAGGTATTGAACCGGAATCAGATCGAAAAAAGTTAAACCATCATTACGTGATAAGCTTAAATTTAAATCCTTTATAATTTCATTATATTTATCTCTATGTAATTCCTTCATTTTATCTTTTAAAAAGTCTTCATTACCAGTATAGAATTTTCTAACTCTTATCTCTAAGTCAATAAGTATTAAATATAGATGAGCATGTATTGTCCTACTATTTACAATATCAAACTTATTGATTACTGAAAGTATTTTGTCTTTATGCTCAACATCAACAATAATAACCAAATTCTCAGATCGAAGGCTACTAAGCAAATCTATAAAAGTATCCTCATTAGAAAAAACTACAGCTTTGGTAAGGCAATCTATAACAGATCCATTTTGATTGTATTTTTCAATATCTAGTAAAGCCCAGCCATTATTTTGCTGGTAGGGTAGATATGAGATATCAAGATTTTGAGCTTCTTTAATTTTTGTCTTAACTTTACTTGGATCATTTTGAATTTGCTTCATTATTTTTATTACATTTGATTGACCGTGTGCATATAGCGGTAAAAGATTCATATAAATAGTATCGAATCAAAAATAGAAAAATACATACTTTTTTGAACCTATAACAACCTCTTCCCCTCCTCGAATACAGCAAAAATATCACCTTCGTAATTTTTATCATAAATTGTCTTAACAACTTCTTTCAACTTTTTATCAAAGCTATCATACTCATCCATTAACTCACTAAGATGGAATCTATACCCGCCTTCTAAAAACTTACTGATTAATATAAAGGCAACTACTGGGTTTTCATTAGAAGGAGAGATGAGATCATCAAAACCTTTACTAATATACTCTTTGAAATCATAAAAGCATTTATCACATAATCTATACTTTACTTTTCTCTTTTTGGAAAGCATACCCATACCGCTTGCCCAAGATGTGGGAACTCCTAAAACCATAGTAACCGCCACCTTGCATTTACAGCAATTATAAGCTACTCTATAAAAAGTAGCGAGTTTTACTTCCTTTACCAACTTACCTGTTTTGCTAGCAATTAATTTAATTTTTTTTGAATCCTTGTACTCACATACAATATACCTCACAACAAGAATCAATGTAATAGTAATAACCACAAATAAGTCGAAGTATTCAAACATCAGATCAGCTCCGTCATAGTTATAAACTCATCTTTAGACCCATGCCAATCCTTAGCCAAAACAATGGCTAACATGGCCTTTTCAACTGAGTAAGGTTTTATAATATCAAACACCAATTTAGCTAGATTCTGTGAATCTTTTTTTAGAAAATTAAAATTCGCGTAGGCGCCGTGAGAAATATTACCTGCTACCAAAATTATCTTTTCAATATCTTCTCTAGATATAGCAGCTGATAAGACATCATGGTAATTAAAGTATGAAGAACCACCGCTCTCATTATACCAATACTTATTGTTGCAATACGCTAAGAATATATGGGGTTTTATCTGCATTTCGGCTTTCTTTGGGTATTCGGAAAAAATACCTTTTTCGAAATTAAAATTGTTTGTAAAAGTGTAAGAAATTCTTTTTTTAATGATAGTTAATTCAGATTGGCTAAAAAGAGGGTAATTTAATTCAGTTATCTCATCAAATAACCTCTGAATTGTATCAACCTCACCTTTTTTTATAATATATTTAATGCCTTGCCCATGAGCAAAAAGAAGATATTGATGGGTTTGTCTTAGTATGAAATAAGGTATTAGTTTATAAAACTCTTTACGAGCCTGCTCATTTCTTATAAATTTTGAAGCTATGTCAAAATTAACATATATAAGCTCCGAAAATCTAAAATGCTGTGGCTTATTATGTTCTCTAAAAATTAGGTTATTTTTTATCCATTCAAAAGTGACTTCAAAGTCAAAGTCGGGCCTATTGGTAAGTTCAGCTGTAATCCCAAGATTAGAAAGTATTAAATGGTAATCAGCTTTACTTAGTTTATTAGCATAAAGGCCTAAATACTCAGAGGTGGTTAATTTGACCAAATCATCAAAACCAGCATTATACCCATCAAAATAATAGCCGACTAAACCTTTTTTGTGGTACTTAGAGTAAAATTTTTGCATTTTATCAATAAATTTGAATTTAATATTATTTTTTTCACTATAATATTTGAGTAAACAAAGATATATAAAATGCATTTCATTTTTAGTTTTTTCAGATGAGACTTTGATATCTAAGACTTTAAACTTTGCTGAGTTTAGAGCAGTTAACTCTTCTGCGGTAAGCAAGGAGATAGAAAAACAAAGCAACATAATCTCTTTACCTGAATGCAATTTAAAGTATTGAGCATAATCATTTCGTTCAATTAATAGATTACTAAGCTCATTATGATAAGTATTCTTGTAATAGTTAGATCTATCATGTACTATTTGAGCAGCAAATAAAGCCCACTCGACGGATTTGTTAATATTGTACTCAATTGCCTCCTCGGCTGCAAATCTAGTAATTGCCCTATTTGAGGCTAACAATATATCTCTAAAAGCAAAAGGGATCGGGTATTTTTGTAAAATACTAATTACCTCGCCTTTACTCCTAGCATTTTGCAATAGATATAGAACCTCTTGGTCAGATAACTTGTAATTATAGCTAAACATTCTCCTAGTTCGGGTGATTGGTCTTAATTTGTTTAGAAACAAAATCTTTTCATTATCGTTAAATTTATTAAATAATGAATCAGAAAAATCGGTATAACCAAATTTTGAGTTAAAGAGATCATCTTTGAGCTCTGAAAAAAGATAATTATTATCCACCCTACCTAATTGGTACAATAATGATTTATAACAATCAGAGTACTGTGGGTGAGAGAGAAACTGGGTAAAATATGTTGTCATGTAAACTCCTTATGGCCTAAGCCGATCAGCTCTTCCCTTGGAGCACCGTTAGAGTTTCTACCGGTTGCTATCTTACGAGCCAAGTACTTAGCGTAAGAATTCTGGAGCAATATATACTGTGCAAGGGTGGTTGCAAGAATCATCTATTAAAGGTAAGATGGATTACTGATTTTGAGAAATCTTATAAACAAGCATAATTTATCGCTTTAAAATATATTAACTTATTTGAAAATTCAGTAAAGTAATAATTATGTTAAATACAAATAATAATGTAACACCTCTAACTTGGAAAGAGTTAAGGGATGGTTATAAATATCTACTGAGCGAAAATTTAATGGTTCCTGAATACCGCATCAAATTACAACACTTAGATAATTGTTTTATAAATGGCTGTTATATTCATAAAATTAATTTACTACCAAAATTTGATACGCTCTCTCATAGAGTATTAACAACAAAGATCGACCAAGATTTTATCGATATGGCTATCTGTCCTAATCACTCTCTTCCACTCATTCAGGTAAATATATTTGAAAATACTTCTCATGAGATTGCTTATCTAATGTCAGCAACCTCACTAGTTAAACTAAATAACTATGATTTTACTCCCTTGCTTAATTCATGTTTAGAATCTAAAGATGAATTGGATAAAAAGAGTAAAAATACACTCAATAAATTTGTAACTGAAATCAATAATGAGATAAATATAAAAATAGATAAATATTATAGTAAAGAACAATTAAAAATATATAATAAGGCTAAATTAGGCTTGCTTACAAATATACATGATTTACGCTCAGCTTTAAACTACGCTATAGAAAATGAATTTTTATATAACCCATCGGGAAATAATGCCGTAAAGTTGATTATAAGTGAATTTACTGATATATATAAAGATTATAGGATATATTATAAAGACTCTGTAATTGAATCTGAAGTAATAAATGATTTTGATAAGCTAAATTCAAATTTTAATAAACTTGTTAGGGAAGCGATTTTGAAAATCACAAATCAATTAAAAAACGAATATGATTTGCCCACATTTGATGAGAGCTATCAACTTATATTGAAAAATCTCGATTCAATTAGGTCAAACTTTATAAGAAATAATAGTAATTTTGCAGCAAATCAGTTATTTGTGGTTCTAAAGTCAAATCCTAATCAAAACAATTTATTTCACCATGATTATATTGACCCAGATCCAATTAAAACCTACCTTTATTTACTATATGATTTGTTTCCATATTATGAAAAATTTTTTGCCGAAAGTGAAAACTTATTTACCAGTAAAAGATTTATAGCAAAAATCACCTTAGATAACTTTTTGAAACTAAATTTACTCTTTGAAAGTATTATAGAATCAAATATCTACCCTATAACTGAAAAGCCAATGCTTATGGATGCAACAATATTCTGGAATAATGACGTAAACTCGCCATATTATTTTTTTGACGATGCTTTTCTGATAGCTAAAAATATATAATTAATCATAATCATTCATAGTAATATACAGAATCTAAAATTACGCATAAATTCTAATGATAATAACAACAAAAGCACTGTGACAATCCTAATTTCAAAGGAAAGTATGAGTATGGATAAAATAATAAAATTAAGAAACAAAGTGTATGATATATTAGGCGGATCAGAAGCCCGGAAAATCATGAATTCATTTTATGGTGATTTCACGCCATTTGATTTGACGGAAAAACAGTATGAAGTATTAAACAGCGTATACGTTAAATTAGTTGAGAATAAATACTTTATGGAACTTATAGGAGAAGCATGCTCAAAAATACAAGAAAGATCAAACCAAGAGATAGAGGAATGGAAGATAGCATATGTTATGCATAAAATACTAATTTGTGAATTGATGGCAATTGCAATGACAGATGTGATGAAAAAACGCTCTCTTTCCAATGAAACCATAGAGTTCTTTGCTGAATACACAATTGGAAAATTCCTTGCAGATGGAACCCAATTAGCTAGAGAACATGATTTAGTAGAAAAAAATTTAAAACAACTAGAATCAGATATAGAAGAAAACGGCGAAGAAGAGTATAAGGCCGAAATCGATGAACTTTGGCAGTTTTCTTAAAATATATAATTGATTCCAACTTCTGTGTGATATAATTTATGGTTGCTAAGGTGCGCTTATAGTTATCATTATTCAAATATAATAGAAGGGAAACACCTTGTTTCGTAAGAATAAAGGGTATCATAACCCTGATTTATCAAAATGGAAGCTAGTTTATGAGGCTAAAGCAGAAATTGATCTTCTGATCAGTAAAGTAAATAAACTCTATTATAGTATTCATGCCTCTTATCTTTTAGTTGAGCTTGTAATACTATCGTGTATTTTAATACTCCATAAAAATAACATTCTCGTGAGTTTGCTTTTAGCATCTCTGATTCTGGTATTCTTTACACAAACTCTCTTCATTATCTTTATGAAGAGTTTACTAGCTCAAGAATACGCTATGCAATTATTTGCTGTACCATTATATGTTCTAAAAAAGGGGATACTAAATATAACTCCTGAGATCCTAAAGGTTAATACATGGTATGGTCGTAGAGCGAGAAAAATCTTCGCAAATAAAAAATTTACAGATGGAGAAGTAGAGACATTTCAGGTCCTATCAAAGGATTGGAACGGAAGCTACGGAGATCTATTGGATGCGTCAAAATCTTTATAAGTAAGATTTAAATAATAACGGCCTCACTTAATATGGGGTCGTTATTTTTTTATTTAGTTTTTGTAATTTATTGAATAATTAATTAGCTTTAAATATAGATAAAATTTCCTTTGAGATTAACTCTACATCTATCAAACAATCTGAATTAGCATCATTTATTACCTGAGATATCCCTTTAGAATTCAAATAAACCCCATCAATTAACTTTGGTTTACCAACCCATGGCCAGTTATTTTGAGTAAAAGCTAGAACACCAACCACTAGAACATTAGAATCAATTAAACTAGCCTTTACGGCGCTAACCTGCCGCTTGACTCCCTCAACTAGATTATCTCTATTATTACCATTGACAAAAAGTGATTGCTTTCCAGGCATAAAAAAACTCCCACTTTTACGTAACTCCACCAAACCCTTATAATTCTTTGCATCAATTATAAATAAACCCTTTGGAGTAATTAACATGTGATCTATATTTGCTTTTGAGCCTGGAATTCTCCGATCATGAATCGCTATAAAATTGTTTTCTACCGCTAACTCATCTAGTAAACTACCAACTCTTTCCTCACCATCAGCACCTTTTGACCATTTTTGCGCCTCTTTAGAGGGTTCTAAAAAAGGGTAAATAAACTTGCCTATTATAGGTATACTTTCGACACTCTCTTTACGCTTACTCTCAATTTTTTGAGCTTTATCTTTAGCAGATTTACCAGCCTCTCCGTAGCTATTAGTAACTAAACACTCTAAGCAAGTAACGCTCTTACTCTCTAAGTAGTATCTGATGTCTCTTCCCTTGTTAATAACTATCTTACATATGAAACACTTGGTTGAAAATCTAGCTTTAATTATTTTAAAATCATCGCTCATTATAATAATCCATTGAGCGGATTAGCGTTAATACTCTTTACTAATTTATCAGGATCTATTTTTAAATATACCTGGGTTGTTGCAACCGATGAGTGTCCCAATAACTCTTTAACCTCAATTAAATCCGCTGATTTAGAGTTCAAAAGATGGGTAGCAAAAGAGTGACGGGTCATATGCACCCTTAAACCTGGCTGCTTTATACCAGCTAATTTCAAAATGGTATCAAAAACTTGACCAATTCCATCAGAGCTCAATGAGCCTGATTCAGGTTGACGGTTAGAGATAAAGAGGTTCTTATTTAAAGCAGAAAAAACTTTCCTGCGTTCCACTAAGTAAGTAGCAAGAGAAAGTTTAACAGAGTCTGGAACAGGTATAACTCTCTCTTTATCGCCCTTACCAATTACCTTCAAATGCTCAGGTTCAGCAATTGAGGGCGAAAAGTCATCTACTTTTATATTACTAATCTCAGATAACCGTAACCCCATAGTTAGCCCTAATTTCACCAATAGTAAATCTCGCTTAGAGTTGCTTGTCTTACCAGCATAGTCTAACAACAGCTGGCAGTCCTGTAGGGAGAGGGCTTTAGGGACCCTCTGTGCCACCTTAGGGCGCATGACAGACCTCATTGGGTTCTGGGTAAGCCGATCACTGGAATCACACCAGTTAAGGAAACTCTTTATGGTGGTATAGTAACTCATTACCGATTGACCTGAGCGTTGCACCTCTCTGCCGGTACGCCCATCTTTTCTTTCCCGGTAGATACTAAGCGCTAAAATAAGTTGATCTCTAGTTATATCACCCACTTTAACCTCTTTTTCTTTCTTATCTTTAGCTAGAAAAGATATAAATTCTTTCATATTACGAGAGTATAGCTCAATAGTATTACTGGAGCAACCACGAGTTTCTAACTCTGAAAGCCAAACCTTACTCAAGATAGCTAAGTTACTCACATTATAAGTATCGTAACCACATTATTGAGGGAAAGAATTTCTATAAATTTATTTATGTATAAAATAATTCAATTTATTGTATTTATATAGATACTTGAATAATCTAATTGTGAAAAAAATCTGCCCTAACTGCTCCGAATCGATAGAGATTCTATCAAAAGATGGTTTTTGTTATAACTGTCAGAATGCATATGAGATAGGTGTTATTAAAAAGGGTCAAAGCCCTTACGTATATTCAATGTATGTTTTCGCAAGTAAATGTATAATACTTATAATTCTAGGCCTTTCATTACTATTTGTGGCTACACGATTTGAATTGAACATCTCACCCGGGGTTTCCAGCGGTAATCCCTGTGAGAAACAGGGCGCTTTTACTGAGAACAAGGGTATCGAGTACCAATGCGCAGACGATCCATCTACTATGGCTGGGAGTATCTGGAGACAAAGCCGTGAGCTAATTGAAGAAGAAAAGCAAAATACTGAGTATATATTAAATACAAAGAATTTAAAAGAAGTATGTCTTGAAAGAAAAATTCTAGAGAAAAAGGAAGGGATCCAAGGAGATTTTTCTGTTTGTTAAAATTCAAAGATAAAATTATTTATTTAATCTCGTTACAAATAACTAAGATTGTTGGACATGGGTAATCAGCTTCACCACAACCCTCACAACTAGTAAAATTTTCATCACCTAACTTAAAATCAAAAGGCTTATGAAATTTCGCTACATCTAAAAGTGCTTTGTAGACAGGGAGTTTGAAAGAGTCGTGCCATAATCCTTCTAAAACTTTAATTAATTCTTCATATTTCATAACTACCAGCCTTTCGATTATTATTATGGCTCTTTACTCGATAAAACAAAATAATTAAAAATAAGAAATATCCTAATAAACTCTTTTTTACTTTATGTGTTACAAAAAATAATTTCGATACTGTTAGTTGACTATTTCACTGTCAAAGCCAAGATAAATCTATGGGAAAAAACTAATTGCTATTTCTTCGCTCTCTCTATTATTACTAACTGCTTGCAGTACACCTAATGCCTCAACCTGGGTAACGCCGCTACCTGCTGATATAGATAAGAATGTAGCAGCACTTTTACCTGTGGGTTCATTTGAGGTTAGCGGAGAGTATAGGACCTCTACTGGGAGTAAAATAACTTTAGAAGGCTATGTAAGCTATGGATCATTATCTGACGGAAAAGATTGTGAAGCAGATTATACATTAACTAATGTTACAAAAAATACTGAAGAAACACCCAATATAGCAAGCTTGGTTCATGTAATTCACCCTAAAAACGGCCCTGCATGGTATAGAAACGAGAGTAACCCCGCTCAGTCTGGTAGATGGTATGACAGTTCGAGCCCAATGGCTCCTATGCTTACTATGCTTTTTGCCCCATCTATATTTGCATCTGATTTTTCACCTGGCATATTAGAAGGGGCCGGAACAGGTGAGCTTTGTTCTATTCCATTAATGCCACGTTTTATGAATATAGAGGGAGATAACTTAATATTTGATAAAGTTAAGACAAAAGCCGCAGTTCTAGCAGCTAGAGCTAGATGGGCTGAAAAATTTATAGATGCCACAGGTTTAACAGGAAAAGATCGTGATAAGTATATTAAGCTTCTATTAGAAGTCTCAGAAAGTGACTATTCAACTCTTACAAAGGGAATGTCAATTACTATATCAAAAAATATAAATGGGCAGATAGAAATTAAGGAACTCAGAGAAGATACAGAGGGTTTTATGGTAGTAATTCGTCTTACACCTACAGAAACTCGAACTGTTGAGCAAGTAAATGAGATCACTTACTTTGATGATGTTAGCAAAGAGGTAAAAGAATCAGGTTTATCTAGTTTAGAGTTTATGGAAAAAGATTTAAATTCATAAATACTAAACAATTACTATCTCCTTAGCCTTACTCACAACATACTGTGGGATATGTGGTAAGATTTTGTTTTAAACTAAACTATAGTTAACGAATAAAGGTTTTTTCAAAGTTAATGGAGATAGGGTAGACAGAGTCGCCGTTAATTAGGTTGGCTACCACATTTAGTAATATACCGTTTAAATACTTCATTCTTAGCGAATAAACATTACTATAACCTAGCGCTTTTACCATTAGATCCTCAAGTTCTTTAATTGCCAGATTTACGTATGCTATGTTAACCCCAGGTTCTTCAATAGGGTATAATTCTTCAATAGATCTAACTCTGCTAAGCATTTCAACAGATTTATGTTCAAACATTTCCTGGACGATTTTTGTATTTCTAACTTTAAAATCCAAGAGATGATTTTTCATTTCTTCGACAAATTTGTTGTGATCTTGCTCTGTGTCCTCTTTGTTAAAAGTTTCTGTCATGGTTCTATACTCAGCTAAAGAATTTGAAACATCAATATCTGTTACATCGTTGAGCTTATAAAAAATACTACTGAGAAAAGTTAAATCCTCAAGTAAGACCGTGTCTCTTCGTTGATATCTCATAAGCTTATCAATTGAATTAAGTAACTCATACTCAAATTGTATTAATCGGAAAATATCTTCATTAGAAAAGGTGTTTCTACTAGCCATATCTGCTAATACTAAAATGGTGATTTTCTCTGTGTATGAGTTAACAAGCTCTTTTACTGTTCCATCTATAGAAGTGCCTTCTGGTTCTATATAGGTTTCTTCTTTGAGCATAGCAATAACATTTTCAACTCTTGTGTTAAGATCCGCATCATTGAAGTTTTCAATCTCAGTAATTAGATAATTATATTTGCTCGGTATACTAGTTGACATAAGGTTTATTATATAGTAGTTTTTTCATTTTTCAATTACGTGCAAACAAATTTTTTTGATTAATCTTAGACGTGTTCTCTATAATCATTAATTTTATATCCTCAAGCAAAGGGTCGTGTATTTCTAAATCTTCAAGATTTTTAAGTAATTCATTAGTAAGAATTGATGAGTCTTCAGCGCTTCTGGGTATAAGTTTATTTTTTTGTTCGCTTCTAGCTCCAACGTTTTTTGATAATATTTCTACCATTTTTTGACTACCTAGTAACTTTAAAGCAGATTAAACCCACTCCATAAGTATAATCTTAAAAAGTAGAGATTTCAATATTACATCTCTGGGATAACGAAGTTTTATCAAAAATAATTAGTCAGCCTTGGGTGGATCCTCTTGCTATGATATCAAAAAACGGGTTTAGTTATGGTTATGAAAGTTCTGAAGGTTGGTTTGTAGGCGGGGGAGAAGGCTCATTAATTACCGTAATTACAGAAGACGGTCTTGTTGTTTCAAACTCATCATTTGGCTGTGATCCTATATATAAAGAAATTAATTATTCATTAAATGAGAAATTATAAACTTTATAATGCATGAAAAAAACTAATCGTAAGTGATTGTTGTAATATGATTGGGAATATTAGCATAATCCAGTTTTTAATAATGTTTTTTGTAGTGGCAGTTGTATTCTTTTTTATAGCTCCTTTTAACCCCCTATTAATAATACCGGGTTTAATTGGTGCTGGGATACTTCAATTGTTTAAAGTCAAAGAGGAAAATTATCGACAAGAGTTTAGTGGCTTGAATAAGAAGAGTCGCCCTATAAGCCGGATCCGATCTCTAGCTAATTATGAGCGCTGCCCCTTCCCCTACTTGCACAATTCCAATTTTTGGGTGTTAAAGTCAAGTATGAAACTTCCAATAATCGTTGCCCTCTCCGCTCTCTTGCTTTCTGGTTGCGGTTCTGACCGCAATTTGGTCTCAAGTGATGGCGCAGAAACTGTCCGTGGCAACGTGCCTGCCAGTTGTGAAATTGCTGGAGTAATCAGTGAATTTAATACAAAAGTTCCCGGATCGAAGTTCGTTCCAACCGATTGGCAACCATCCCCCGATACTGATCTTGATGCCGCCCTTGCAAATGATGGAATTGCTTGCACCTATGGAATCCAAGTAGCTGAAGTTGGTGGGACCATTCTTTGGGCATTAAATTCCGCGAATGTCTGGGAGCTTCGTAAGCAGTCTTGGATTGATGCGGGTGAAACTCCTATCGATCTTCCAGGAATAGATGAGACCGAGGCTTATGTTTTACAAGAGGGAACTTCGGCAGATGAAATGCACGTGTGGCGAATTAACTTATTAATTCGTGGGGTATGGATACAAGTCGGTGCATCATTCTTGCAAAACCTCGATGAGGCGCTTCCAATAATTAAGGCATCAATAGAGGCGATTGATTACTAAGAAGTTGAAATGAAGAGTCGCCCTATAAGCCGGACTTCTGGCATTAAACTTGAGTGCATGCAGATAGAAATCAGTACTGAAAAGTCACTGACCGAGGAACTCGCCACATTGCTTCAAGCTCATTGGCTTTTTTGCACCTCCACCCCACCGATTGAACATGTTTATGCACTCGATGCTTAAAGGTTGTTTACTTTTGTGTGAAATACCGTATCTTATGTATATGGTTAGTTAATTTAGTTAGGCATAATTACAGTATGACGGGTTTATCTTGAGCAAATTTGATAAACTTCCTGGTATATTTGTTACCGCTTTTGTCCCTATTTTCGAAAGATTAAATCATGAACAAGATAGCGCTGAGGGTATTATACCCATAAATCAATGCATTAAATCATTCAGAAATGCAGGGATTGCTAGAAAAGGCAACACAAAGCGATCTAACTTAGTTCTGCTTATTGATTATATTGTGTTTCTATTAAAGGAAGAAGCCTCACCAGGTGTCGAAAATCATTACTACTGTGATTGTAAAATTGAATTTTGTCCTAACTATGCTTATCTTTTATGGGAGAATGGATTGAATGATGATTTATTTCAATGGGCAGAACACCTAAAGAATTTAGTAAGTAAATCTGAGTACCGATTTTTCATTTCCGGCTCTAGAGATTTATTTATTGAAAAGGATATAAAAAATGTATTAGCTAATCTTTATGCTAAAGGAATTAATCCTAAAAAATTGATTATGGTTGTAGGTGATGCGAAGGGTGTGGATGCCACAGCGACAAAACTTTGGGTAAAAGCTGGTTTGCGGATCGAGGTCTACAAAGCTGAGTGGGATGAGCATGGGAAAAAAGCGGGGATGCTGAGAAACATCGATATGATAAAAAGTGGGGTCGACTTTGGTTATGGTTTTTGTAAAAACAACTCAAAAGGAACTACAGGTATGCTTATTCTTGCAACAGAATTCGGGGTACCGTTTGAAAGATTTGAGTACAAATAAAAATAATAATAAAGTAATAAAAATATAGGTTAATTTATATATAATAACTCATAAATCATAGATAAATGATCACTAGATCTTTGCAAGGAGTATGCAAGATATAAATGATTTAAACGGACAGTAGATACTGAGGATAAAGAAAGGGAGAAATGAAGAAACCAGAATGGTTTGAGATAGCAGATTCAGATGATAAAATTAGTAGACCTAATAAAAAAAGTAGAAAATCATTTAGTTTTAAAATTCCCTTGCCATTAGCAATATTTTTTGGAACAGTACTCAGCCTAGGCTCAGTATTAATGTATACGCCTCCTAATTTAAACAATGACATTGTCTTCCCGGACCCTTTTACAGGTTTACCCTCCGAAACCCCATCAATTGATCCTCTTACAGGTAAAGTTATAGATGAAAATAACATTGACCCAACCTCGGGCAAGCAAATAAATAAACCTATTATTGATCCAAAAACCGGCAAGCCAACAACAATTGAAATTGCACCTACAAATTCTGGTGTCTTTAAAGGTTCAGCTGTTGATGTAGGTTATGGAATTGTTCAGGTTCAAATTACTCTATTAGAGGGCAAAATTACTGATGTTAAAGCAATTAGATCACCCTCAGGTAAAAGCCAAAGATACACCGATAGAGCTATACCTAAACTTATAACAGAAACTTTAGCAATACAATCAGGTAATGTTCAGGGGGTTTCTGGTGCTTCCTATACATCTGCAGGATTTAAAACATCACTTCAAAATGCTATTTCTCAAACTAGAATGACCAAATCAAGCTCATCTAATAACATAATAGACAATGTAACAGGTTCTACAGCTCCAAATGATTCTACGGCCGGATCTACAACCGGCCCAGTAACAGATATTGTTCCATGTTTAACTTGTCCTGGGGGTGCTCCGGCTAAGGATGATGATGACGATGATGATTACGATGAGGACGATGATGATTAGTGTGGTGGAAGCTTAGTTACCATTATATATTTTTGCATTATTTATAATTGAAAATAATACGCTTATATAGTATAGATTAAAGAAAAGAGATTTACATGACAGAAAAAGGGAAGTTCCATTACAAATGTGAGTATTGTGATTTTGAGGTTTGGGCTGATACAGCAGAAGCGCTCAGGGAGTTACAGATAAATCATTACGTTGAATTCGCTGGCTCAAGAAGCCACAGTTAATTGATCATTTTAATCTTATAGTTAGATTACCTATTAAAAATCTTAAAGCTCAATTGAAAGTCGGTTTATTTCCACTCTAATGAGTTCGCTATATTATTTAGGGGTTTAAGAAATTATTGATAAACCAAATGAAATTTATTATAGAGAGGTAACTATTAATATATGACCGCATTATTAGGCTGGGCTTTGGCAATAGCTTCGACGTTAACCGTCCTGCCGCAAACCATAAAACTATTGCGAAGTAGAAATAGTGAGGGGGTAAGTACCATAACAGTTGCTTTGGCCACAATTACTATGGCGATCTGGAGCACCTATACATATCAATTAAGAGATTGGCCAGCTTTGGGAAGTTCACTAGGGCCATTATTTGCTTGGGGAACTTCGCTAATTTTATTATCAGTAATAAATAAATCCTGGAAAGTTATCTTTGCATCTCTAATAACTTGTCTATTATTGCTACCAATTCTTCCTACGGTAGTATTAGGAATTTGTGCCGCAATTGGTTCTACTCTTTGGGCTCTTCCACAACTGAAGGTGGCTTTATCTAAAGTTCCACTCACAGGGGTCTCATCATTAGCCTACATCTTTATAGCCATCGAGAACCTAGGTTGTATAGCTTACGGCTTACTAACAGGCCATCTAATGTATATTGTGGCTCCGGTTGTACAAGCCCCGGTAGCCTTTTTGATTGCAATCAAAGCACGAAAAGATAAGAGTACAGTTAAGTAAAAAGAAGTAGCTGTTAGGTTTCTAAATCAATATCTATAATTACCTAAAAATAAATATTTATAAACTTTAGTGTTAAATTACCATAAGCATCTCAATTATAGTAAGGTTTCACAAGCCCTATCATGTATAATATACCATATGAGGAGAGTGTATCTATGAATGAGGATAATGTAGTAGATCTATTTTCCGGCATGAGCGCCAGAGCTGAGGTAAAACCAAAATATAAGATCAACAAAGAACCAAGTGGCTACTTTGCTGGATTTGAGATAAAACTAGATTTAGAAATTGCCAAGGATACTCAACTACCACCATTGCATTTTTACCCAATACCTGATACAAATCTTGTTAATGTAAAATGCTATTTCTGCCATAAAGAACGAACCTTCACTCAAGGGTACCATCTGAACTCTACCTGGTCTCTAGCCGAATTTAAAAACGATGATGAACGAGCTGTTATGGTCTGCTCACCTTACTGCCCAACTTTATTACCTGAGGAACAGAGACATTTATTAGCCTATGACAACTTCAAGTATAAATCGATATATACAGATAGAGATACTTATTTAGGCCAATATAAGTTCAATGAGAGCCCAACCCATGATTTAGAGTTCAGAGCCGATGGTAGCGTTTGGAATCTTTGTTATTTTTGCGGTAAAGAGGAGATCACCTCATACCAAGAGTGCTTTTACCTGCCCTGGGAGAATCTAAATTTTCCAACTGGTGAAACAATCCGGGTTTGTGATCAAAACTGCATTCCGCCTATCATCATCTAACTAGAAAGAAAATTACTCTCACCACATATTAGTTAGTATATTGTAAATTACCAATGTTAGTGATTTTCTATATTATTTTAGCACTATTAAACTATGCATAAAATTATAGCAAAACAAAATTATTTTGAAATAGGTGAGCAAAATTAATGAGTAGTTTTACTAAGAAAATGATAAAATCATGATAAATATCCCTAAAATTATTATTATTATTTCTGCGACACTTATCAATATGTTTCTTACATACAGTTATTTTTCTAATTTTGACAATAACGGAGAGAGAAGTGCTAACGGCTTTGGGGCGTTATTTCTTATTGTTTTTCTAGCATTACTCAATCTATCAGTTTACATCATCTTTTTTGTTAAAAAAACACCAATTATTAAAACTGGAATGTTTATTGCAGTACTACCTATTATCTGTGCATTTTTATACTCGCTAATTAATGGCGAGTCGATGTTTGACGAAAGCTCAGGTGGTGGTGGTTACCTATGGTTATTGATGGTAACATTACCTTTAGGGTTGCTGATTATAATAATTGGTTTGATTATTGTTTTTATAAAACACGTAAATAAGAAATAGTGCCGATAATTATAATATGGATTTAATAGAGCTTTTAAATAAAATTAAAGATAATGTCGCAGACTTTATAGAGAGATATGACGATTTCTTCTTCGATATCAATCCTTGCACTATCTGTCATGAAGATTTATATATCTGTCCAAACCCGAGGTGTCGAGTTGCGGAAAGCAGATGCGAAATCTGTAATGATAAATTATCTATATGTGAAAATTGTGACAAGGAAATATTTATTAAATTCCAAGAATACTTTATACTGGTTAATGGTATAGCGGCTAATCCTCAGAAATTCACTAGTGACGAGGTAGTTGTAATGCTAGAAGAAGCAATTAAAAAAGTTAAGGGAAATTAAATTACTAAAATATCAAGATAAAGATTTACTTTACCTTATAAATTAAAGATCAAATATCAATATTAATTTTTGTACCTCTCAAGATACTTAATTCTTTTAGAGTTATTAGGATGTGATTTAAAAAGAGGAGCAATTAAACCAGGAGTATCTCTTCCTATGCCTAGTCGGCTAAAATTAGTAAAAGCCTGCACCGCTACCTCTGATCCCAGTACCTTAGCTGCAAAAAGGTCGGCATCTCTCTCATAGTAACGACTTACAAATGAGGAAAGTAAGGATATAAAAAAGTTAATCAGAATAGAAGAGGTGAGAAAAGTTGTAAGAGAGTAATCTTTAAGTAACATTAGATTAAGTGTAAAAAGTACTCCTTTAATAGCATAAGTTATTGGTAAAATTAATTTAAACCAAGGCTGTTTTGAGTGACCTAGCTCGTGAGCAATCACACTTTTTGTTATATCGTCAAATTCATTTTGGTAAGCATGCCCGAGCATTACCATACCGGTCTTATCGCCTGTAGGCAAGAAAGCAGCATTAGATTCAACATCTAAACCTCTCTTGATTGACTCACTACGATCACTTTTACTAAATATCGCCCATGGTGGTCCCACGTACTTTATATTTGTACCAGTTTTAGTTGATAGCTCGTGGATATATTTTAATATATCGGGATTGATATCTATTTTATACTCCGAGGAGGAGTTAGCTAAACTTTTTGTTATATGTTTAGAAAATTTGAAAATTAATAATAAGTATAACATAATTGCAATAGCCACTGGTAATGTCCTTTGTCCAAAAAAAACATAAAGCGTGTAGCCCATGTATGCAGTAACAAAGCCCGCACCATAGTGACGTGCTAAAATCTTAAAATCACTTATTATACCGGAAGGCACAACATGTTTAACGCCTTCAGGCTGACAACGAAAGCATTGGCATTTCTCTTCATACTTTCCTTGGTATTTATCATAACTTGTATCTTGTATTCTCATAGTTACAAGAGAACCCCTAGCACCCTCTGCAACAGCTTCTCTGGTGGGGGGCTGGATAATAGCAATAGGTTCTACATCCGAAGGTTTAATAAGGATATTGGTCTTGCTTCGCTTACGATTAACTGGATCAAACAATACATCTTTGTGGTGAGTAACGGTAAAAGTATATTTATCTATAGAAAAAACCACGCCATAGGTAAGATTAAAGTGAGTAGCTGGTGAGCCGTCTGGGTAGAGAAGATTGTTTATAGTTATTAGGTCACCTACTTTAAGTTTACCATATTTACTAAGGTCTTCAAGAGTGGTGTATATGAAACTTCTATCTTTATACTCGGCTTTTTCAATATCTGGATAGGCGGAAACTACTTTAACTCCGTCTTTTATTCTAAAACGGTTTGAGAAATCAGATATTAGGCCTACTGGTATAAAATAAAGAAAAAGCGAAAGATATTTAAGTAACCAGATAAAGCTGTTGTTACTCCCCTCTCCTATTTTGTTGATAAGGTATATAAATACAAAAGCTATTAAAAAATTTGGTATTAATAAAAATAGAGAGAGCTTTTGATAGTTTATCCTATCATTAGGTGTATCGAAAGTAATATCATTACTAGAAGGGAAGGGTTCAACAATAAAGAAAGTTGTAAGCGTAAAAGAAAGCAACAATAGTAAGTTAGCGTAGATTTGAGAATTTAGAGGCATATAATCTGGTTGGTGAATTGTGCATATAATAAGAGTAGCGTAAAACCCGCCAAATATAGTGTATAGTAGCCAAAAGATTTTCAGATTTGCTATTATTTTATTATTGGCTTCGCTATCTTTCATTATTCTATTATGCACAGGCGCTCATAAAGCGCATCTGATAGTATGAAAAGCTTCGTTTGTTGTAGATTTATCATGATTTATATAATAATATAATCTTTATATAATGATTATTACTGGTAATATATAATTACTTCAGCACCATTAAACTATGAGTTTAGAAACCGGTCTAGATAGTTTACAGTATCTTAAAAAATGGTTTAAATCCGATGCAAATTTAGATCACTTTTTCAATACTACAATACCTTATCAAGGAGAGATCTCTTATGATCTTATTGGCTGGAAAGCAGCTTATATAAAAAATTGGAAAATAGGAGAATTTGGTGGCTTGAGTTATGGTAAATATCGCATTTCTAGTAAGTATAACTGCATTCGCAAAGCTTGCGTTTTTGGTAGTTGTAACAAATGCGGGTTTTATAGCTATCTAGATTTCGATAATGCTCGGAAAACTTACAAAGATCGCTTTGGTACCGTACTCCTTAAAGTAGCTAACTATGGTACAGTTTTTGTGCATGAAAAAGGGTACCGGAGCGAGGAACAAGAGATTCTCTCAGTTAATATTTCAAATAAATGTTCACGTTTCCTTTGTAATAATTCTAGTACTGGTCTAAGAAAAACAGGTTCTTTTTATGGATCGGCTTGTGATAAGCATAGAGAGAGTGGTACTAATATTAATACTTTGTCATCGCTTTGGGGTTTAAAAGTTGAGGTTATAAATTGATATGTACATTCTGCGGTAAATGGTGTCTCGATAATTACTGTGCTAAATGTGATAAATGGATTAGCAAAGAACCATCTAACGCTAATTAATAATTATTATGAAATACTTATGAATGTTGAAAATAGTATACAAATTACTAAAAGCAGATACTGTATTAATTATGGATTATTGTGTATACTGTACTGAAGAGATCGGTGACTTAACCCAAATCACACTACCTACCGGAGTTTCCCAGGTATATATCTGTAAAGCTTGTCTAAAATATATGTCAAAAAAGGTATAATTCAAGTTCTATTATCTGTTAGTAACTATCATAAATAAAAGCCCGCTCATAGATAGTCTATAACTGTGAGCTACCTTAAACTGTTGGTTCGTCTCGTTTAAAAATAGATAGGTGATGTTTTATTAGACTATAACGAGGGTAAAGTTTGCATGCTAGACAGATCCCAGAAAATGCATTTAAAGCGCTTGCGATGAAACATAGCATTAGGAAAATTATCGCATAACTATTTATAATATTTAAAACCAAACCTACTAATGTTAGTGCAAATCCTATTTTGGAACTAAATCTAACCGGTAAAGACGATTCAGAAATACCCTCACCGAAAAATCTTTTTAGTTTCTTGATAATATATGTATTACTTATAATAGGTTTTGCCCAACCTGCTCTTGCAAATCCTAAAACGAGATAAAATAATAATACAGATAGTAAAATAGAGTTGGCTGTAAGTGATAAATATATTGAGGTACCTAATAATATAAAATTAAATAAGACGCTAGCCCTCACCTCAGAGGTGTTCACTCTCTCTTTTGAAACATTTTCCATGATAAAATCTCCTTTTTTGTATTTTTTTTGATAAAATTCTTATATTAAATCTAAGAAATTAAGCGAAACAAAGAGAGGTTGAATATCGACAAAAATCTGTGTAACGATCTTTAATTAATCTAATCTCAACAAGGGAAATCATAAATATACTATGCTGATACTATATTTATTGTTAAGAAAAATTATCCTTGGTAGCACTCAGAAACCTTACCATCAATAATAGCCACATTCATTCTATTGATTATATAATCTTTAGTTAAAGCAAAGCTCTCACCATCACGAGATGTAACCCTAAAGAGTAAAGCGTTCTGCTCAGCAGCGAATTGAGCATCGCTTTCTGCGGCCTTCTCTATAAGCAACTTTGAGCAGGTTGCTTTCAATACTTCTGTAGAGTTTTCATCACCTAAAGGGGTATCGGCGTAACCATAAGTCTCATATAACTCCATCTTTATAACGCTTTTACCAAATTTCAAAGCAGGTGATAAATTTGAATAAACAGTTAAAATCATAGCAGGGGTTCTTACCTTGCTATTAGGTGAGACAAACTGAATCATTATTTTAGGTTTAGAAGAAAAAAGCTGATTAAGCCAAATATCCTGGTTAAAGAGTTTATCTTTACAAGCCTTTTTAGTATTAAATAAAGTTTGAGAAATTAAAACACCTTTAGATATAGAAAATTTTCCACCAAGGGTATTGCAACCAGAGCTCACAGAGATATTTTTGCCATCAAATCTAAGAGAAATACGATCTTTTGAAGCAAGTAAATGCCGCTTACCATTCACGACTACATATGTGGAGCGAAAAGTAAGTGATTGGATATCAGGTAGTTTTGGTGCTATTTCTTTTGAGTATATGGGTTTGTCATTTGCTGCAAATAACGTATTGCAAAATAATATAGGATTAACTACAATTATAAGTAAAACAAATCCAGAAAACTTCTTCATAATTATATTGTGCTTAGAGTTTTATAAGTTACCACAGACTCAACTATAATAATTGCAAATAGAGCATATTTAACAATAATTAGAAAATGAGGAAAATAGTACTTCTAACACTATTTACTTTTACAATAATATTTATATCGATTTTGGAGGTATATGAGTATAAATATAGTGATATTGGTAAAGTAAATGAAAATCAATCAGTAAATAGATATGACCTGGAAAAAGAAAATATGTATACAGGAACCCCTGAAAGTTATTACAAATCGTATAATAGTGATATTGAATTTAAATTTTCAACTTCCAGAGATAAAAATGAATGGTTGAGAGAGATGAAATATATACAAAATAATAGTTCGAATCGTAGGCAGGTTGCTAAAAATAAGATAGAATTTTTAAAAGATACCTCTGGGGATATATATGACATTAATTACACCGGTGACATAAAAGACAAATCCGCTAAAAAAATATTATTAATCGGAGATTCATTCGTAGCAGGCTACGCCCAGGAGCGGTATAATCTTAATTATTTCAGTATACTAAAGGATAAAATGAAAAAAAATGAGTATCTAAATAGATATGAAATTTTTTCTGTTGGTAAATCAGGTAGTTTTTATTCCTACCTTACCGCATTGGATTACTATTACGATAAAGTAAAACCTGATTTAGTAATTATAGGGTTTTTGTCAAATGATTATATACCAGATCCAACACAAATCGAGTCAATAGAATATCTATCCTGTATATACGGAAACAATTTACTTTTCTCAACTATAGATAAAATTCCAAGTAGGTATAAGTTTACAAAAGACAGGATAAAAGATTATTTCTGTAATAAAGCACTTACAGAGAAGATCAAAATGAAAGAAGATCTAAATGCATCGCAAAAATTATTTGAAACGGGATTAAGTAAGCTAAAAAATAAATATGATTACAAAGATTTTATTATCGCTAACACAGAGCCTCCAATTTTATTTAATCACAGCTTTGCCTTAGAGGAGTTCAAAAAGAATAAATTTAATTTAATAAATATGAGCAATACCTATAATTTATTAGGGTATACTAATAGTAAAGAACTTTATATTAATCCCTTTGATTGGCATCCTGCGCCAAACTTATCTAATGCATATGCTGATGATATCTTTAATTATCTTCTAAAAAATCACCCTCATGAAAAAAGAACAAAACCTGAGGGGAGCGACAACTCATTAGTTAATACAATAAATGCGAAAATAAGCAAGTCTGAAGCAAATAATAAATTTACCATAGAGAAAATAGTTAGTTTAGATAACTTTAATGAAATAAGATACAAGAATCCATCTGTTATAAGTAGTACAAATGACGTTTATGACAAAAAGCAATACCCCTTACAACTCTCTTTCTGCGCAAAACTAAATAGACCTTATGATATTTATGAGTTTGAAAAATCAGGAAAGTACAGTCTTACCTTGGAGAAATCAGAACATGAATATCTCTTTATAATTAATTACTATTTAGAAAATGGTAAGTATGTCGAAGAGTATAATTTATTGAAAAATGGATCTTCGATAGCTATTGCAAAGGATTCAATGGGCTTTATGGTTGCAACCCCGTACTCAGGTTGCGACCTAGATGAAACAATAGATACTGGATTATACAAGTTAAAAGTTAATTTTTAATTTATATAACTAGATTACGAGACTGAGATAAAAATAATTATATAAATATTTAAAAAATGATAATTTTAAATAAAAATAAAAAACCCATGTTTATCAAAGGGCAGATATGTAAAGTTTAAATAGAAAGAAAACAATATATAAACTATAATCTAACTGAAAGGAGATAATATGACCAATATAATTACCTGCAATAATTGCGGGTGCAAATTTAGCGGAAATCATAAATGCGAAACCGGGGATTGCCAACATAAATTATGTAAGAAATGTGATATTAAAATAGAATGGTGTAAGTGTAAATAAAAAATTAAGTTATTTAATTAACATATATTTATTCACTTTCCCAAAAATCTACAATTTGCCGAGCCGCTTCTATGTTATTTCCTAATAGCGCTTGAATTGACTCAGTATTGGGTAAAGAGAATTCATCTAACAATATAATTACATCTTCATGATTACTTGCCCAGTTAGGGAGAATTGAATTGTAGGTGATAGGTAAGATATTGGTAAAATTATCGTTAGGCGCTAAGTTAATCAAGGGTATACCGCTTGCAACAACATTCAAAGAGGGTGATCCTGTATAGGCAACAACAATTTTTGCCAAAGATAAATCTTCGCTTAAAAGGGGAGAACAAGATAAGGGATGGCCCTTCCAGGGGGATTTATCCTCTCTAGGATGGCATCTAATTAGATAAGGTATTTTATTTTTCTGTAAGTAATTGGCCACCTCAATCAAATTGGTAGCTGAGTCCCTAACAAGCATATCTGATGTAGATAGCAACAAAACTAATTCACCCATATGTTCCATATTGGGAATTATCTGAGGAGAGCCGGTAACTACAACCTTTTCCGGGCTTATTGGTAATGTTTTACAAATTAATATCTTATTTGCCGGAGTTAGGGCTGAAACTTTGCTTATATTAATAAATTTTGGTTTTGAAACAAAAGATCCATACGCTAGCTCGGTAAGATAGATAGGTTTGCCAAGACTACTAGCATACGATAAAACGGATTCACTCCATGCAGAAAAGCCACCACCAGCTAAAATAACTCTATCACAACTATCAAGTAAAGATAGAGATGAGCTTATATCCACCCAAGGCTCTCCTTGTAAATCTTCAGGGTAAGGAATTAAATGCGTAAATTTAGAAAACCTTGACGACATCTCTTCGTACATGGGTGCAATATGGTATGCCCCTAATGGCTCAGAAGTTATTATTACTATATTTTTACTACCCATAAAAAACCTTTAAAAAAATACTATTGATTCTTATTACCACATTTCTCGGAACAATATACGTCGTTGGGGTATCTAAGATAGTAAACTTCATTCTTATCAACTAATTTATCGCACTCTAAACACTTAACTTCAACAAGACTACTTAGATATTTCATTAATTTTCCCATAAGGGTATTATTACCTAAACAGTATGAAAAAACATCACTCTCAATTATACATCTAACCTGTTTTAGGTGTGTATGATAATTTAAAGTTTGTGCTAAAATTAATGCACGGACAAATATTATAAATATAGAAATTATTGAAATTGGAGTTACGTAATATAGCAAAACATCTAAATAATTACTTTAATCGAATATATTTTAAATTAAATCTATAATTACAAGAAGCAACATAAAGATGGTTGTTATACCGATAGTTGTCTAAACGAAAGTTATTGGTAAACGATTACTGCTCATTATTTTCTTTGCTTTTTTTAGCGCTAAGTATTATTGAGTACATATATTTTAAGTTACTTTATTAATTCCAAAAACTCTGAACCTGTTATTATTTTAGTACCAAACTCAAGAGCCTTGTCATGTTTAGACCCACCATCTGCTCCCAGGACAAGAAAATCTGTTTTTTTGGTTATACTAGAGCTTGGCTTTCCACCTAGTTCTTCAATTTTAGATGTAATATCACTCCGAGTTAATCCCGGAATAGATCCGGTTACGCAGATAGATTTGCCTAGCAAGATAGTTTCTGACTTATTACTCATTATGACAGGTTCGTTAAAGTTTACACCAGCTATGCGAAAACGCTCAATGAGTGGACGAATCTCAATCAACTCATCAAATATAGATTGAGCTCTAATCTCACCAATACCGTCAACTTGGGCAAGCTCGGAAATCGAAGCATTTAGCAGTGAGTCTAAAGATAAAAACTTTTGCGCAATCTTCTTTGATGCCCTTCTACCTGTAAGTTTAATACCCAATGCAGCTAAAAAACGGTGCAAAGGTAAGTTTTTTGAACCTTGAATCTGTGAGTAAATATTATTAACAGAGAGTTCAGCCATTCTGTCGAGGGTTAAAAGCTGTTCTTTGCTTATAAAATATAGCGATGCTATATCAGTGACTAGGCCAGCCTCAATTAAACCTAAAATATGCTTCTTACCTAGACCTTCAATATCCATACAGTCACGAGATACAAAATACTCTAATGAGGGGAAAAGAGTGCATTGCTTGTTAAGGCAGCGCCAAACCTGGTTACTTTGATCTAAATTGCCTTTACAATTAGGGCAAGCAGTAGGCATGACAAAACTATAAGCCTCAACTGGACGAAGCGAAGTCTCAACGCTTACTATCTCTGGGATTACCTCTCCAGCACGCCTTACCCATACTTGGTCATTAATCATAATATCTTTACGTGTAATTTCTTCATGATTATGAAGAGTTACAGAAGATATTGTTGTTCCTCCAACAAAAACAGGCTCAACTCTACCTACTGGCGTTATCGCCCCAGTCCGACCTATCTGCAAATCAATTGCTAGCAGCTTAGTTAATCTCATATCACTTGGATATTTATATGCAATCGCCCATCGAGGTGACCGTGTAGTAAAACCCGCACTATCACGCTCAGCAGCGATATTAGCTTTTACTACCGCACCATCTATACCAAAGCCTAATGTATCTCGCATCTTAGCTAGTTTATCAATATAGGTATAAACCTCTTCTATGTTATTACATAAAGCAATACTAATTTTTGAGTCTAAAGCTGTATTGATATTAAGTGATTTCAATTCTTGGAGCGCACTAAATGTAGTATCATTCCAGTCGACAATTTGATAACCAAAAAAAGTTAGCGGTAACCTGTCTTCAGTGTATTTAGCACGAAGAGCACCAGCTGCGCCATTACGTGGGTTAACTAAAGGTTTGGAATCTAATTTTGATCTAATCTCATTAGCCTTTATAAAGTCATCACCGGTCATTAGAACCTCGCCACGAATTTCAATATCGACTTTATTTTTTAATTTAATTGGAAGCCCGGTAATACCTAGTTTAACCTGCATGGTTACATCTTCACCCGTTAACCCATCACCGCGAGTCAAAGCTTGAATAAGTTCACCGTTGCGAAAAATAGCACTTATTGCAAGCCCGTCCAACTTAGGTTCGACCACATAAGATGAAGCCTTTCTCTCCAAAACTCTCTCCAACTTACCATCCCATGCTATTAATTCTTCTTTTGAAAAAACATTATCAAGCGAAAGCATTGGAACAGTATGAGTAACATTAGCTGAAGGGTTATTTAATCCAGCCGCAACCTTACCTACAGGTGACTTCTCTGAAATCCAATCCGGATTCTTATTCTCCGCATCAATAAGAGCTAAAAGCAAATCGTCGTAACTCGCATCATCCATTAGAATTGATGAGCCATGATAATAAGATTGTGCCGCCAGTAAGGCCTTTTCGACGCCGTCTATGTATGATTTCTTAGTTTTAAATGAGAATGAATTCATACCTATATTGTGACGAAAGCTGGAAATTATACACTCAATGAGCCTAAAAATAGACTAAAATCCAAAGAGATATACAATTACTATACTCTTCTTTCAAAATCTAGTAGCCCTAAGTTACCGGTCAGTAATATAGCCCTAAGTTACCAGTCAGTAACAAGGATAAGTTACCGATCAGTAATATAGCCGTAAGTTACCGATCAGTAATATAGCCGTAAGTTACCGATCAGTAATATAGCCCTAAGTTACCAGTCAGTAACAAGGATAAGTTACCGGTCAGTAATATAGTCGTAAGTTACCGGTCAGTAATATAGCCCTAAGTTACCGATCAGTAATATAGCCGTAAGTTACCGATCAGTAATATAGCCCTAAGTTACCAGTCAGTAACAAGGATAAGTTACCGGTCAGTAATATAGCCCTAAGTTACCGGTCAGTAATATAGTCCTAAGTTACCGGTGAGTAATATAGTTAGCGAAATATATCTGACAAATTCAATGAAAATGACAAAATTAAAAAGTGAGTATATTATTTATCAAGAAATATAGTATAGTATTTATATCGCTTTTTATTGCTCTAAATATTTTAAAAAACGCTGATATCTATAAAGTGGTAGAGTTTCCTTTTACTATTCTAAATTTAATTGTAATATATTTCTTTTTGGTTGAAGTGCTAATAAATAAACTAAAATTAAAGACAAGTAACTCGCTGCCTAATTATTTCCTACCAATAATACTTCTTTATTCTGTAAACTCAATCGGAATCTATAAAGTTGGGTTTTTTCAATATGATTTAAAAAATATAGCTATTACTATAATTATTAATCTATCTTTTTTCCTCTCCTGGAGTTTGTATAAGACCGGTACAGAAATAAAATCAATACACTTCATATCATTATTATTTGCCACAATGACTAACCTTAACCTGACTTTTGAGAAAGATGCCCGCATGCTTGCTGTGGGATGGAGTTTAATCGCAGCAATAAATATTTTCTTAGCCTCAAGAATGAAAAATACAAACCCTTTATTTATCTCAATAGCTGCCACTCTCTCCATAATTTACCAAATAGGTGGGAGTAACTTATATGTTATCGATATCTTATATGTGATAGTTGCAATGAGTATAAACTCGCTAATTGGTTATGAGATATCAAAAGATCATAAATGGTTCTTGGCTCCTTTATTTGGTTTAGGGATAGCAATTACAGCTATCAATTTGATACACTCAAGCTCTAATCTTATAATTATTTTTTCAATCTTTATACTGCTCTTACTAAATCTATTATTTATTACACTTCTGAAAAAAATGAAGAGAGAATTTCTCCACTACTCTCTTGTAATTACAACTTTGATAATAATTATACAAATCTCTATCTTCGAGCCAAAAATAACTCTGGTTTTAATTCCATTAACACTATATTTACTGATAACAAAAAAAGATCTTTTAGAAAAAAAGGTTTTAAATTATTACTTACAATTAAAGTAAAAAAACCTCAATTAAGAGGTTTTTTATCAAGACTCCACTGCGCTTTTTTTGTTATATAGGCCGCCAGTTTAATATCATTATTCATATTTGCCCAATTAGATAACTTAGCAGCTGTAGCGTAATCTACTACCAAAGTAACGATCTCTGCTCTCTTGCTTAAAGATTGCATCTCGTTAGCTGCTATTCCTTCATGGGTTGGTTTCTTATTATAAGGCTTTTTGCCTTTTGTATTTTTATTCATATCACTACTATTAGTTGCAACTAAAAATATCATATTAAAATAATAACAGCCCCCTAAAAAGGGCTGTTATGTTAGTCCTGCTGATACTTTCAGTAGATCAAAAAGACCTAACTGCCAGTCATTGAAAAGGTTATCGTAATTACTTAAAAATATTAGATCATTAGATACATGGTTACTCTCAACTAAAGAGAAAACGAAATCTATCACATCTGAATCGATGCTTTGATTTTTATCACCAATAGCTGTAAGTAACTTATTTACCCTACTTTTCACCATAGGTTCGAGAGAGGTAAACTTAGTTAGTAACTCTTTATAATTCTCAATACCGCTGTAGGTATACTCGAGAAACTCAACAAAATCACGATCATTATCGCTATCGAAAGTAAAACCTTTCACAGTAGTACCATCTGGAAGAGCGATAAAATCATCGTAAAATTCAAATCTCCAACGTTCTCCTAGTCCATCTCTTTTTTTCATAAGATTATCGAGAAGTACTAATATGTCACGTACCGACTCTTCATCATTGCAAATAATATCAAATTTACTCTCCCATTTAGGAAGGATATCTCTTACCATCTCAATAGCATCATTGTATGCAATCTCAGTATCAAAAGCAGCAATATCATCGTTAAAGTAAATTAAGTCACTTAGTATTAAGGCTCTCCTTGAATCTGCATCAGATACCTTTTCATTTTTGTAAAGCAAACTTACCTTCTTGCTAAATTCAGCTAATTGATAGATACTCTCTGGTTTCTCGATAGAGAGCTTATACTTTACAAATAAAGAATAAGCTTCTTCAATTTCGGGGTTTATATCCTCTAATCTCCAAGAAGAGTAATCGTTATGCCAGTCGAAAGATACGCTTTCAACTTTTATATCATCTAAAAACATTTTAGCTTATCCTTTCGTTAGATAGCGTATTTATATATACGATACTTTAGTAGCAATAATTAATATAAAACGAGATTGGGGTCAAAATAATACATATTGACACTAATATAATATGAATAATTCTGATACAATTGCTTATATAGAGGAGTTTCTAAATATAGGCCACCATGGTCTTAGTAATAAATCAAAAAGATATGAAAATCTAGGAAATCTAGCTCTTATTTTAGCGGGTGTAACTCCTATCTTGTTATTTATAGCTTTACTAAGTTTCACAAATCTCTCGGTAATTAGAACTATTATTCTCTCTATCTTTAGTATACCGATATTAATTTTTATAGCTTTTGTGGCCTATTTTTTCTCAGGTTTAGCACCTTTAGCCTTAAAAGATGATGTTATAAATGAATCTTTAATATATTACAAAGGGGTGCAAAATCTAAGACCCTCCATAATCTGGGGTCTCAATAGCGAGATTATTAATAAAAAATTTGAAAAATACATGCAAAGAAAAAACTTATCTAAAGGAGAGCGAGAGATTTTTGATCAACTCGCACTAGAGAATTATCAAGGGACTATTGAGCAGTTAATAATTATCAGTAAAAATATTAATAAAAACTAAAATAATCTAAATGGTAAACGACCCTCATATTCATATTAAAAAGATCATAAATTAAAGCGTATTTGACTCTAACTTTCTCAATACCGCTATTCGCTCACTAATAGGTGGGTGAGTAGCAAACAATTTAGAGGCTGCTGATGAGTCAAGCGGACTTTCGATATAAAAATGAGCAACAGCGCTAGATCTAGCATTAACCACAGTACTATCTTTAGCTAATACCTCAAGAGCAGATCTTAGGCCTGACGGGTTGCGGGTATAAGAGATAGCGGTAGCATCAGCTAAGGACTCTCGACGACGGGAAATTGCCGCCTTCAATAGCGTAGCAGCAATTGGTGCTAGAATTAGCGGAATTATAGCTAAAAAAATCGGTAATTGGGATTGACCTTTATTGCGCCCACCACCAAACCAGAGAACTCGCATTAAAATATCAGAGACTAAAGCGATAATACCGGCAGTTGTAGCAGCTACCGCAGATACAAGCGTATCTCTATTAGCAACATGAGCCATTTCATGAGCAATTACTCCTTGAAGTTCATCACGATCCATTACCTCCAAAAGCCCTGTCGTAAAAGCGATCAAAGCATTCTCAGGATTTCTCCCAGTTGCAAAGGCATTGGGGGCTTGATCATTAACAATAGCCACTTTCGGCATTGGGAGACCAGAAGCAATTACTATCTCATTTATCACATTAAATAAATTAGGATTATCTTCGTAAGAAATAACCTTGGCTCTTGTCATTTTTAATACTAGTTTATCGGAACCGAAATATGAGCCCCATACAGTAATGAGAGTTATAAATACAGCGATAGGTAAAACACCTACTCCTGTGCCCCCAAAATAATTTATTGCTACCAAGGAGATAACAAGAACTAATGCAGCCATAAATATAAGTAGTAAAACTGTCTTACGCTTATTTGCTGACTCCAAAGAGCGGAAATTAGACATTATTACCTAAAATTTCACATTAACTACATTTCCCATAGAGGGATCTTCTAACTCATAAAATTCTCTATCTTGATATTTCAAAGCATCCGCTATAAACTTAGAAGGTATGGTATTAATAGTTGTATTAAATACTCTCACATTGTCATTGTAAAATTGGCGTGAGAAAGCAACTTTATTCTCAGTAGAAGAAAGTTCCTCCTGTAAACTTAGAAAATTATCTGATGCCTTCAGATCTGGATAAGCTTCAGCAACTGCAAGTAAACCACGCAGAGCCTGAGTCAACATCCCATCTGCAGCTGCAACATCTGCAACTGAGGTAGCTGATGTAGCTTTTGAGCGAGCTTGGACAACAGCATCAAAGGTGCTCTTCTCGTGAGAGGCGTAACCTTTCACAGTCTCGATAAGATTTGGAATTAGGTCAGATCTTCTTTTTAATTGAACTTGAATTTGAGAAAATGCTTCAGTCACCTTGTAAGATAGTGAAACTAATCTATTATAAATTACAATTGAAAATAAAGCTAAACTTAATAAAATAGCTACCAAAACATATATTACAGTATTACTCATTACCTACCCTCGATTCTTTATTGTAATTAATTACTTATTTCCCAAAATAGTCCCGTAACTGAAAGGTGTTCAAATTCACTCTTTTCACAATCTATCTCAACGGTAATAAACTTATCATCATCTTTAGATTTTTCCATTGAGTAAAACTTCATAATTATATAATCCTTTACTATTAACGTTTTTCAATAATTAAAGGTAGTACAAAATACTAGTACATAGTAAGAAATAAATAATAATATGATTAAACCCGTGCATTCATCCGAGCAGGAAACAGATATAAATATGAATACCAATAAATCAAATAACAAAGGTAAAGAAAAATTAGTCAAGATGCAATGTGATCACTGCGCAAGAAAGGTAATGATTTCAGAAGAGAATGTAAGAACACCTTATTACTGTTGCTAATGCTCATAAAACTACCCAAAATAAATAAGATAGTAATGTAAATATTTAACTCAAAAATTAAACTATATTCCGCCTATATACTCTAATGCATAATATTATTTTTGATAATTTCATGAATAATTAATAAAACAAAGATAATATAAAGATGAAAAAGATAATCTTACTATCACTGATTCTCTCCTCACTGTTGATAACCCCAGCCCAGGCTATTAATTACCCTACTAAGTTGATCAAAGACAACTCATATAATTATATAGTAAATATTTATGATCAAAAAACAAAATCAGCTAATTGTAGTGGAGTGCTATATGATTCTATTTACGTTCTTACCGCAGCTCATTGTGTGGTAAATTTTATTAACTCAGAAAAAATTATAGTAGAGAAAAATAATGGCGAAAAGAGAGGTGTGGTTAGTATGGTAGGCCATGAGGATTATAAAGGAATTTTATCAGGGGATGATATTGGTTTACTACTTCTAGACAGAGGTTTTTCGGTATCTAGTATAAAAGTAACAAATATAATTCAAAGTGAGAAAATATTAAAAGCATTTAAAGAAAAGTTGATACTTGCTGGATATGGATTAAATGAGAGGAGAGAGGAATCGAAAAGTTTAGCGGTAGCTGAGCAGAGAGATATCTCAGATAAAGGCATCTCGATAATAGGAGATATTTTCAATATAAATAAAATGGTAGCAGCAGGTAAATGGCAAAGAGGTATTTCAAAATACTCAGGAGCTTGTGAAGGAGACAGTGGTGGCGGGCTTTTTACGAACGAGAAAACACCTACACTTGTTGGGTTGGTATCCTTCGGCTCCGTTGATTGTGCCAATGGTGAACCAACCGTATACACTAAGGTGGGTTACTATTATAGTTGGATAAAAGAAAATCAAAAACTTTTGAATAAATCACTCTCTATAATAGAGATAAAAGGGGGTAGAGGTAGTATAAATATAAAGACGAGCTCTTATTCAAGAAATTTACAAATTTTATGTCAAGGTAAAGAGGAAAATATTGCAGATATCATAATAAGGATCAATATCTTAGCCCCACTCTTTGAGATAACAAGTGTAAGTAAGGGCAGATACCTCTGTCTTATCACAGCAGGAGGGTCTATTATTAATAAAGAAGATATCATAGTTATTTAATTTTGCTCGATGACAATAATAAATATTTACTATTTATCAGTAAGTTTCTGCGTACTTTTAACAGATTGAAAACATATGTTATTTTCAGCTCTATTACTTTTTACACCAGAAAATTCAAGGGGGAGATATTGCGAACATAAATCATTTGCTATTTTGAGATTATGTTGAAAATAAGAGCCTAACATAGAGCCGGCACCAGATAAGCAGAATTCATTATTATTGCAATCACTAAACAATTTAACATCAAAAGGTAGATAATTATCTTCATTATTTTTCTCATAACTTAATATTTTCTCACCAACTGCATAGCCATAACCACGATAACACATTTTACTCTCAAAAGCTGTAAATAGCCCTATTGGGCAACCCTCACTCATATCCTTTCCATTACGGACCATGAGACTTGCAATCTCTGTTAAACAACCTCTAATTAGTGAGCTGTTACTTGCCTCTAAGCAGTTTTCGGTAGTAAAATTATATGTGAAATCACGGATTTTCTCCATAAAATATCCATAGGCACAATTTTCCTCTTCTTGACTATAACCAATTCCTAAGTAAATCTGATCGCAAATTGAGAGACCTTGTAGGTAATCAGCATTTCCGGTTGCTACTGAATGACCGTATCCATGGCTAACGGCAGCTCTACAAAATAGGAGATCACCCCCTTCTTTACTTTTACAAATTATATCCATAAATTTATTATAATTATTTAATTTCAACTCAATAGCCTTCTGAAATACCCCGTGATAATAGCCGTAATTACAAAGTTCTTTATCAGCAATTAAAGATTTATCCTTATATTGATCATAAAAAGCATATCCAATAGAGTGGATAATACTATGACAATCAATATTTAAATGTTCAGAATTTGAGGAATTAACGTACTCAAATAAATAATCTAAAGCTAAACTTGGCGTTTCACTCTTTGCTTTTTCTGAAATTACTTTAACATAACAATCTAATGAAGATTTCTCAGCCTCTGGGGTGACAAAACTCTTTTCATTATCAATTATTGATTGACACTCATCTAAAGAAGGGATTTTGTTGCTAGAAATAAAAAAAATTGTCATCGCTGATAATAATATGATAACTACAAAAAAAACCTTAACAATAGACTTCATAAATTCACTATGTAAGATAATTATAATAAGTCATAGAAATAAGAAAGTAATAATTATTAACAAATATTACCTAACATTTAATAGGTTGACTAAACTATGAAAAAAGGTATAGTATTAAAATGAACAAAAATGATAAAGTATGCAATTACTGCAATAAGTTTGCCTATACAAACTATAGAGATAAGAGATGGAATTCTCACATGTTATGTGTAGTACATGTAAAATTTATAAGAGAAGGGGAGTTTTTAGATACAAATTTAGTAATACTTGATCTAAACTCTAAGGAAAAAGCATGAAAGTACATAAGATAGGTTCCCACCCAGAAGGATCAATCTATATTGGTAGACCCTCAAAATGGAAAAATCCCTATAAAATAGGCAAAGATGGTACTCGCTCAGAGGTTATTGATAAATTTGAAAAGTATGCCTCTTTGAAATTAGAAAATGATCCAGAGTGGTTAAAACCACTAGTTGGGAAAGATTTATACTGTTATTGCGCTCCAGAGGCTTGTCACGGGGATGTTATAATCAAACTTTTAACTTAATTGCAATAATTGATTTTTGCTAAATCTATAGTTATAATATAAATATGATATGTCCTTTTTGTAAAAATACTGAAGAGTTAGAAAATTGTAATGACTGCAAAGGAACCGGAAACGCCGCTAGTGGAACGGGCTTCTGTCCAATGTGCAACGGGGAACGTAAAATATGCGGAAATTGCCAAATCTAAGCAAATATAGTAAATAGTTGATTATAATTAAATTACAGTAAGAGTATCAAAAGGTAGAAGTCCGGTTTGATTGACGGGAACTAGGTCAGGGTAGGAATACAGCAGCCTTAACCGTACTATTTCGAAGGTGGGCTTCTACCCTCTTTTTATCTTACTTAATTCTTTCACCCAAAACCACCATCGTCTCTAATATGGTTATCTCAAACCTACCATCGTGGGAGGTATATAATACCCCGTTATCAATTTTAATCTTCTTGCTTTGCTTCTCCTTTTTAAAATTATTATCGTTATAAATCTTAATTACCTCGTTGATCGCCTTGTTGATATCTTTATCATTACCATTAATTATAGTATTATTAATACCCTCAACTAACCTTACCGCCTCAACAAGATTTTTTGTCTTATTTGAAACACCATTAAGATTGCTATCAGAGCTCAATCTATCAACTACATCATTATTACCACATCCAGATAATAGTAATAAGGGAACAATAAGTAAATAAGTTAAAATTAACCTCATAATATTATTATGAGGCTTTTTATTAAAAATCAATTAATAAAAAAAAATTATTGACATCTTACTGAAAAAGATAATTATATAGATATGGTAAAAAATAAGAAATCGCTGGTTACTCTATTACTTTTTCTTATTACTTTATCCTCGTGTAGCTCTACAAATCCAATTTCTGAAAAAATTGACCCACCATCAGCTGCTCTTTTAACTTTTAAGCAACCTAATCTAGCCGCTGAATTAACCAAGACGTTAACTCAATTAGCTGCCTCGCAGCGAATTTCAGCCCTTGCCGCAAGTAGAATCCAGGCATACTCACTACTTGCAGCTTATCTAGCATACATTGACTCAGATAAAACGCAAGCTGAAGCTAACGCAGTAGCCGCAGCAAGAAGAATTGCCGCAGACTTATACTTAGAGGTGCCCGCAGTTTACAACTCTTTCGACTCTCTTCTAAAAAGATATAATTTTAATGGTATTGATAGAGAAGTTATTGATCTTACTACAACAAAGATCAGGGTTATGGCAATCAATGATAATTTTGAGGTTATATTGTCTAAAGATTTCAAAACCGAGGCTTCAGATTCGGAAATGGTCCCAACCTTATTTAGATGGGAACCTACCGGACTATCAGATATTTCATTTATAGATCCAAACTACGGGTCGGTGCGTACAATTACTGATGTAAAAGGTAAGTGTGATCTTCCTCCTCCAAAACTAAATGTAGTAGAGAAAGAGGTCCTTGAGCTTTTTAACAAATATGATCCGTTAAGCGGCTCATCGGAGAATGTATTAACCTTTCTAGCCGGGGTAGGGACACCAACCCCACCAGGTCAAAACCTCCAGATAATTACAAAAGCAGCCGTAAGTAAGCATGATGTAGAGAGCTCATTGAAAATAGTAACTACCTCAGCAATAGCGATGTTTGATGTTGGGATATTGACCTGGCATGAAAAGAAAAAGTATATGTTAGCTCGTCCTGAGACAATATATTTAAGGCTAACCGGAAAGAAAATCTATCTCATTAGAGATACTCCACCCCATCCTAGCTACCCTTCAGGCCATTCATCGTTTACAGGTGCCAACTCAGCTGTAATTGATCGTATGGTAAAAACTAAAGAACCTCTGGAGTTGACATTACCTGATGACTTGATTGTTGGTGCTAAAACATATCAATTTATAAATACTGTTGATTTACAGGAGAAAGTAAATTCATCCAGAGTTGAATCTGGCTTTCACACACCACATGATGTAAATGCTGGCGCAAGGTTAGGGAGATGTGTAGGTAACTATGTAGTTGACAATATTGATACAATTTTAGATAATCTTAGGGGTGGTAAAAATGGTAAGTAAAAGGCTTTCAAAAAAATATCTCATTACGATTTTTCTACTAACTTTATCATTAATCACTAATGTAATAGTAGTTACTCAGATCCAAAAAGAGAAATTAAGCTCATCTTATTACAGTAAGCTTTCTTTACTACCCGCTGATAGACCTTTTGGGGAGAATACAAACTCCGCACCAGTACGAGTATGTGCAAACTATATATTGAAAGATAAAGATATCTCAGATGCAGAGGTTAAAAAAAGCCAGAGCGAATTAAGAACTGAGCGCATAAAAGGAGATATTGCTACCTACTCTAGGGGGACGATAGATGAAGAGACATATAAAAGGTGTATAAAAGATAATGTCAGATTTATTACTTATGGTGATGCTAATGGTGATTTTTTAAGCGAAGTATTGATATTTGATAACTCTGGTCGAGCTTATCTATTTCTAAACAAAGGTGGGTCGTTTAAGAAACAGGAAATTATTGTACCTAGAAAACCATCAGATACCTCTCCCTATCCTTATAAGGGGATTGCTATATTTGGTGATGTAGATAATGACAAATTAAACGATCTAATATTTTCGCCAGATGCAGATCGTAGCTACCTAGTTATTATAAAAAACATCGGTGCGAATCTCTATGATTTCAATACCCCTATATTTGTTGAAACAGAGACTCACCCGGGAGTCCCTGATTCGGTGATTACAGATGACTTTAACAAAGATGGAATAATTGATATTTTAGTTACAGTAAGAACCTCTTGGGCCTCGGTCTCAAATACTCTGGTCTGTAACAAGTGCCCAAAAACGAGAATGATGAGAATTTTTATTTCTGAGGGTGGGGCTGCGCCTTATTTTAAAGAACAGACCAGGGCCATGATTCCCTTATCAGAGGCTAATGAACCAACTGTGGGGGGCGCTGGAGATACGCCATTTTCTAACCCTCAAATAAACGCAAAAAATAAAGTTCTCCCCTTTCAGCCTTTCATGCCCATAGTTCATGATTTTGACGGAGATTCTAAACTTGATATTTTCATTGCCGGTGATGTTGGTGGTAGTAGGGTATTATTTCAAGAAGGTGGTAGGTTTATAGATTACAGCATATCAAGCTCAATTAGTTCTTCAACAGCCGGGATGGGTGCGGAACTTTACGATTTCAATCACGATGGTCTCCTTGATATTTTTACCACAGAGATAACCAAAGAATCCAGCACATGTTTCTTTGAGAGGCCTTGTGATTATGCTAGTATAGGTAATAATATCTTTATCAACAATGGAGATAGAACATTTCAGGCCTCTGGAAACCACGTGTCGACCAAGTTCCATCAAGATGAGCAATACAGTAAATTATTTTCTGATTACAATCCAGGAATAAGAAATACCGGATTTGGCTGGGGTTTTTCCTCTATTGATTTAAACATGGATGGCTATCTTGACTATTTTGTTGGTAATGGTTTCAACTCCACAGGAAGAACAAATGGTGAGTGGAGCGCTACATTTGATAAACCATATTTACTTCTTGGGGGCTCAGATAACACCTGGTTTGATGCTACTGGTGATATTTTTAGATCTTTCCAAATGTTAGGCACAACTCAATATATTGGCAGCACTGATTTCGACGGAGATTTTAGACCTGATTTGTTGATTGCGGGTGAGGATGAGTACAGACCGCACCTATTACTAAATACCACAAAAGAAAATAACGCAGCGGCATTAATAGTAAGAGGAAAAGGCTTGGGAGGTTCCCCTTATAATGGTGAGGGGTCAGTAATAACTGTTGCAATAAAAAATAAGCCTGATCAAAAATTCAAACTACCATCTAAACTTAGCAACTACCATACTTATGGAGCTACAGCTCCGCTGCTTATAGGTTTAGGGAAAGAAAGTGAAGCTATTATTACCGTTCTCTTCCCAACGGGTAAAGTTGAAAAAAGGAAGATAATAAAAAACAAAGTCAATGTTATCTCTGAATAAGCTATATGAAAATAGGTAAAGTAAGCTAAGATTAATATAAGTGTGTTTTATGAGACTAAGTCATAACTATTTTAAATATATATAAGATAATTATTTAGGGAGCTTGATGAGAACTGATAACAAAGGAAAAAAACCTACAGTGATTATGGTCACCTCAAATGGTGTCGGAGCGGGTCATTTAATTAGAGCCTCGGCGATTGCAAGAAAGATTCAAGGCGAAGCCAGACCAATAATTCTCTCTATGGCTTACTCAGTTATAGAGGTAGCCAACTCGCTTAATATTGAGGCTGAGTACGTGCCTAGTAGGGATAAAAAATTGATGAGCGTTCGTAAATGGGATAGGTATCTAAGAGATCGTATAGTAGCATTAATCGATGAGACAGATGCAAAAGTAGTCACCTTTGATGGGGTTGCTCCTTATCCTGGTTTTATTCAAGCAAAATATAAAAGACCAGAGGTTGCCTTTATTTGGGTTAGACGCGGGATGTGGAGAGAGACGCCTAAAGGGCTTAACCTGAAACTAATTAAAAAAGTAATTGACACCGTTATTGAACCGGGAGATTATGCTTATGCTTATGATTTCGGACCTACAAAAAATCTAAATGATGCTATATTATGCTCTCCTGTTTCTCTTTATGAGCCCTTAAAGACACTGGAAAAAAATAAAGCAAAATCATTTCTTGGTTTAGATAAAGATAAAACAGCAGTCTTACTTCAACTAGGCGTAGGGGCTACCGATCTAAATGAGCGAATCTCTGCCGCCTTAAATGGATTATCCTCTTGGGATGACGTTGAAATCGTAATGGCTAAAGAACCAACCGACGATAAAGGTAATTCTCTCCTCCCAAAAGGTGTTGCTGTGAAAACAATTCGCCACTTCCCGTTAGCAGATGTTATTCATGCTTTTGAGGCTATTATTTGTGCCGCAGGTTACAACTCAGTTCATGAGGTCATACCTGCCGGTATACCGACACTTCTTATCGACAACAGTAGGGGAACTGATGACCAAAATGCGAGAGCTCGCTGGTGTAGTGACGCTGGTTTGACTTTATTTGCAGATTCAAATTCCTTAGTGGAGATAGAGAGAAAGTCATCAGAGCTTAAAGATAGAAAAGTTCGAGAGAAATTAATTAACTCTTGTACTGAGGTTTTACTACCTAACGGTGCTTCAGAAATCGCAGCCATACTTGTTAAATTTTTAGAAGATGGTAGCAGATATAACTACAGGAAGAGAGCTATAAGAGATCTATATAGAATTAAATCCTATCTAAGAAAGGGGTTTCTATATATTACTAAAAGGTCAATTAAAAACCTAATATATTTAGCCGCAACAATTTACCGATACTTCATTCCTAAGAAATATGATAATGCAAAAAAGTTAGAGGTAATAATCTCTGATATCTTTGACTCGGATGAATGTAGCAAATTAATTAAATCTGATAAAAGGTTTGAACACATTTTACTTGATCACTCGCAATCTTATTATAATATAAGGAAAAAAATCGCCAAAAAAACTTACCGAGTTGATGACTCTTATATAAAGATTTATAAGTAATATGATTGTATGTATATTGCTATAATAATATAATAATTATAAAATGAGAAAAACAGTGGTAAGATATCTTCTTTACTTTTATTTAGTAAACAAGTTAATAAATTCATATAGTTGGGTAAAAGGAAAAAAAGGAACTCAATAAATAAAGTAGAATCATTAATATCTAAGTTAGGATTCCGTTATAGAGATATACACTGTTATGTATTTGGTAATAAGATTAAATATAAATTTCAAATTATAAAAAATGGTTTTAGCGATATTGACTTATATGATTGAGATAAAAACATCTGTCTATCTACAGCATAAAAGTTAGATAGATTCTCACAAATTGTAAATAGTTATCCAGATAAGTTATATAAAGATCTCAATTCCTATAAGATGTCAATTCGGGAAAATGCCAAGAATCTAAAAAACATTACTGGTTCAAGGAAGACAAAAGAAATTACAGAGTCATTATTTAATTTAATCAACTCAGGTTGGGATGAGAAAGAAATTAAAATACTAGAAAAAGAGTTACTTAAATCAGAGAGTAATGATCTAGCATTGGCAAAGCAATCTCTAAACTGGGTAAGTTATAACTTAGAGCACCTCTGGGAGTAAGACGATTAAAAAAATCGTTTTCCGTTATTTAATAATGGATTAACGATTGTAAAGAGCAAAGATAAGGTAAAATTGTTATGCTCAAAAATAAATTATGATAACTATAAATAAAAAGGAGAATTTATGAGTAAGAGTAAAAATTTAAAGGAGCAAGAGCTTCGTAAAAATGGATATCTCACAATAGAAGAGTTTATAAAAACCATTATACCAGGTCTTAGCGAGTATTTAGAAAACAACTGGTCATATACAGAGAAAGATGCTCTTCACCACCCTGAAGATCTGCTAACAAACGCCTCAATCTATTTAGATATTGCATGTAGAACTGTAGGTACTTTTGGGGTCAACCCAAAGAAAATAATTAAATAATATTGTAATAAGAGAAAATCGCTTTCTAAGTGGGACTATTATAAAATATATCGTAGCATGGGGGTTCTAAATGGCGAAGCTTATTGGCTCTGAGATAGATGGCTTAGGTAAGTATGAGTATGGCTGGGCAGATAAAACTGATGCCGGGTCTAATAGTCGGCGAGGACTTAATGAAGAGGTAGTACGAGATATCTCATCAAAAAAGAACGAACCAGAATGGATGTTAGATCTGCGCCTAAAAGGGTTATCTTTATTTGAGAAAAAACCAATGCCTAATTGGGGTTCAGATTTAAGTGGGATATTTTTTGATACTATAAAATATTTTGTAAGATCCACAGAGAAGCAAGCCACATCCTGGGAAGATCTTCCTAAGGATATTAAAAATACTTATGAAAAATTAGGAATTCCAGAAGCGGAACGTCAACGCCTAGTTTCGGGAGTAGCTGCTCAATATGAATCAGAGGTGGTTTATCACTCCATAAGAGAGGATTTGGAGAAAGTTGGGGTAATATTTCTTGATACAGATACAGCACTTAGGACTCATCCTGAACTTTTTAGAGAATACTTCGGAAGCGTAATTCCCGTGGGAGATAATAAATTTGCCGCACTTAATACCTCGGTTTGGTCGGGAGGCTCATTTATCTACATCCCTAAAGGTGTACATGTTGATATACCACTACAAGCATATTTTAGAATTAATACGGAAAATATGGGTCAGTTTGAAAGAACTCTTATAATCGCAGATGAGGGATCTTATGTTCATTATATAGAAGGTTGCACAGCTCCAATTTACTCATCTGACTCATTACACTCAGCTGTGGTTGAAATTATTGTTAAAAAGAATGCACGGGTAAGGTATACTACAATTCAAAATTGGTCTAATAATGTTTATAACCTCGTTACCAAGCGTGCCACCTGCGGGGAAGGCGCAACCATGGAGTGGGTAGATGGTAATATAGGATCGAAGGTCACCATGAAATATCCAGCTGTTATACTTCTCGGGCCTCACTCAAAGGGGGAGACGTTATCATTAGCATTTGCCGGTAAAGGCCAACACCAAGATTCAGGATCAAAGATGGTACATGCAGCGCCTTTCACCTCATCTTCAGTGATATCGAAATCAGTTAGTCGAGATGGTGGGCGCACCTCTTACAGAGGTCTAGTACAGATTCAGTCAGGTGCTCACCACTCTAAATCAACTGTAAAATGTGATGCCCTTTTAATCGATACTATCTCTAGGTCAGACACTTATCCTTATGTGGATGTAAGAGAGGATAATGTATCTCTAGGACATGAGGCAACAGTCTCAAAGATTAGTGATGACCAATTATTTTATATTATGTCAAGAGGTATAAATGAAGATGAGGCTATGGCAATGATAGTGAGAGGTTTTATTGAGCCTATTGCAAAAGAGCTCCCTATGGAATATGCTCTTGAACTCAATAGATTAATTAAAATGCAAATGGAGGGTTCTGTAGGTTGAGTAGTAGAATAGATAAATCAAGGAGCTCTATATTCCCATCGATTGAAAAAAGTTATGGGGAGAAGATGACTCATTGGTTCACAATAATGGAGAAACTTGCAGGGGGGAAGTATTTAGATCAAGTTGCTTATCTAAAAGATAACTTCGGATTTTCTCAAGCCCATGCCAATGCTCTGGTTATGTATAGCCGTGGCTCAGAATCATCTAAGCGCTTTAACACTCCGACTGATTTCTACAAATCTGTCATGCCAGAGCAAGCAAAAACAATTAAAGCGATCTTTGAAGCCATCACAACTGAGTTTCCGCAGGTAGAAATTGTAATTGCCTGGAACCAACCTATGGTCAAAGTTGGTAAAAATTACCTCTTTGGTGTATCAGCTTCTGGTAATCACATAGCTATCGCACCATGGGATCAAGAGGTATTAAAAACCTTTGCGCCAAAGTTCAATAAAGCCAAGCCGCTTAAAAAGATGATCCAACTGCCTAATGACTGGGAAGTAGACGCCAAACTGATCCAAAGAGTCATCAAGGCTAGCCTTGCTAATATAAAGAAAAATAAAAAAAATAAAGAAAAAACAAACTAAATATATTTCAGGTAAATGCTAGAACGTAGTATTAGTAATAGGACTTATTTCTTATATTATTTATTAAAAGAACAAAACTGTAAAGTGCAGTTCCCGTAACTACCACAGGCGGGCCAGATGCTAAATCATACCAATAAGAGATATACAATCCCATGACCCCTATTAGCAGGGCAAAAATAGAAGCAATAAAACTCTTTTTGATTTAATTAGTGTATGCATATTATAATTGTGTCAAATCCTATAAAATTGTCATAGACGCTTTAAATTATTATAATTTCTTTATAAATATTTATGATAAATTCAAAGAAACCTATTTTAAAAAATGCCAAATTTTGTGGATATAATGTAGATATATTATATTGGTAAAGAAATATGATAGATGATAATAAATTTCTTTTATGGGATATATAGTTTACTGAGCAATGATAAAGAACTTACATTTAGGAGAGTATGAGATATGGATAAGAATCTCACTGAAAAAGGTAAAAAAGCAGGCGCACAGTAAACACTTCTAATAGTAATATAAAATTATAAGCTAAAGACCGTTTTTTTATCTTATCACTGCTTTAAAATATTTTAGCGTGTGTTTAGATAAAAAAGGAGTTTAATATACTCAAAATTATAGTAATTTAAAGATATATAATTCTTTCAAAGTAAAGAGGTATATCTTATGCAATATAGCTAAATTTTGTAATTATATAATAATGGCTCTCTCTATACTATTATTATTCTTATCTTTAGCAACTACCTTACTTTTGCTAAATTTTGAAGGTAATGAGCCCTATCCAAATTTGAGTGAGTATTATTACGATCTTAGAGATAGTATATTATTTATAGGAACAAAGGAGTTTTACCTTATAGCAGTTATAACATTATTATTCCTCTCTCTTTTTAGAAATAAAAAACTAATACTTACCATCTCTTATACCTCTCTCTGGCTTGTACTGGTCTACTATTGTAAAAAGATATTAGCCCGAGATACTATAGCTAATGGCGGAGGGTTTTTTCAAGATATTGATTACGGACTACTGCCTTCTGGCCACTCCATAGTATATCTCTTTACCGCTCAAATTATATTTATATATCTAAAAGATATAATAGCAAAGAAATCATTATTACTCCTTATAAAGTCGATAATGTTTTTAGGATTTATCCTCTTATCAGCGTCTTTAGTAGGTAGTAACTATCATTATGTCAGTGATATCACCGCATCGATTGCCCTCTTTGTATTTTCAAATATTATTTATAGCAATATTTTGGGTAAAATAATTTACAAATCAGCGTAAAATTATATAGTTTCCTGGTGAGTAAATATAAATTAAACGCTTCCACATTCTTAGAAGGTCTAACAGTTGGAATACTTAACACATTTATACTTTTTGAATTAAATAAAAAATCTATCTTATTGGCTTCTCTCTGGAGCGCAACATTTATATTAGGCACGGTAATTTCTTTATATGTAAAATTTGATAACCCGAAAATAGCGAAACTGCTCACCTTTTTAGCTAGAATATTAATACTTCCTATCCTGCTTTTTGAAACAAATTCTCTATCGATAGCAGGTATTTTTTTATTAGGTTTGATCCAAGCCATCTTCTCTAGAAAGATTTTTATACAATTAAAAGAGTATATTAGCGAAATTGATATAAATCATCTTACCGCTCATGGCTCAATAAATGCTGTAGGTTACGGCTTAGGTTCAGTTTTATCAGGCTTTCTTAATGAAGCAAAAATGTTATTTATTTTAATATCTTTAATAACTATCTCACTTACCTATATACTCAAACCTTGTAGAGAGAGTTTGCATTCAAAAGATAATTTAGGAATCTCAAGGAGAGATCTTTATATTGCTTCAGTATTTACCTTCTCTACCACCCCACTAAATAATACCTTAGGGTTACTAATTTATGCCAATATATTTAATGAGGAGATAGCCGCACTAGGCGCTCTTGTATTTAATATAGGTTCGATCCTATCATATAAATTAAAGGTATTTATCTCTAAAACTGGAAAACCTATAGCATTCTCGCTATTAATATCATCATTGATTTATATCTCTACCCTGTATATAGGATTTCTTCCATATTTCTTTATAAGTAGGCTAGTAATAGGATCATTTCTCTACGCCGCCCAGGGATTATTAGAGGAGAGATCTAAAAAGGGGGCAGAGAACAATGATAAGGGGCTAGAACACCTATGGCAGATTTTCTCATTATTTTCATTTCTATCTTTATTAATACTTCCATCTTTTGGCGAGAGATTTGGTTATCTAATATTAGGGCTAATCTCACTTACCTCTTCATTTATATTAATAATTATAAAGAGGGTAATAAAATAAAGTATTAAGCAGGTCTATGATCGGCAGTCTCTTGCTCATGATTGGAGAAAGAGCAAATTGGACTTCCTAAAATATTTACATACTTATTTTTTAGAAGCTCGATCTCGCCTCCGCACCCTTCACATCTTATTATTACATTGTTCATTGCTATGACTATGCCTGTAAAACTCTTAAAAACCGATAATTACTACATAACTGTGGGTAGTAAAAGAGATGCTATCAATATAAAAACAAAAAGATAAATAACAAATTTTATCATTTTTTTGCTCATATTTAAATTATGAATAAATATTTGTAAATAACATATAAAAATCTTATGTAATCTCAAGATGCAAGATAATAATATAAAAATGAGCAAAAATTTCTTAATTAAAGAGGGAGTACGTTTAGTAACTCTAATTCCAAAAGATTTCCTTATAACAACATTACTTGTTTTACCGGGAGTTACTTATTATATATGTAAATTAAAATATGAAAGCTTGACCTTTAATCAAGTTTTATTAGCTACCACATTATCTACTCTTTTTATAGTACCTTTTCAGATAGGTTTTAGAACCATACTTGATAAAAATATTAAAAATAAAATATCTACTGAGTATAGAATTTTCGATAAAATTATATTATACTCATTAATAATTACCAACTCGCTAATTTTAACGCTCACGATCTCTACTATTACTGAGATAGTTGTAGCTTACCAAGGTATTTTTCTTTCATCTGTAGTAGTATATATGGTTAACGAGCACCTAAAAAATACCTTATTTTTAAAGTAATTTTACTAGTTGAATTTACCCTCTTTATAATTGCTTTGATATAACCGCTTTAATTTTAAAAAATCCTTATAATTTTTAGCAAATCGAGTATCATTAGGCTCTACAGTTACAAAATATAACCAATCTCCCTTCTCGGGGTTAACAGCGGCATGTATCGCCTCTCTTCCAGGGTTTGAGATTGGAGCAATGGGTAGGCCTATATTTTTATAGGTATTATATCCACTCTCTATCTCTAAGCTTTTGCGGGGAAGATAAATCTCTCCTCTTGACTTTTCTGCGTATAATATTGTTGAATCCATCTGTAAAGGCATATCTATTTTTAGCCTGTTATATATTACCGCAGCGATTTTTCCAAATACGTCAGGAGTTCCCTCTGCTTGAATAATAGAGGCAATAATTAAAATATCTGAGTTTGAAAAGTTGATCTCACGATTTTTTACCTCATCAAAAAAGACACTCTCAAACCCTCTAATCATTTGAGCATAAACCTCTTCTGTTGATATACCGCTATCAAAGCTGTATGTCGCGGGATATAGAAATCCCTCTAAGGAGTTAAATCTAAAAGATTTCGGTATTTTAGTACTCCTAGCTACAACATTAGCATCACTATAACCACTATCTTCCAATAGGGTAATAATCTCTGAGAGGCGCATACCCTCTTTAATTATTAATTTATCAATTAATCTAGAGGGATCTAAAAGCTCATCGAGTGCCTGTTTAGAGGAAACCCCTTGAGTCAATTTATACCTTCCAGGTGAAATTGTTTTAGCTCTACTATCGGCTAGGGCAAGCTCATAAAACAATTTTGAGGATTTAATAATACCATTATCCTCTAATTTTTTTGCTATCTCTGAACCGTAATCTCCTTTAACTACCTCAAAAATAACTTCCTTTCCTTTATTATCACTAACTTCATACTCACCGTAAATGATAGGATCTCTACTCTTACCCTCAAAATTATGCGAAATTAAAAGGATAGCTATAATTGTCATTAAAAAAAAGATATAAAATTTGGGTTTAAATCTCATTACTATTAATTATTAACCTTTGCTAAAACCTTACCATCTCCATGACATCTTTTATACTTTTTATTTGACCCGCAGTGGCAGAGAGAGTTTCTAGAGATTTCCTTCTTACCATCGATATTGGCATTTGAGGTTCTATTCTCTCTGTTGGTGACTAGGCGAGGAGCATTTACCTTATTTATTTCGGCGGGCTTCTTATCTTCAGTGGCTTTATTAAGATTAACTTTAAATAAGGTATTTACAACCCCCTCTTTCATCGCCTCTACCATAGCACCAAATAAGATAAAACCTTCTTTCTGGTACTCCACCAAGGGATCACGTTGAGCCATAGCTCTAAGTCCTATTCCCTCTTGTAGATAATCCATCTCATAGAGATGTTCGCGCCATTTTCTATCAACATTCATAAGTAGTAAAGTGCGTTCTATCTCTCTTGCAACCGAGGATCCTAACTCTTCCTCTCTTTTTTTATAGGCTGAAAGAAAATCTTGATAAATATAATTATAAAGTAAATCATAATCTAAAGCATTCCCACTCCCAACGTTACTAAATAAATCATTGGGAGTAATTTTAATTGGGTATATATTTCTCAAAACAGACCACAACTCCTCTAGTTTCCAATCTTCAGGGTAGCCCGCATTGGTAACCTCACCAATATAAGCAGCTAAAGTATCTTTTACAAATGAGTTAACCTCTAATGATACATCCTCCCCGATAAGAACTTTTCTTCTCTCTGAGTAGATTATCGCTCTCTGAGCGCTCATAACATTATCATATTTTAAGATGTTTTTACGCATCTCAAAGTTCATTGCCTCAAGTTGGGTTTGAGCGGATTTAATTGATTTCGAAATCATCTTTGCTTCTATAGGTAGGTCATCTGGGAATTTTGAAAAGTTTAGCAACCTCTCTACTAAAGATGAATTAAATCTTAACATAAGGTCATCTTGAAGTGAGAGATAGAACCTTGATTCTCCCGGGTCTCCTTGACGTCCAGCTCTACCTCTTAATTGGTTATCAATTCTTCTCGACTCGTGTCGCTCTGTTCCTAAAACATACAACCCACCTAACTCTATAACTTTTTGATGCTCGGCTTTAACTAATTCTCTCTGTTTAGCAATCTCATTAGGCCACTGAGACTCGTACTCCTCACGGCTTTCGCTAGGTGAGATACCTCGCTCTTGAAGGGCCCGGTCAGCTTGAAAATCAGGGTTACCACCTAGCATAATATCGGTGCCCCGACCAGCCATATTTGTGGAAACAGTAACAGCTCCTAATTTGCCGGCTCGGGCAATGATACCAGCCTCACCTTTATTATTTTTTGCATTCAATACCTCATGTTTAATGCCTCGCTTGATAAGGATCTTTGAAAGTAACTCGGATTTTTCAACACTTACCGTTCCAACTAAAATTGGTTGGCCTAACTTATGCCTAATTTCAATATCATTAACCAAAGCTTTAAACTTCTCAATCTCAGTTTTGTAAAAAATATCATCTCGATCTAAACGAACCATCTCTTTATTTGTAGGAATCGCAACAACACCTAAATTATAAATCTGTAAAAATTCAGAGGCTTCAGTTTGTGCGGTTCCCGTCATTCCAGATAACTTATTATACAACCTGAAGTAATTTTGCAAAGTGATAGTAGCTAGCGTTTGATTTTCATCTTTAATTTTTACATTCTCTTTTGCCTCTAAAGATTGATGTAAACCCTCACTATATCTTCTCCCTTGCAAAACACGGCCAGTATGTTCATCAACAATAAGAAGTTCTCCATTTGCAAGGATGTAATCTTTATCTTTTTTATATAACTCTTTAGCTTTAATAGAATTATTAAGATATATAATCATTGAGGTATTTTCTGGATCGTATAAATTCTTTATATTAAAATATTTTTCAACTTTATCAATTCCAGATTCTAGAATTCCTACAGTATTTTTCTTTAGATCTACCTCATAATCAATATCTTTTAATAAAGAACGTGTTATGTTAGCAAAATCGGTATATAACTTAGATGGGGTATCTGCCGGACCGCTAATAATTAATGGGGTTCTAGCTTCATCAATTAATATGGAGTCCACCTCGTCGACTATAGCAAAATTGTGCTCTCTCTGGACACAATCTGCTAGCTCCATAGCCATATTGTCGCGAAGATAATCAAAGCCAAACTCATTATTTGTTCCATAGGTAATATCAGCCTGGTAATTCTTAGCTCTCTCAGCAGGATCCATTTGGGCTAAAATAACACCAACCTCTAATCCTAAAAAGCTATGAACTCTCCCCATCCATTCGCTATCTCTTTTTGCTAGATAATCATTAGTTGTAACAACGTGAACCCCTTTTCCAGAGAGGGCATTTAAGTAAGCAGGAAGAGTTGAAACTAGAGTCTTACCTTCGCCAGTTTTCATCTCTGCGATAAATCCTAAATGAAGCGCCGCTCCACCAAGTATCTGTACATCATAATGTCTCTGACCGAGAACTCTTTTTGAACCCTCTCGCACTACCGCAAAAGCCTCAGGCATTATATCATTTAAACTCTCGCCAGAATTGAGTCTCTCTTTGAAAATTGCACTCATATCTTGCAACTCTTTATCGCTAAAATTGGCAAACTTAGACTCTAAAGAATTTACCCGATCTTTGATTTGATTTAATTTTTTTAATTGCTTCTTCTCACCTGCAGTGAGTATAATACTAAGTGGGTTTCTCATATTATATAAGTGCTTGGCTTTATAAAATAAACATAATATCTAAAGAGTTATATAATTTTTCTAAGAGTAAATTATGTTGTAAAGCTAAAAATTAAATTGATTTAGCGCAATCAAGAAGGGCGCCTACGCTTTGATCCCAACCATCATTTAGTAAGACTGAGATATTTTCACAACTCTTACTATCAAATTGATCAATTAACTCTTTAGCGAGCCTAACAGCGGCAATTGCACTCTGAGAATGTGACTTACTAATTAAATATTTAGCAAGTTCTATACAAGCCTCACCACGCTCACCAGCAACCTCTTTGATAAGCTCCAGCCATTGACTCTCCTCAAGAGTTATCACATATCGATTAACCCTCTTCTTGCTCTCATACGCCTTATTAAATACATTTGTGTGATTGCTATAAGATTGCACATTCCCGCTATTTATTTTTTTAACTGTTTTTTCATCCATAAAAAAATTGTTACCACCTATTGTAAATATACACAATAAATAAATAGATATAATTAATATAATGATTAATACTAATTATATATAATAATGTTAATAAAGAGAGAGGATATATGGGTAAAAATAATATAAATACCTGGAATAAAGAATATTTCTCTATTTCTTATGAGAAGAAAAGTGAATCCTGCTCTCATACTAAACAAAGCACGGTAAGAGGCGCTCCAAATATAAAAAATCAGGTTAGAGAGGAGATAACCTGTCTAGAGTGCGGTACGAAAAGAGTATTAATGAGAAAATCGACCAGATAATTAAACAATGAGTCGGATTATTGATTGCTTTGACAAAAAAAGATAAGTTTATATAATAAGAATATGGGTAAGAAAATATATAAAACAGGAAAAGTTTTTCTTTTTACTATGATCATATTGCAAATTATACTATTTTCACTAAATATAATTTTGAATGGTAAAACAGAAAATAATCTAATAACTAATTCTAAAACTATTGAGAAGCAATTGAAAGACATTTCAGCTTTAAATAACTCTCTAAAGATAGATAAAGTGCCTGAATATAGTAATACCTTATTCAAAACAGAGATTCCGGAACATAGCGTTAGTAAAGAAATTTGGGAAAAAGAGATATTTACAATTGAGGAGAGTAGAAATAGGCAGTATGGGGATGGGCCTTTATACAATCAATTAGTTGAGAAAAAATACACCTCTGACCCAATAAAAATCCTAATTGTCGGCGATGGTTTCTCCTCAGGTGAGTTTAATAACCTCTCAGAGTTAACCTACCCAAAAATTCTTGAATCTGAGTTAAATAAAAAATATCCGGGTCTATACAAAGTTAGCGTCTTAGGCGATAACCTATCCTCATTTCTCCGCCAATCAGATCTCCTCACTAAGGAGATAATGACTCAATTAGAACCAGATCTTGTTATTTTGACCTATACGGCAGGTAGACTTGAGCCTAATTATAATGAAAAGAAATACTGTAAAGAGTTCAATACCTGCCTAAAATTTAATGAGAGCAATAAATATGACACATCGTTAGGTTATGATTATAAATACAGTAACCCAAAATGGAGAATTATAATGTGTTTAAAGGGTAATGACAACATAATATCATCTTTATTTAGAAAGGTGCTATATCCTTACTACCCAAATTTGGCTGAGTTGCTTGCCTCCAAATACTGCACCTTTGAGAGAATAAAAAATGGTTATGATATACCAACAGGAAGAAACGCTAATTTATACACAGACCCAGTAAATTCACCTTACTATAATGATTTTTTACATTATCTCTCCTCAACGAGCTCGGTTATTAATGAGTATAATAAAGCGAGAGATGAGAGCGGTAAACGATTAGCTTCTAAATATATGGTAAACCTATCTTGGAGAACTGAGCACCTATACCCTGAGTTTGGATATAAGGGGAGAAAGTTTAAATCTATATCGGGCCCTCTGATAAGCAAATATAGCCAATATGGTTTCATTGAGATCCCTACCCCAAAAACTAGAGAGATGATAGGGTATACAAAAACCTGGGAGGTGGGTAGTATTCAGGGCACAGATAGCGATCATGATAAGGAATGTTATTATAACTGCTCAATCTCCCAATCGCAGATGGGTAAGAACATAAAAAACTATCTTACTGGGGTAATTAATCATCCCTTGAAATTCAGACCAGGCATTTTAATTCAAAACGCCCACGCAGAGGATTTAAAAGAGGAAATTTTGAAAAAACATCCTGGAATTTCTCTCTCGAACCCTGAGAATGGTGATATTCTCGATGATTACGGTCCATGGTATATCTCATATAGAAAAATAGATGTAGATAATTTTGCATTTGGATATAGCACTGGAGTGGCTCCAGTAATTAAAAATACAAATAAAAGGTCATATGCAACATTAGAAAACTCTTACTGTGCCCGAATAAATCATCCACATGCTTTATTATCTATTAATAACTCTTTTTTTACAGATGGCGAGAGTATTAAAATTGGTTACGCCGAGGGCGAGATTGAGAATTTAATTGTAGTTGTTGAGCGTAAGAGAGATAGCGGAGAAAGGATTCTCTCAGAGGCTTACCTACTTAAAAATAATCAAGCTCTTACAATTAAATATGATGAGAGTATAACAGCTTTATATCTGGGAGATAATAGTATAAAATGTAATGACTCTAAAACTCAACTAAAACCCTTTACAGCTACCGTTGGTAGAATTAGATAACAAAAATTTTAAATTAATAACTTGACTAAAAAAGGTTTGACTGAAAAATACAAAATATGAAACTAATCCTAAGCAAAAAGAGTAAATCAATTACTTTACTTCTTTCATTATTAATTCTTAGCTCCTGCGGTAAAGAGAGTAACAATATCTTTGATTCAAAGGAGGTTCAGAATACTATATTAGAAGAAGAGGCAAAAAGCAATGAATATTGGAACGCACTTGTTTTAAGTAAAGAGGATCTATATCCTTATATGGGTGATGGCTTAGTTGAAGCTGGCGATGGCCCTCTATCTATAATTACAAATAGAGATTACGATTTTGTTGAGAGTTTTGTTGCTTGTGTCAGGGATGGAAAGAGTTTATGGGGAGTAAGCTTAGAAATTGAATGGTATGGTACAGCTTATGTTAAATCTAATCAAGATATTGGGAGTATAAAGGCTGCAACAACTTTAGCATATACAACCAATAAAGAAGGATTTACTATAGATGAAAATTTACTAGATACGGGTAAGTGTTTAGTAAAACCGATGGGTTTGGTAGTTGATTCAATAGGAAAAGCTTACAAGGCTAAAGTTGATGATATAGTGGTATCAGAGCTCAAACCTATCTCTATTGATAAGAATATATATGCACTAAAATTTACTACTAAAATTAATAATGAAAAATTTGGAAAAATGCCTGTAAATTTGTATTACATTATTTCATACAAAGATACCTTATTAATTGAAAACTTTATTATTAGCATTGAGACAAAAGATAACAGTAAAAAAGATGATGAGATAATTATGTCTATTATCGAGAGTAAATACGATTCAATTAACTCGGAGACTGAACCCTCATCCCTAGATAAGAAAGTGTCTACAACTCCAGAAGAAGCAAAGCTGGATCCTATTGCTGTTGGGAAAGAAAATGTTGATGGAAAAGAGAACCTTGATAAGTAGTAGGTAATGCCTACTTGATTTACCTATACCTTAAAACATGGTAAAGGTATGAAGTCTATTGTTATAACAAATGTAAAAAGAAACGATGTAGATAAACGTAGAAAAAATTATCTAATCCTAATGAGCTTTAGAGTACTACTTGTACCTGGGGTTATTTTTCTCCCAATAAATCCTATCATAAAATCAGCTATTATTTTACTAGCTGCTATAACACAGATGATAGCAGTTATCTCTGCAAATACACCAAACAGTAAGCCTGAGAATAATAAATCTCTGATAACTGATAGGCCGAGCAAGGAGATAGCGGAAAAGCTGTAGTTAATTTAACTTAAAATAAAAAGAATATATTCTACTCTTTCTCATTCTCTATTATATCAACTTTTTTTAATTTTTTACGGTTATATTTTTTTGCGCTCTTGATAGGACCAGAGGCGTTTGATCTACGTATCTCTAGTACCTTTTCAATTCTTTTTTTATTTTCACCGGCCATATAACTTACTATAAGCTAAAAAAATAAATAAGCAAGAAGGATGTAAGGATTATGGAAAAAAAAATACTTTAAGTAACAATAAAAATCAACAAGGAGGAAGCAATGTCAAATCCAGTACTAAAAAAAATTACAGAGAGTGGTAAAGGTTTCGCTGAGATGCGTGATATCTATGATGATAATATAAATCTTACCGATTCTCACCCAAATTCATTTAGAGCGGTTGATGTCGATGGTGTTATTGTAAAGACTGCCGGGTTATCCCTACTCTCAATAATGGCGGCCTTTATTGGCTGGAATCTAAATTTGGCTCAAGGGGTACTGATTTCCTTAATGATCACCTCTTTTATACTTTCACTAGTAACGGTATTTAAGCCTTTTACAGCGGTCTTTACCGCACCACTCTACGCATTAACCTCAGGTTTATGGATTGGCACAATCTCTTACTCATTTAATCTCACCTACCCAGGTATAGTAAAGGATGCCTTACTGGGCTCGGGGTTAGTTTTTCTAACCATGTTATTTCTCTACAGAACAAAGATTGTTAGAGTTACCGCAAAACTTAGGTCTACAGTTCTTGCAGCGACAATCGGTATTGCTCTTTACTATCTATTAAATTTTGCAACCAGTTTAATTACCGGTAATTCACTACCTCTCGTAAACTCAAACTCTTACCTAGGAATACTCTTCACCGCTGGCATCTGTCTTTTAGCTGCATATAATTTCTTATTAGATTTTGATAATATTGAGAGGGCGGTAGTTAGTAAGATTGATAGCCGCTATGAATGGGCATTGTCTTTAGGCTTACTAGTAACATTTGTCTGGCTATATATTGAAATTCTGAGGCTTCTCTCAAAACTCAGAAGTAGGTAGAAAAATAAATAATTACAGAAGTTCCAAAGGTTATATCTATTTATAGCTAAAGCAATTTGCCTTAAAGTAAAGTAAGTAAATTAATCAATTTGTTAAACCCACTGCAGTTGGGTAAACCGGGATAAATCTTGATATTTTAACATCCGCATAGCCTAACCCACTCATGGAGATATCATTATACGCAATTAGTTTTTTTGTAATTGGATCAAAGTGTAAAATACTAGCTTGCAAAGGGTCAGGCTTGCCATCAGCGACCGTTCTCAAGCCGCTCCCTCCAGTAGATCCTTGCACCATTAACAGTGTATTAGTATCGAGAAATTTAGTTGATCTATGGTGTAGATGCCCCGTTAAAATTAGTGGCGATAAGCCAATTAACTCTTTAGATGCTTCTGGATCATGTACTAAAAGTATATCAGCATCAATTGGTTTACCGGTTAAATCTCCTCGCAAAAACCTAGAAAAAATTCGAGCTGTAGTTGCAACATCAGGATCTCTTTCTCTATTATTTTCTATTTTGCTAGGAGTAAAACGAGGATCGCCTACGCCGGCAAAAGTTAAACCAGCTAGAGCAATTGATGAGTTATCTAAAACATAAGCATTTTTAAAACCTTTGATGACCTCTTCCGTATGTTTAGAATCATGATTACCTCTTACATAGATATAAGGAACTTTAAGTTTCCCTATTTCGCTTAGATACGAATCCTCAGCAATCGAACCATGGTCGGTAATATCACCTGTATCAACTATGATATCTATCCTAAAGCTTTTTGTAAGCTGTTTAACCATATCCCATCCTTGTGGATTTAGATGGAGATCTGATATATGTAAAACAGTAATTGAGTTATCAGGTAAAGCATAGTTTTGAAGATTGTCACCAGCCGAATATAGATTTGTAACATTACTTAGAAGACCTGTCATCTGGTCACGGTACTTATCAAAATCGTTAGCAATGTCTTTAGCTGATCCAATAAGCGAGGGCGCAGCTTGAACTAATCCGCGGTAGACCGGTTGCAAGATCGCCTCTGGTTGGTATGATAGGTAAGCAGAGCTAGCTACCCCACCGCTTATCATCAATGAGAGTAGGAAAGCTGCTGCGGAGATTTTAAATCTTCTAAATGCTACAAAAACAATTAAAAATGAGAAAAAAGCGGCGGCAAAACTTGTTTTAATTGCTATCTCTATAAAGCCACTGCGAAAATTATCAGATATAGAACTTTTTAAAGAATCAATTTTATTACTAGAGGTTACCAGCTCGGTAGCAAGAGCAGGGGTCATTGATTTTACCTCAATTTTTACCCTAACCAATCCTGAATGAGATACAAATGATATCTCTCCCAGGGGACCTAAATCAATTACCGTTCCTCCTGATATTGTCGGTTGAAGCGAAAGCACGGTTTGCAATGGACCTATCGATACCTTACCTTGGCCAAGAAGGGAGACGCCAATTAATGTTCCCAATAAGGTTAGTAAAACAAACTCTAAGGCCCGGCGTTTTTTTATTTTATTCTCTCTTTTTGCATTTGAAAATGATTTTAGAAATTTCACTATATTTACAGTGATAACAATAGATAATTCAGCAATAAATACTTATTTGTTGATGATAAAAATGTAAGTAAAATTATGGTTGTGTTTCTTTTAAAAACTTCTTTATTCTTGTATTTGCCAGGAGAGTATACTCTGGGTTAATTTCAAATCCAATATATTTACGTTCTTGTGAGAGCGCCGCAATTGCGGTACTACCTGAGCCCATAAAAGGATCGAGAACTATCTCATCTTTGAATGAGTAGAGATCAATTATTTTTCTAGGAAGCTCGGTTGGGAATGGTGCTGGGTGGCCAATTTTTTTCGCAGAGACGGTAGAGAGCTCCCAGACGCTTTTTGTCAACTCTAGAAAATCATCTCTAGAGATAGTACTCTTCCTGCCCTCTAGATTTTCACGTTTATAACTTAATTTAGAAAAAACTAAAATATACTCATGAGTATCTCTTAATGTTGGATTGGAAGGTGATAACCAACTTCCCCAAGCGGTAGAGCCCCCAGAGCTCGCACCTTTACTCCAAATAATCTCCCCTCTCATTAAAAAGCCGATCTCAATAAGTAAATTAGCCAATAAGCCATTTAGATGTATATAAGGCTTACGTCCAATATTGGCAATGTTAACTACCAGTCTTCCTCCTTTTACTAATACCCTATATGCCTCTGTAAATACTTTAGATAACATACCAAGATACTCATCAAGGGATAAATCTTGGTCATACTCTTTTCCGACATTATAAGGGGGTGAGGTAACTATTAAATGTATACAATTATCAGGAAGTTCACCCATATTTTCAGAGTTTTTATTAATTATTGTATTTATAAACTTACTATCTACCTTATTTTCAATTACCGGTAGATCATAATTTTTAAAATTAGTGGAATTTATTTTTTTTCCGTAATAAGGAGAGGAATCATGATTACTTCTAGCGTTAACACCAAAGCTTGATGTCATACTTCTTGTATTTTTCTTTTTAATATTATCATCTTCGAACTTATTCAAATTCACCCCTTTCAATAATTACCTTGTAACATATTACATAATAGTCAGTAAATCAAAAAAATACCCCTCACTAAAAAGTAAGGGGTATCAATTATGCTAGCGAGTTCGAAGCTCGGGCAAGTTCTAATAGAGAACCATTCCAATTTTCGATCAAAGACCAGAAGTTGCTCCAGGATTTGATGCTATTACTCATCTCAAGATTTAGGTCAGTACAGACTTTCTCCCAATTGATAAAGTAAAGCATATGAGCCTTGCTACTCTCAACAATTAAATCACTAATATCTATATCTTCAGATTTATTAATATAATTATAGGGTTCCTGCCATGGTAGTAAGCCGTGGTATGCGGAATTGTATGTTGAAAAATACTCTGCCCGCTCCCTATCGAGTCCATCTTCTATCTCATCGAGAGGCGTTGAAAGGGGTGTGCCAGGTGCTGAGTCCATCCTCGATAACGCTCTAAATAGATCGCTCCGGATACCTTCCTTAACTGCATGGGGTCTGATTTTCTCAACAATCTCTAATTTAGTATAAGGATTGCATAGGAAAGATGTCCAGACGCTGATATTACTTTTCAAGGTATTTTTACCAAATATATATAATTGGTCATCTAAATCTGATAGATGCCATGAAGCAGCAAATGCACTACGATGATTATATGAGCTAAATTTGGTAAGATGATTTATTAGTTCCTCTCTTTTTCTAAAGACAGGATTTAAATCCCAAGAATTACATCCAGCTTTATTAGCTAGTAATTTATCAACCACCTCGATTATATCGGGGTAAGCCTCTTTATTTCCTAATTGTCGGATCATGAGATTACCTCCGATTTTATCAGCAAGCAACCTAATTTGTCTTCCATTGAGTCCGGTACCGTAATGCAGCCAACTTTTAATTAAATCGGGATTTATCCAATTTGAGTCTAATACCTCATCGATAAAATTTTCAGGAGCATTAGCAAAACCGTACTTTATAAGAGAGTTTTTTGCATATACTCTTTTATCTTTCAAAGCTAACTCTAATTGAGATAAAGTTAATTCCCGACTATAAAGAGCTATAGCGGTATCAATATTTGATTTATTAGCTAATTTAAACCATAACCCATCTGAGAGGTTAGGGTTACTAGCAAGATGTGCTTGCTCAATTTTAGAATTAATTTGATAATAACTCTCATGTGCAAAATTATTGTCAATTTGAGAAATAATTGAGTGAGCAATTTTATTGCGAAACATTTTTTCCTTTCTGAAAGGTTTATATAACTTTTACAATAAGTGCAAAAATTCAATAAAGAAAAAATAGACCCCAAATTTAAAATTGAGGTCTATTTTAATAAATATTTTGCCGCCAGATAAGCCATATCAAATTCTTGATATAGACCCCCATCAGCATTTAATTCTTCTGCAGTTTTGAAAATCGTAGTATCTAATGCAGAAAGTTGGTAGTTACTAGATTTCAAAGCTCTAGGTAATACAAACCTCAATAATTCAATAGCCCAAATAGGTAGAGAGCGTATTTTAGTTTGATAAATACCATCGGTTTCTAATAAGGTAAACCATAAAGCAGAAGCAATTTGATAGTTTCTCTCCGAGCTACCTTCTCGACAATACTCTAGTCCGCCAGCATCTACTAAATAGAGGCTCTCCTGAGAGCTGTCAATATTGAAATCTCTAATTGCTATATCTTTTAAAATTGATATTGATTTATCGCATCCTATTGTCTGAAGCTTTAGAATTCTCATCTCAGCTAAAATACGTTCTATCTCTTTATTTATTACAGTTTCATGAAGTAATGACGAGAACTCATATCCTACCTGGGAGAAGATATCAAAGATATACTCCTCGTAGCCTATGTACTCGTAAGATAAAGATAGTATGTCCTCAAGAGAGTTTATGTTACTTACAATAGCCTCAATATCATTATCAATTGGTTTTACCTTCTCTAGCGAAATATACTCTTGTAATAAAATTGCTAGCGATCTATCATCTAGCGCCTCAATGAAGGTATCTAGATTAAGCTCTTGGTTATTACCCAATGTGAAAGGATAAATCTCATCAAGTTGTAGTTTATCTAAGGTAATTTTTTTAATTTCACCTATATCTTGGGTGTTATCGTATTGATTATAGAGAAACCATTTATCTTTATCTCTATTTATCTTAACTAATTTGATTTCAATAGTATTGAAATCTATCTCTATCATTTTAAGTAATGATAAAAAATTATTATATATCTCTATCATTAACTCTCCAATTATTATTTATATTTATATTTATATACTACACAATATATGCAGATCTAACTTAAATAAAAAAAGACACCGCTTAAAGTGTCTTTTTTTAAATCTTATATCAAATTATCTCTTTTGAGCTAATTTTTTATGATATCTATGACGCCAGTCATTGTTTCTTTCTGAGGTCTTGATCTGATGGCAACTGGCACATCTAACTACACACTTACCGATCTCTTCTAAAACCAAAGCTTCAGGAGAGCCATCTTTGATCATTTGAGAGATGTCTTTTTTCTTATCTCTTATATGGTCAAACTGTAAGCTTCTCATGTCATCTTCTCCACAATCCACGCAGTGGTTTGTTTTAAGATACTCAGCAACTAACTCTTGTATGGCTGCACGCCTCTCAGCACGCTTGGCATTTATCATAGCTATCAAGATAGGTTTTCTTGAAATATAATATAACTTAGAATTAGCACTGCTACATTTTTTGCAAATGTTTTGATAACCGTCTCTCCTGTGAGAGTTTTTACTAAATAAAGAGTAATTTTGGTATACTTTGCAACCAGTACATATTTTACCGGTTTTTATACTTGTCTTCATTTCCACACTTTCTTTACTCGATACAAACTTCACAATAAAGTTCTGTATATTGGTAACAGTATGGGCTTTTATGAAAAAAGAATATGTAAAAAGATCCTTGTTATTACTCAGATTTTCAAGATAAAAAAATATGGCAAAGTGCCAGATATGTAAGCTAGAATTTTTAAAAGATACAAGTATACTTGTTGTGATAAGAGATTTAGATGCCAAAGAGGCTGCTAAATATTTCTGTTGGTAATGCTTATTATCTATCTATAAATAATATCGATTTAAACATTATTGTAAAATTATATTTAAATATTAATATTAACGTTCCGATAATTTAAATAACAGAAATTGAGAGGAGAGGCTATGAGTAATAAACCCGATAAAAAAGCAAAGTCTGTAAAGAAAGCAAAGAAGAAAACCGCAAACTTTAATAATTTTAAGGTGGATTTTGATTTAAATCTTAACAAGAGCTTCAATACCAATGATTTGTTAAAGAAAAAATTTAATATTTTGCCGAACGAAGATCTCAAAAAAAAGTAAAAAAATACAATAATAAAGCTCATCACTCTTTGCTGAGTATCATAGTAAACTTAGCTAAGGGAGTGCCCTCATCTCTGCAATTTAAATTATTATCACCAAAGTAGATTGAGGAAATATCTTTTTCATATTTTATAGTAACAGCCTCATTTATATTTAAGAGGTAAGTTTCAGATAAATACCTTTCACCATTCTCTTTACTCCGCTCTACAACTAAAATAACCTTTTTGATCTCACCATCTGCATATCCAAATTTTAGAGTATCACCCTCACTAAAGTAAGAGTTATTAAGAGAAAATAAAGAATGAGGGTGATCTATTCTCCCACAGTAAGAATTATTAGATAGTTTACTGTCATAATTTCCATAGGCAAATTTATTATTATCTATTTTTTTATAAGAGATAAACCATGGACCATACTCATCGATAAAATTATCAACAACAAGAGGTAAATCATTTTTAGGAATAAAGATTTCTCTCAAATAAATCTCTAAATCTTTTGCAAGAGCCGTATGTAAGAGAGTTCCAAACCTATATACCAATGGATTATTTAAAACACCTTTTTCGTAATTATATATATTTTTCCTCATTTGAGTATCCTCAATAGCACACCCATAGAAACAAATCCCGTCACTTTGTTTACCACCTTGAACATTACCAAGCTTTGTATAATCTTCTGAGAGAACATGCTTCCTAGCATTGGAGTTAGGGATCTCAATGTAACCATAAGCCTCATAAGCTTTAATCATCGCCGCTGAGTAGGATTTTCCGCCAGCAGCTGCTGGGTAGAAATGATCCTTTACCCAAGTTAAATTAATCATATACTTCTTAACAGGCTCTCTTCCTACTTTAGCTCTCTCTTGATTATACAACTCTATCGCACTATTACTTTTTGATAAGTACTCCAAAAAATCATTAAAGTAAGGAGAGTTGATCGGATCTTTATAGTAGGAGGGATCCCTATCGGTTGGCATATCAAATCCCCTTGCTATCTTCTCATAAGTGCAGTATTTTACAGCTAAATACTCAGCAAGATTAGTGAGGTATGGGTAGAGCAGTTTTTTGAAAATACTACCAATAAGACCTCTCTCGCTCTCTAGACACATGATGATTCGATACTTCGTAGTAGAGCTTTCATAATCATTAGCCAGTGCATCATTGTATAGATCAGATTCACCATCTTTTATACAAATATTATATTGCTTGCAATATTTTTTTTCATAAAAATGAGGAATTAACCTACCAGCAGTGTAGGTTAAAATAATTGCGTCGGGATCGTAACTTGCTAACCTCTCTATAGTAAGCCAATCAGATTGTCTAAGAAATGATGATTTGGCATTGGCTAGCACTGAAACTTTATAAGCCCCAGGGCTCTCAGAATTTAATTTATTCTCCAATATTCTGGGGTAGGTTAATTCATTTAGAGCCCCAAACTGGCCATTTGAGTAGCTATCACCTAGAAAAAGTAATTTAATGGGGTCTATTTGATATTGTAGAGGTATTGGCTCATTAATCTCAGGCCCAGAGAGAAATAGACGCGTCCTTGAGTCCCCAATATTTCTCTTCTCATTTTGCCATACCTTGACACTTGAGCTAGCTTTGGGGTTTTCGATTTTATTACTTATCAATTTAAATTCAGTATTATTGTCAATGTCAGCTAAGTTATTTCTAGCCGCTATCTCTAAATTAACACTCTCTCTAGATTTTATATAACTTTTTTCATTATTATTTACTTTACCTGAGAGATAAAAGTTAGCTAAAAACAATAATACTGAAATCGTAATAAAAAAGTAAAATAAAAATAGGGAGATTAATTTAATTCTCATTGTTATATCATCAATTAAAAACTAATATTGTCATATAAATTGTGAAGATATTAATGGCTATTATGCCTGTTTTAACAGACAGGAATTTGAACATAACCAAAGTCCTTGATAAAATATACCTGTAGCAGGATAAATCTTGCCTTTGCATTGAACACACTCAGCTATTGGTTGGTTATTTTCCATGCTAATACTATCATTGATAGCTTTTAATAATCATCAATTGGCTTGTTAAGGTGAGATACTTGAATAACTCTAATATTAATGAATAATTAAAGTATGCGAAAAATAAATTTAATCGGCTTGGTTTTATTACTAACTCTAATTAATATTAGCACATCCTCAGCTGGAGAGATTGGTAATGTTAGTACTCGAGGTATTACCGTAACTGCTAACGGTAGCGAGGATGCGGTTCCTGATGCAATTAAATTGATATTTTCAGTTACCGGCAAAGCCTCAACAAATAAGGTAGCGCTAGCTAATAGCAACAAGGTAGCAAACTCGGTAAGAGCTCTCTTAAAGAAAGAGATGATAGCAACAAGCGATATTAATAGCAGTAATTTATATACCTATCCTGAGTACAAATATGATGAGAAAAGTAAAGAGAATATTCTAACCGGCTATAGCGCTAATCAAAATTTCACAATCACTCTTAGAAATGTTTCTAAAGCTGGGGAGTTAGTTGATAAAATCGTAGATTTAGGAAAACAAAGTATTATGATCTCCGGTATACAACCGGTAGTTTTAGATAAGAGTGCTACGGTGAAAAAAGCTAGAGTTTTAGCAGTGAAAGAGGCTAGAGAGAAAGCTGAACATTACGCTCAATTACTCAATGTAAGCTTAGATAAGGTTATCTCACTCTCTGAGAGTAGTAACACATACCCTATCATGCCTATTATGCGATCTGATATTGTTGCCTCAGTTGAGCAGAGTACAAATTTTGATCTTGGCGTTCAAGAGGTAACAGTTTCAATTACAGTTACTTACTCTATAAAATAATATTGTTGGTAATGATGGCAAAATAATTTTAGTATAAAACAATAACAATATGAAAGAAGAGAAAAATAGTAACTCAAATAATATTCTTGATAGCCTAACTCTCTATGAGGTCTATGAGGTAATTAATTTTTTTAGTAAACAAAAAAATGAAGAGATAGTAAAGATAGTTAAAAAAATAAATAATATTAATATTAAAGGCATCGTAAAAGATGTAGATGTAGAAGGAAAGATAAAAGTAATTTATATAAAAGATAATAAACATAGAAAAGGTTTAAAAATAAATATTCCCAAAAAGTTAATCTCTAAAACCTTAAAAATATCACCAGAGGACCTTATCAAAATAAAAATAAAAATCCAGGTAAAGGGCGAAATTATCGAGTTTCTTCTACTAGAGATCAAGAAAATTCGTTTATAAAATCTTATGAAACACACATTTTAGAGTATAAGCAATAATTATATGACTAAATAAGTGAGATCAACACCATATGGGTATGAGTAAAGAGCTGAAAAACTATATACAAAGAGAATTTTTTAAAAGTATCTTATCGGGCTCTGTTAGTGGAGAGATCTTTACAGGTGATTATATAACAAGAAAGAATGCTTATGCCGCTTACATTGTAAAAAATCTTATGATTACCTATGGTGCGGAGAGAGAGTATGTTGCGATAAAGTTACCTGGTAAATTCTTTTCAAAGGGTAGCGATACACATAATCTAACACCTCATATCGAGATTCCTGAGAGATTTTTAGATCAACCTGGAGATGATTTCTTAATTAAGATCTCAAATATAGGTAATGGTATACATTTTAATTTTCTTACCACTAATGAAGTAACGGCGATAAAAAGATCATTATTTGCCAATAAGGGTCATAGTAAAAATGTAGAGTTTATTGAAGAGCTAAGTACTTATAGGGAGAGCCTTATAAGTAATTACAAGGAAATTCTAGCTTTAGCAGAGAGACAGTGGGTGGCTATTGAGCTATTTCTTAATGAGGAGAGCGAGTTGGCCAGTAAATTAGTTAGAGATGGTTTTGAAACCCAATTAACAGCAATTCTGCCCTGGGCTAGTAAGTATAAGCTTATAATTAAATATGACTCTAAGTTATCAGATATTTCAGGTGCAAGTTTAGCAAAAAGAATTGGTATTTACTCTATAGGAAATGAAAGCACGGTAAACCTGGCGGCCGTAACACCTAGGTTAACAAAAAACTCGCTCTTTAAAGACCACTTATTTTTTCCGGAAAGAGAGAGTACACTAGCTATACTTGTCAGAACCCTTATTCTCTCATCAATAATAAACAAATTATTTAGTAATGGTAAAAAGATTACTATAACTAGAGATGAGCTTTACTATAGAAATATGGGGCATCTAAGGGCTATACCAGCTAAAGAGGGCTCTCCTTTACCAGAACCTTCTAAAAAGGCCTGTATCAATCTCACAGCGGCTTTTAGAGAGAGTAAAACAGCTTATGGTGAGATAAAGAAATGGTGTAAAGATGAGTATACCTTGACTGTGAAAGAGAGTGAATTTACAGATTCATATAATAGGATTATCTATGAATTGCAGAGACTAGGGGAAATTGACCAGAGAGATATAAATATAGTACTTCCTATTATTTGGGGTAATGATGGCACAATAAGTAGACTTACCTACGTTTTGAGAGGATCAAGATAATGCTTTATACAATTGGTGCGTTATCATTGGTCTTAGGCTTACTTATCTCTATAGCTCTCCATGAGTATGGTCATATGTCTTTTGCTCAAAGGTATAAGGTAAAAGTTATAGAGTATATGGTTGGTTTTGGTCCAATATTGTTTAGCAAAGTTAATAAGAAAGGTGTTAAAGTCGGAGTAAGGGCTATTCCATTGGGCGGTTTTATAAGAATGGCTGGGATGTTTCCCCCAAACTCAAAACTGCACTCTAAAGAAGAAAGTTTAAATTTAAATGAAAATGAGTTAGAGTATTACAAAATCCACCCAGTGAAAAAAATAATTATAATGTTTGCGGGACCGGCAGCGAATTTATTTTTATCTTTCGTATTTTTAGCGATTGCAATCCTGCTTGTGGGAATCCCCACCCCTACAAACACATTAGCTGGGATCCCTAATTGCCTACCTAAGATAACAGAGGAGGGCCCATGCGTAACGCCACCTTCAAAGCAGATAGGACTTAAAAAAGGAGATAAGATTCTTACCGTTAACAATGAAGAAGTTAAAAAATGGGAGGATTTAGTTAATGTTTTAGATAAGTATAGAGGTTTAAATACTAAGCTTAGTTACGAACGAAATGGCGAGGTGATTATTACCAATCTTACGATTGCTGAGATTAATGAACAGGGTTATCTAGGCATAATTCCAAGTATTGTCTATAAACCTGGTACGCTAGGTACGGTTATTAAAACAGATTACAATCTAGCATATCTCTCTTTTTCGGCGATCAAAAGGTTTCCTGAAAAGATTATTGAGGTTTCAAAAGTTGTATTTACTGATAAAAAACGAGACCCCGAAGGTCCGATTGGAGTCGTTGGGCTAACGAGAATCTCAGGGGAGATTGCTAGCGGTGATGAGATGGTGAGAGATAAACTCCTCTCTATTTTACTACTACTCGCAGGTTTAAATATGAGTTTATTTATTTTTAATTTACTACCTTTAGTACCCCTTGACGGGGGTAATGCATTTATGGCTTTTCTAGAGTTACTCAAGAAAAGTTTTACAAGAAATAGCTCTAAAAACTATTACTTTGACCCAGCTAGGTCATTGTTTATTACCTATATAGTTGCAGCGATATTATTAGGAACCTCTTTTCTATTACTAATAGCTGATATATTTAAGCCTATAAGTTTATAAGTATTAGGTGGTGGTAAAACTATCTTCTACAAATACCATCAACTGTATCAAGAAAATAGTAACAATCAACTGCATTTAGCCAGGAGCTATTTTCTAAAGTCAGTGAATTCTCTCTATAAAGGTACTCTGCCATTTCGGCATAACTCGATTCTATCGTTTTAGTAAAATGCTTCTCAAAAGCTTGATCAAATCCTACCGTCTCAAAATCTCTTAACATAATAAAAAAATTAGTAAAGCCAATCTTACTAATCATCCACTCTGTTAGCAGTGCTCCCTGACTGTAAATTTTAATACTATCAACTATAGATGAGCATCTATTTAAACCATCTTCACTTTTATATCTAACAGATGTTTGCATAACCCAATTATGTAGATAATCTACTGTCGGGGTAGATTTTTCCCCATTGCTATCAATATTTATCCAAGAGAAATATTTAGATCTAAATTGAGTAAAGGCATCAGGATTATTTAAAGTTGAGATAAGTATGGAGAAATAGCTCGCACTACCTTCTTGTAGCCAGCACGGAAAATGTTCTACCTGTCTAACCCCAACCTCATCTTTCTGGAGTACATGGAAGTATTCATGTTCTAAACTTGCAAACATCCAGTTATATAAAGCTTCTTCAGTTGGGATTACATAATAAATGGTAACAGAGGCGTTAGGGGAGTAATCATTACCAATAATTGGTGAGAAATTACCTTCATTGGCAATAGTACCAGTGGAGATATAGGGTTGCCTAGCCACATCATTTAATAGATTTGCGCTACATTGTTCTAAATTAAATAGCGGATACCTCTCTGTAACCCTCTCACATATTGCTCTTATATCTTCAGGAAATCCAACCTCTACATATAACTTAATCCTATCATTTGATGCGTATCTTTTTAGTTGATTTATGGAATTATTGATTCTTTCTTTTATCGTATCAACACCAACTTGAGAAAATTTTGGTGAGATTGAGAAGATAACCCTTTCGGTAATTATATTTTTTTCGTAACCAGCACCCCATTGATAATATACAGAAGATGATGTTTCACTTAGTTGCTTGTATTTATTAAATATATCTCTTTTATTTATATTTGAACTTTCACTTTCTGGTGTACTAGAAATAGGGTTGTTATTTACTTCGCCATCTCTATCTACGGCAGGAGTTTTAGTATCAGATTCTCTCTCTTTAGGGGTAGGGTTTAATGATACTTCACTATCTTTTTTTATGGGCAAAAGAGTTGGCTGAGCTGAGCTGTTTAAAGGAGCCTCTTTAATTATAGCGTTATTATTTTTTGAAACTTTCTCCCAAATTTTTTTATTATTACTTTTCTTAACACAGACATACTTAGTTTTATCTTTAGTTTTAATAGCACCTACCTTACTACAACTCTCGATCTTAGGATGAGCGCTTGCAAAATTCATAGGCAGTAGCGAAAGAGTGAGTAGTATTGAAAGTGAAATTTTTATAACTGATTTACTCAAAGTCTGACCGAAATCTCATAAAGCTCAGGAGTGGAGTTTAAAATTAACTCGATTTCCCATAAAGCAGCGCTAGCAGGTAGTTGATCAATGAGTAAACATTTTAATACCTCAACTACAGAGTTTGTAGCAGGGTCTAAAATAAGATCCTGGGCCATAATGCTCTCCACTAATGAAAAAGGATGGTTTGGGGCAATATTTTGTATTCTACCCTTACCAATAAGATCTGCTATTATAACAGCATGAGCCATCTCCTCGCGGGTAGGTTCGTATTTAACCTCTACAACTTTACCATTACCTTTAAATCTGTAGGTAAATCCCTCTAGCAATTCAGCCTCCCAACCACGTTCAGTAAGAAGCTTTGCTATATGGATAGGTCGCTGCTCTAAACCTTCAATAATCATAAAAGGTTTAAGGCCTTTATGTTCAGCTATAGCCTCTGCCGCACCCTCAATTAAAGGGATAATACTGCTCATCATAAGGTATTATTGTTACTTCCGGGAGGCTAGAAACACATAATTAAATCGTTGTTTATAGGCTAAAATGACCCTCATATAGTTATTAATACCATCATTGACACTCTAGTAGTTGTACACTTAGATAATGGTAGTAAATAAATAAAAGAGGGTTATATTAAAACAAAACGAGAAATTACTTGTAAGAAAAGTATGGTTATAAGGCATAAGATTATTGGATATGTATAATGCAAATATAGTGTAACAATAAGAGAAAAGAGAGAAGGATTATGTTTAGTTTTAAATTATCGCAAGAGTTTATAGATCAATTTGCAACCAAGGATGTAGATTGGGGATATAAGGATGCAGGTGGTAACGCTCTAGGGGAGATTACCTTTATTAGATCATACTCTAGACTAAAAGATGATAATACTAAAGAAAAATGGTACGAGGTTTGCGAGAGGGTTGTAAACGGCATGTATACTCTTCAGAAAGACCATTGTTTACTTAATAGACTACCTTGGGATGATGCTCAAGCAAGATTATCCGCTGAAGAGGCTTATACGAGAATGTTTGAGTTCAAATGGCTCCCTCCTGGTAGAGGTTTATGGATGATGGGTTCTGAGTATGTCATGAAGAAGAAGAACTCAGCTGCTCTTCAAAATTGTGCCTTTGTCTCCACAGCAGATATTGATATAGAGAACCCCGCAGAACCCTTTAGTTTTCTTATGGAGGCTTCTATGTTAGGGGTAGGTGTTGGTTTTGATACAAAAGCAGGTTATAAATCATTTGTAATTCACAAACCTGATGAGAAGAGAGAGAAAGTTTATGAGATACCTGACACCAGAGAGGGTTGGGTTGAATCGGTAACATTATTATTAAATAGTTATCTAAAAGCTAATCAACCTAAATATAGCTTTAATTATGATTTAATTAGGGGGCCAGGTCTCCCAATCAAGGGATTTGGCGGAACCTCATCAGGTCCTCAGCCATTAATAAACTTGCACAAAAATTTAAATAAGTTATTTTCAGAGAGAAGTGGAGATACCTTATCGACGACAGATGTAGTTGATATCGCCAATTTAATTGGTATCTGCGTAGTTGCTGGAAATGTCAGAAGGTCAGCTGAGCTGGCAATGGGTCAACCAACTGATGAAGATTTTATTAATTTAAAAAATCCTGAGAAATTCCCGGAAAGGAACTCATATTCAGCCGATGCTCCTGGTTGGGGATGGATGTCAAATAACTCTCTCGAGGTGAGTGTGGGAAGTGATTATTCGAAATTTATAAAAAATATCCAATTAAATGGCGAGCCAGGTTTGCTCTGGATGGATGTTACTAGAGCTTATGGTAGGTTAATTGATCCAGAGAACAACTTGGATTGGAGAGCAAAGGGATACAATCCTTGTGCTGAGCAGAGCCTTGAGTCATACGAACTCTGTACTCTAGTTGAAGTTTTCCTAAATAGACATGAAGACATGGAGGATTTTTTAAGAACTATTAAATTTGCATATATGTATGGAAAAACCGTTACGCTAGTACCTACGCACTGGGAGAAAACCAATGCAATAATGCAGAGAAATAGAAGAATTGGTTGTTCAATTTCCGGCATAGCTGCCTTTGCTGATAACCGTGGTTTACCAGAGCTTAGAAAGTGGATGGATCTAGGTTATGGGGAGATACAGAGATGGGATAAACTCTACTCAGAGTGGTTATGTATTCGTCAGTCAATAAAAACTAGCACGGTAAAACCATCTGGATCGGTTTCAATTCTATCTGGAGCTACCCCTGGGGTGCACTGGTCACCGGGAGGTAGTTACTTTTTACGGACAATTAGGTTCGCATCTCATGACCCAATGCTAAAACAATTTGAAAGAGTGGGTTATAAGATCGAAGATGATCAGGTTTCAGAGAACACCAAAGTCGTCTATTTTCCAGTATACTCTGCAAATGGGCGTTCAGAGAAAGATGTTTCTATCTTTGAAAAGGTCAACCTCGCCGCCATTGCTCAGCGTCATTGGTCAGACAACTCTGTCTCAGTTACCGTATCTTTTGATAGTATCGCTGAGTCAAAGTATATAGAGACAGTGCTTCATATGTACGAGGGGCAATTAAAAACTATTTCATTTCTTCCAATGGGTAATATGGTCTACCCGCAACAACCATATACCCAAATTTCAAAAGAGGAGTATGAGGGATATGTAGGTAAGATTCAACGAGTCGACTTTGAATCAGTTTATCAAGGCGATGCTCTAGAGGCTGCCGGAGAAGCATATTGTTCTACCGATAGATGCGAACTACCCAATTTAAGGACACCGGGAGCTGCGGAGTTTGAGGATAATGAATCTGATGCTGGAAGAATCATTCAGATAAGTATATAATTCCTTAAACTTATCGTTGATAGTTTAGAGCAGAGTGGGTCACATATTTTTCACCCTCTCTGCTCTAATTGTTTACAAAATAGTTTTAATTAGTATTATAATATAATGGAAATAAAGCCATCGTTTAATAAAAAGAAAAAATTTTTTGGCTTTGTTGCTTCTCTTACTCTCCTTAATCTTTACTTTGTGGTTTTTGGAATTGATTCGCAGATAAAGGAGTTTTGTCAACCTAGTGATAGATATAATCTTGCTGAATCTTATAGGCCCGGAGGGGAGTTAAAATCTTTTTCAGAGGATAGTTCGGTTAAGTATTCCGGTTTTGTGAGATTATCTGGGGAGGGGTGCAAAAAACTTCCCAATGTTGAGATAGAGTTCTGGTTTAGTGATAGTAAAGGAAACTATAGTAAAGAGACAAGACTAAAGGTTAGAACCGATAGCAAAGGATACTTTGAGATAAGAACCGGTGGTTTCCAAGCAGGAAACCTCCCCTATCATATTCATTATCTAGTTAAAGGTCCTGGGATTAGACCCTTGACAGGTAATTATAATAACATTTCATATAATTCTAATGATAAATTTGATATCTTTGTTATTCCTGCTGACGACAGTAATTATAGCAATTATTTATCAAAGGAGTTACGCTCTGGGGATAATTTTACTAGCAAAGTTACTGATAACTCTCTTTTTGGACTTTTTAAAAATATTGAGAGTTTAGAGAAAATAAAATGGGTAGCTTATCTTTTGCAAATTGTTTTGTTTATGCTTATATTTAGCTTGATTAAAATTAATAAAAGAAGTAAAATAATATTATTTTCACTCTCTTTTATCTTATTTATAACAACTGTTTTCTATAGTAATCAAAGCGATTTATACAAACCTAATTCAAAGTATCTCCCAGAAATAAACAATGAAAAAGCAATATTGGAAAATTACGAGAGAGCAAAATGGGCTCCAGTTCTAAGTTCAGGGAATCTTATTGCTTATAATGAAGAGCTTTTAATACCAGAGCAAGAAAATATGCTTACCCAGGTTTTTGTAAGCTCTTTATCAACTATAGAGCTTGAAAATGAGTTACGAAATTATTATAGAGATCAAGGCATAGAGTTAGGTGCGGGTGGAGTAAATATGTGGGGCACAGATGCCAATTGGCAGTACTCATATAATATAAGCGGGATAAAATTAGGCAAGGAGGTTAATATCACGATCTCTAAAAAACTGGGAGATGGAAGGATACCACCAGAGGGCTTTAACTCAGTAGCTATAATTTGGCAGATGGAATCAGAGAAAATTAATAAGTACATTGTTGAGAACTTTGCTGGTTTTGGAGAAGGATTTTTAGATAAAAATAATTTATAAAGGAGTTAGATAATATACTGTAGCAGATAATAATAAAAGGTGAGTGAAGTAAATTGTTAATGGCTTTCTCCCAATAAAGATAATCAAGTTGTAAATCATAAATTTAGAGAGTATAGGAAATGATAAGTTGGTTATATAGGTACTAGCAAAAATTCCAATTACTAAAAATATAACAATCTCACCAGGCTGATAACCGGAGTAATCAAAGTTATGAATTGGAAAATATTGATTTTGAATAAAACCTATAATTAAAAATATTAATGGATATTTTAATATATATTTTATAAAAACCACAACAAAAGTCCAAACTAAAAGTATTTCCGGGGAGTTAAAATCCTCCCATAAAGTTATTGTAAAAACATTTATTAATAATGCTAAGCAAAAAACAGTAAGCCATCTTTTAATTTTTATACCGTAGAGATAAAGCACGCTTCCAGATACAATCATAAATAGTGGCATTGAAAACCTTGTTAGGGTTACCCTAAGAAGATAAATATATTCATTACTACCAAATATTGTAGCTATAGCTAAAAGAGCGTGATCTAAAACCATTAATATAATGGCAAAGCCTCTTATTAAATCAATATTTGGATTACGGTTAACTTCTAAAGGAAATCTCATCTATATACTATACATAAAATATTTAAAAACTACAAAATTACTCTCCGTAGTATTGAATTATATATCTTTTATCATCTTCGTAGGCTTTGTTAATCTGATCTTTATAGAAATTATATATCTTATTTATTTTATCAATATTTAGCTTTGCATCGGGAGAGTTGGAGTTCTTAGGGTTTTTCTTTGCTTCAATTACCGCCTTGTAGGTTTTTTCTAAATTACTCATAGCGTTTTTATAACTACTCTCCATAAATGTAACAGTTGCATTACGTTTCTTCATCATCTGCTCAGTGAGCGGTTTTTTAGAGTTGGTATTTGGGGCGGTCTCAGCGGCAAATGAACTTAGCGTGAAACTACTGATTAAAAAAACTAATATGAATACAATTTTTTTCATAATATTACTTTCGCATTAAAGTCAAGAAAGTCAATTATTATAATAAACTTACTATTTTTAAATACCTTTCTTTTATAATTAAAGATTTATTTTTAACTGCTGCAAGATCGCAAGCTGTATTAAAATTAAAATCGGTATAGAAATTTCTTATCTTTAAATCATATTTAACATTATCTAACTCTTTAGCAAAATTTGAACAGAACTCTCTATAAGAGGTTACCGCCTCTTTTGCCTTTATTTCATCTATTCTGTCAAGATTAATAAATAGAAAGTTTGAGGTATTTAATAAAGTCTGAATTTGGCAACCATAGATATAATTATAAACATCTTCGTTAGATAAACTTTTATCCATATTTCTTAAATTGTTTGGATTATATTTCAATGAGTACTCTGCCCCTATATTATTGATTTTAGTACAATTATCTATATACTCAATGGTTTGGTCGTAGCTCTCGATATCAATACTCTTACCCATTAGTCTGCTCATAATTTCTGAGCCATAAGAGAAACCAACCCCGGCAGCACACCCATTAAATAATGAAATCATTATGGTATTCCTATCAACATCAAAACTCTCCTCATTAAAGTTATCACGGTAAAACTTCACGCAGTAATCAGCTGCTTGAGCTTTATTTTCTATATTAAAGTTCAACTTAATGGAGCCAAAAGGTGCAAATTTTTCCATTATTACTCCATAGCTACAGGAATGAGCAAAGCCGTGGGCTGAAATATCTTTATTTTTATCTATATATGCTAAACTAGATTTCATACACTTGTCTAGAGCAACCTCGGTCTCTTCGCTGCTTGCAAAGGCATGGCCGATACCGTGAGAGCAGGTAGGTGCGTTTACCGATTCTAGGCAGGCCTTAACTAATAATTCAACTTCTAGATCACTTATATCGGGCTGGGCTAAGTAGCTAAATAAAGCCCCATGACTCATACCCCCACCACAGGTCTCATAAGTAGTATCCTCAAGTAGGGTGTTAATATCTTTATAACGTTCTAAAGCATAATTACCTAAAGAGTGTGTAACGGTATGACAGAAACTAAAAAAATCCACATAATTAGCTTCAGCTTTATCAAGCTCTCTTACAAGATCTTTATAGGAGTTTTTATCTATAGCGTACTTTATAACCATCCTAAGACAATTTTGTGATGTTTTATTATATCTCTCAAAATTACAAAGCTCTAAAATGGAGTTATTGCTAATATCTTTGGGTTCATTTATCTTTACTAGGGAGAGAGTTATAAATATTAAAGAAAGGGGGAGTAAAAAAATCAACGATTTTTTAATTATCGACATATTTTATACCCCCACTATCGAGTACATTAACTTGCCATAAGCACTTATCTCTCTGGATCTTTGCGACTAAATTTCTACAAACATCCCTTACTAGGTCAATAGATTGCACAGTTGAGAGTGAGTCAGCTGCAAACTGTTTTGCACAGTTTCCCGAGATATCCTTTGCACAGATATTATCAACCAACTCAGCTCCTTTCTTTGGCTCTAGATAGTAAGATAAACCTTTATTCTCCCCACTTGGAAATAATACTTTTCTAACCAGAGATTGCATCGCTCCTTGATAACATCCCGAGGCTTGCTCCTTAGAGTATTGCTCACAGCCAATCTTGATATCAGCTATGGGTAGTAATGAGTTTGAAGTAACATATTGAGCACAATGCAACTTAAAGATATCAGCAATCGGGTTACAAGCCTCCATTTTCTCACTCAGCGTTGGTTTATCAGCCGCCCACGGGTAGTAAAATTTTTCATTAAAAACTCCTGTTGAGCACCAACCAGCGGGGCCTCCGTTTGCAAATCCTGAAGTAGGATCAACATAGTAACTAATTGGAAATTTTGTGCATAAAGCAATACTATAATCTAACTCCCAATCAGCTGTACCAATAGCATGACCTACCCCATGAGCACAGAAGTCATATCTTACATAACTAAACTCTAAAATATCATTTTTATTTGTAGTTGTAGCCTGATTCTTGCAGAAATTAACTAGGAAAGGTACCCTGGTTTCACCACCGCTACTCTCTATAGCTGCCCTCATATACCCATGATAAAATCCATAGGTGCATAACTCTAAACCTAAGACGAGACCCTTAGTCCCCAACTCGCGCCAAGTTCTCATCCCCAGCTCATGACCAATTTCGTGACAAGCCACCTGAACATTAATATCTGATTGAGCTGCTTTAAATAAACTACTCATAATATTTTCAACATCAAGATCTGTTTTAGGTAAGCCCAAAGCTTCTACCGCACATTTATTTCTTGTATCTTGCTCTTTTGAGTCATTGCTGGAATTTTGATCAGCAATGGAGAAATTCTCGATAGCAAAGTTTTTATCATATAACTCCTTTTTCTCATCAGGGGTAAGCTTACCTGTTTCGGAGCCCTCTAAACATTTTTTTACGTAGCTTATTCTTTTATCAATACTTAAATCCTTACTGCCGGCTTGAGTGAGAAGTAATGTAAAAACACTTAAAAGAGTTAAGAGAAAAAAAAGATATGTGATTTTTTTGTAACGAGAAAGAAAGTGTTCTCTCGGATTTTTATCTATTGGATTATCCTTACTTCTCATAATGATATAGTTATCTAAATATGAAGTTAGTCAAAAATTTACCAATCATGTAAAGATATAAATCATAAATAAAAAACCCCCTAATTTTTAAAGTTAGGGGGTTTTAATATAAAGAGCTCTTACTCTTTATAATTTGTTATAGTTATCAGTAAGTGAACTTACTGAGTCTATCTCTACTGTAATTAGTAGTATTTTAAACTATAAGAGCGCTCTGAGAATTGAAAGAAAAATCAAGATAAAAGCTCTTAGCCTTTTTATAAATGTTAGGATAATAGTGTTATGAGTAAAAAACTGAATCTGATATTGCTTTCCATAATCCTGCCCTTAACCTTAATAATATTTTATGCCCTTGATCTTGCCGATAGTAGAGATACAAAAATTAGTAGCGAAAACAAGAGCGGGGCAGATAAAGGGAAAGTTAGTCTAGATGATGAACGAAAGTATCCAAAAGGAGGGTCATCTGAAAAAGTAGTAGAATTTATTACAATTAATCTAATGGATCTAAGCGCTGAAGGAGATAATAGTATCACGATGAATTTAGGTCAGAAAATTATATTTGAACAAAATATCGAGGCAGATAAGATTTCTTTTTCACCAGATAGTTTCTCTATAGAACGTTATAAGGATGAATTAACTCAGGAGGATAAATACCTAGTAAAAGCGGAGATTATTACCTCTGCAAAGCTATCAGTGGAGTTTGAGGGTGTAACCTATAGTATAGTAATTGAGGTAAAAGATTTTAATGTAAATCCAGAACGCTCTATCGATATAAACGCTGGAGTTCCGGAGAGTCAAAAAGTAATTGCAGCTATAATAAATAAGCCACTAGCTGAGGCGCTAATTATTATTAAAAAAGCAGGAGTAAAGCATAGGATAGTAAGCGAGGATGGTTTGAGCTATGCCGTAACCATGGATTACTCGCCCACGAGAATTAATTTGGTTTTAATTAATAATATAATACAAGATGCAACCTTGGGGTAAAGATGTCAGAGATAGGTAATGCTTTATCAAATGTAAAGAGCCAGCTTTCAGCGGCAATAAATATTAGCCAACTTCCAGAGGAGGCTTATAAAATATTATCAACACCTAGAAGGGTTTTAGAGGTCTCTGTGCCCCTAAGAAGAGATAATGGCGATATCGAGATTTATAAGGGGTTTAGGGTGCAGCACTCCACTACTAGAGGGCCATGCAAAGGAGGAGTTAGGTTTCATCCATTAGTAGATTTAGATGAGACCAAGGCACTTGCAATGCTAATGACATTTAAATGCTCTCTTGTAAATCTCCCATTTGGGGGAGCAAAAGGTGGCGTAAATGTTGACCCAAATATGCTCTCAGAGTCAGAAAATGAGAGAGTTACGAGAAGATATATCTCAGAGATCATGCCGCTTATAGGGCCCGATAGAGATATTCCAGCCCCAGATGTAGGCACTGATGAGAGAAATATGGGTTGGATGATGGATACCTTCTTTGTTAATACCGGTTACTCAGTGCCGGGAGTTGTAACAGGAAAGCCTATTGAAATTGGTGGGACTTTGGGTAGAAAAAGCGCTACTGGTGACGGTATCTCCTATGTTGCCGATGAGCTCATGAGGGTAACTAACGATAGATCTGATAAGAAGAGAGTTGCAATAGCTGGTTTCGGGAAGGTTGGATTACATGCAGCGCTTGCTCTTGAAAAATTGGGATATAAGGTAGTAGCTCTTTCGGATCTTACTGGTGGTGTTTTAGGATTTAGCAGCGTCCAACAAATTATAAACGAGTATCAAGAGTATAAGTGTTTTGAAAATTTTTCCAAGTATGAGAAAATTACCAATGAGGAGTTAATAGCACTAGATGTAGATATATTAATACCATCAGCACTCTCTGAATTTATCACAAAAAATAACGCTCCCAATATAAGGGCTAAAATAATAATTGAGGGCGCCAATGCTCCTATTACTCATGAGGCGGATCGTATTATTAAAGATAAAAATATAATAGTTGTTCCAGATATATTAGCAAATGCAGGAGGGGTAATTGTCTCTTACTTTGAGTGGGTGCAAGATAAACAACAATATTTCTGGGATGAGGCTGAGATAAAAGCGAACCTCTCGAAAATAATAAGAGATAGTTTTAATGAGGTATATTATAAAGCTAATTATAAAAATATTACTATGCGGGAAGCAGCGCTTTCAATAGCGGCAGAGAGAGTATATAAGGCTCATAAGTTTAGAGGTTTGTACCCATAAAATATCAAAGTTTGCCATAATGGTGTGAGTATATAAATAAAAAAGGAGGGATCTTTTGGATAAAGTAATTGCAAAACTTAAAGAAATAATTACAAATAATATTGATAGCAAGTATGAAGATATTATTGTATCGGTAAATATTTGTGAGAGAGATATACATCTATCTCAATGTAAGAAGAGCGATGTAAACTCAATTACGAATAAAATATTTTTAAGTGAGCTGGAAAATAAAGTAATAAGTAGATGCTGCATAAAAGAGGTATCAGATTTGTATCCTAGTTTTACTGATAAAGTAATTAGTGATTCTTTAGCTATGCTTGATAGCATAGATTACCTATCAAACTCGCTAATTATAGATAAAAACTTTATCAATGGTGATATATTTATAAATATAAATTCCGATATAGATGATCTTGATCTGGCTCTCTCTGGAATTACTCATAATTATCTAAAATTAAGTAATGATATAAGATTTTATAAACTATATATAGATATAATAAAAAAAGTAGAGAAATATATCATCGATAAATATAAATCACAACTTTCGGTTGAAAAGATAAAAAAATTAACTAAACAATATCATAACTTCTCTGAAGATTTAATAAAAACATCTATATATGATCAATACTTAGAGGATAGTGAGATGGACAGTTTATCTGACCCTGATAGTCCTTATGTAAATGAGAGCTATAATGTTAATTTAGATATGGAAGAGGCGAAAATTAGGGAAACTTTAATTAAACTTTTTGTAGGTCGAAGAGTTGCCTCACGGGCAATCATCTATATTCCCCAATGGGTTTATGAGGTTTTAAAGAGTATTGATAGTAGATTATTAGGTACTCCATATAAAGAGTATAATCGAGAGGTTGATAAGGCCGCTGAAATTCTCTTCAATGAGAGCGGTAGGGGTGACCCTTGCTATAATTATGACACTGCGTTTAAAACCGCAGCGCTGCTTGATAAATAAGAGGCCTAAAAACCTCTTATTTTCATTTAAGGATAATTATAGGCGTAATCAATAATAACTATAACAATTATAAATATGAAAATAGTTAAAACTAAGGTTTTATTTACCATACTTGTATTATTTTTATCAACCCTGAACTTTACAGCTAATGCAAATAATTTTAATGAGCAGGTAAGCATAACTGGTAGTTTACTGATACCCTCTTACAGTTCAAATGAGAAAGATTACGCAATAAAAAATTGCCATAAAAAAATTAAAACAGTTAATATAATTACCGGCAAAAGTAAGAAACAAAAAAATACTTATTTTGTTGAGAATAAGAAATACCCATTTAAAGTAGGCAATACAACTATATTTATTAAGTGCCTGCCTGATATATTTACCTCCATTGATTATAAGTTCAATAATTACAAATCTAGTAGTAGAGATTTAATACTTATCACAGAGGTTTTCGGTCCTGTGGTATATACAAATAAAGGATACCCATTATGGTATAATCAAAAATTAGGGGCAGGGTATGGCTTATCTACTTTGGATGAGAATGGTATTATTACGGTACTAAAGAGTAATATGAGAATTCCTTCAAATGGAAGAGGATTTTCAGCTTTGATTTATAAATATGATTTAGTTAATAGCAGATTTCTTGAAAAGATTATCCCGTTCGAAAAGGTAGAGGGTGAGATAAGGCAACCACTTATAGATTATCACGGATTTGCCGAAGTAGAGGATGGTTACTACCTTATAAGCTATAACGATACAGTAACTAATTCAAATTATCTTGACAAATTTAAAGATATTTATCTAGAAAATAATAGTAATAGCGGTATTGAATCTGATCGAAGGGAGATGGAAATTTGCAAAAAGGAGGGGAAAATTGTTATTCGAGAGCCTAAAATTATTAAAGTAAATAAAACTGGCAGGGTAGTTTGGTCTCATATAATTAAACAAAGTAACTTTGAGAAACCCACTTTAGAGATTTTAGAAAACAAAGAGTCAAGCTATAGTTGTTATCTTGATTTAAACCACCCAAACTGGATCTCGGTTGATAAAAATGAGGAAAATATGATAGTCTCACTTAGAAATCATTATATAGCAAGTTACAATATTAAAGATAAAAAATTAAATTTCACTCTTGGGTACATCTATCCTGAGGTTATGAAAACAAATAATATAGATAAAGCTCTTAATTTAGAAATAATCAATGATCCTCAAAAAGGATCGTGTAATACCCATAGCGGTAGCATTAATGAAAAAAACGAGTTAATATTATTTGATAATAGATGTATTGCTTCAGAATCATCACGTGCTATTATTTACAAAATAGATAAGAGCAATAAAACCGCAACCTTTGTGAAACAATATTACCCTGAGAAGAAATGTAATTTAATTACAGAAAACTCATCTATAAGTTGCAACACGATAAATATGGGAAATGCTAGCTTTACACACTTCGACGGTGTTGTAGTTAATTGGGGAGAAAGAAATGGCGGCAAAGAGATCATGAGCGTGTATGATGAGAAAGATAAAAAGATTTTCGATTTAAGTTACAATAAAATAACAGATATAATATATAAATCATATTATTACCAGGAAGAATTCTTTAAAGTTAAGCTATAATGAATTTATTAATTTAATAAATGATTAGGAACGTTTAAATGTAATGGTATCCATACTTACGACCAGGTAATTATTTAAACCTTTTGCTTCAGCGCCTGATATCTCAAGTGACCAAGGCAATTTCTCGTTAAATTCCTTACTAATTGAGCCTAATTGATCAACTAGATCTTTAGAACCGATAATCTCAACCGAGTTAGTTAGCGAGAAGAAGAAGAGTTCTTCCTCTAAGAGAGAGAATTTATCATCGAAAGCTTTGTTTACCGCTTTTATGGCACCGTGAGCCGCAGCTTTACTTGTGAGGGGTATAAAAATCAAGTTGTTTGGAGATACTTTAATATTTACATTTAAAAAATCTGAGACATCCTCTAGAAGCATTTTCTATCCTCTAGATATAATCTCACTCTCACTTCTAAAATATATTTCATTGATATCTTTTGGGTCAATCTCTGATTTTTTCGCAAAACCTGAAAGCAAGGAGCTGCGTATTGGGTTTTTCAGCTCTGAGAAATATAGAAAATTAAACCATAGGTAAAGACGATCTCTAATCTCAGGATTTAAACATTTATATAATATACTGCCGCCATTAGGTAGTTCGTTATACTCAACCTCTATTTGATTACTGTCAAAGTTACTCTCACTTAAAATCTCAGTCTTTAACTCTAAACCATTTAATTACTTAGTTAATCCCCTGAAGTATGAGAGGCAACAATTAAATCTTTAATAAAAACTCTTATCGAGGCTACTAGTTCTTGGTTATCTTCTACAACCTCAAAAACTTCTAAGCCACCATCATCGTAACGGCTAAAGGTTTGGATAACCATCATCAATATCGTCAAATTGCATATTTCACCATATCTAAATTATGACCATATATTATTATTCATCAATAATGATTGAAAAGGTTAAATTACATATATAGTAAAATAGTATATATTAGGTGCGTGTAGCTCAGCAGGATAGAGCGAATGCCTTCTAAGCATTAGGCCGCAGGTTCGAATCCTGCCACGCACACATAAGACCCCCTAAATTAGGGGGTCTTACTCTTTTATGCTTATTTTTTTTAAAATTTTAGGAGCCCACCAATTATATTTCCCTAAAAGTTTCATCGTTGCTGGCACTAAAATTGCTCTTATAATTGTTGCATCTATTAAGATGGCAGCAGCTATCCCAAAACCCAGAAGTTTAACAGAGGTTACTGAGCTGGTAACAAAAGAGCCAAAAACAATTGCTAAGATTAAAGCTGCGGCAGTAATAATTCTTGCTGAGTTGTTTATGCCAAATACGATAGCTTTATCATTATCATTGCTACGATCATACTCCTCTTTAATTCTTGAGAGCAAGAAGATTTCATAATCAATTGATAAACCAAATGCAACTACAACACATAAAATAATTGAACTGAGATCAAGAAAACCAGTAGTAATGAAATCTCCTGTTAAAAATCTAAAATTATCATCAATAAATACAAAAGTTAAAATGCCGAGCATGGAGGCCAGCGAGAGAAAATTCATTACTACAGCTTTGAGCGGAATAAGGATTGAATTTGTAAAAATCATAATGATGACAAATACAAAAAAAGATATCCAAATAAAGACGAAAGGTATCTTATCAAAAATCGCTTTTTTGGAATCAAAAATGGAAGCAGCTGGCCCTAGGGTGTAAAATTTATTGCTTTCAGAAAGCTTACCAGCTATGGCAATATTTTCTATACTTCCTGCTTTACTATGAGTTCCTACAAAATATTTTTCAAATCCCTCTTTACTTGATATTAATGATAAAGACTGTATATCTACTAGCTTGTCAATTTCATCTCTAACCTCGTCTAATGATATTTTCATAGTATCTATTATTATAACAATATCCTCATTATTAGGATAAGATTGAGCAATCTTTTCAGTAGCTATTAAAGCAGCATTATCTTTAGGTAAAATCCTATGATCTGCTTGAGAAAATTCTACGCCTCCTATGGGAAATAAAAATACTAGCAAAATTGTTGAAGCTGCTAAAAAAAACTTTGTGGGGTGTTTGATAACCTTGGTGGCAATTTTAAACCATATGTTATATTTGTTTTTTATTCCTAGCTTTTTTAATCTGCTTTCCTTGGAGACTCTTGGACCTAGTAAAACTAGAAATGCGATAAGCGGAAATATTGTAGAAAGAACGGTAAATAAAACCACTACAGCTCCTGCTATCCCGAGAGATTTTAAAAAATCTGTGGGGAAAAATACTAGAGATAGAAGCGTTACAGCTACAGTAAATCCTGAGTAAATCACTGTTCTGCCAGCTGTGATTAAGGTCTTATAAGCAGCGTCTTTAGAGTCTTTGGTTTTATTGAACTCTTCTTTATATCTATTAACTACAAGTAAAGCGTAATCAATTCCTAATCCCATACCGAGGCCAGTTACTATATTTATTGCAAAAATCGAGATACTTTGAAAATGAGATAATACAAATAATGCTAAAAAGCTTAACATTATAGATGATAAAGCAATAACAATTGGTGTTATCGCTCCAAAAATACTGCCAAAAAATATAAATAACAAAATAAGCGAGAGTGGGATTGTAATCAATTCAGCCTTAGAGACATCATCTTTTACAATTTTGTTTATGTTATATGTAACCGCTAATGCTCCGCCTACATATAGGTTATAGCCATCCTTGCTATACTTTTTAACTAAACTTTCTAAATTATTAATCAATAATTTATTTTCTATTAAACTATTTTCTTTATTTAGCAAAATAAGAGTTGCATTTCCATCTTTAGAAATTAGATTACCGGAGGATAAATTATTTTTATATATAATATCTTTATATAAACCAGTTGCAGAAATCTCTTCAATGAGTAAGTTTAATTTTTCTTGAAAGATTTGATCTACAAGCTGTAGCTTATCATGCTCTAAACTTATAATTAAATCAGGCTCTTGGTTACCAAAGTATTTCTTATCTAAAAGTTGACTCTCATAAAATTTCCCTGACTTATTTTCGTAACCATCGCTGTCGAGTTTATCAAATAAGGAGAGCGAGAGCGGGAGCGAGATTAATATGGGTAGGTAAAAAATAGTTAGAAATCTCTTTGGCATGGAGATTACAAACTTATTTATAAAATTAGAGAGCATAACTATAAAGTTACTTTATTTAATAAAGATGCATAAAGTGCTAAACTTCAATATATTTGTATTTTATTGAGGGTATTATAGCACTTAACCTCTCTTTTATGATCTCTATTGATTGAGAGTTATCATCAATTAAAATAAATTTTCTACCCAATTTAGCAGCTACTGCGCCTGTGGTACCTGATCCAGCAAAGTAATCGAGAACAAGATCACCGGGATTTGAAGATGCAGTTATTATTCTTCTAAGTATTGCTTCTGGTTTTTGCGAAGGGTACCCAGTTTTCTCTTTTCCTGTTGGAGATACAATCGTATGCCACCATACATCTGTAGGTAACTTACCAAGAGCAGCTTTCTCTTTGGTTACCAGACCGGGAGCTAAGTAGGGTTCTCGATCAAGTAACCCGGTATTGAATGTAAAGGATTTGGGATCTTTTGCATAAAATAGTATGTTATCATGTTTAGCCGGCCATCGTTTTTTTGCTCTAGCCCCGTAATCATAAGCCCAGATTATCTCATTAATAAAACTATCTCTGCCAAAAATCTGATCAAGTAAGATCTTAGTATAATGCACCTCTCGATAATCAATATGTAGATAAAGTGAGCCATTGGGTTTAAGGATTCTATAACTCTCTATTAATCTAGGTTTCATGAAATCAAGAAAATTATCAAACTTATCGTTATATGAGTTAGAAGATACTTTAGTAAGATCGTAGGAGTTACCTGAAAAGCCAACTGTGCTTCCCTCTTTATCAATCTTTGATTTGTAATTATCGCGTTTAATTACTTTACCAGTATTAAAGGGGGGATCTATATATATTAAATCAATTGAATTATCCTCTAATTTACTTAATAGATCCATATTATTTCCTTGACATAGGGTATTATTTCTTATAAATACTTTTTTCATATAGTGACTATATTTAATATGATAGATACTCAAGTATACTTAGTTTATATAAACAAATATAGATTATAGCTATAAAGTCAGAGAAATTACTTGTAATTACTTTATATAAGTAAATAATACCATATTTATATCAATTATGATATAATATAAGAATGAAAAGGAAATTATCCATCTTTACATTATTGATCTTAATTCTTGTAACGTTACCTTTTCTAGCTCGGGGGGTAAGTAAGGATAGTATTAATTATAAATCATTAAATAAATCCCTTAAAAATCAGTTTGTACCTAATAAGATAGTTGATGAGTGCAGGGATAGACTATATTTAGCTATTAATGAAAAATGTTTTGAAAATATTATTGTTAATTATGAGAAAAACGATCCTAATTTAATTTTACCGTTGCTTGTCTACTTAGCAGAGGATAGTAAACTTAATATAAAATGCCATGATCTCACCCACAGAGCCGGCGCTATAATTTCAAGTTCTATTACAGTAAAAGATATTTTATTATTAGACTTTAATTACTGTAATTATGGTTTGCAACATGGGGCTCTTGATGCACTCACTAAGGTCGAGAAGTTAGATAGTGATTATATACAACTTTTATGTAACAGTTTAGCAAAGGGTGATTACCTGATTGGAAATTGCAATCACACATTAGGTCATATTATTGTAGAGCATATAGAGGCAAATCCAAACTCGGCAGTAAAATTATGCGAGAAAGATAAAACTGGTGCTTGTATAAACGGAGTACTTATGTCGTTTTTACAGGGTTATGGTAATCCAATAAATTATGAGCAATATTTTACAGATAAGGATAAAATATCTACAGTGCTTTCGACATTATGCAGCAAGATGCCTACTAAACATATTGATAGATGCACTATACTATTTCCAGCATACGCATATAAGTATTTCCCAGAGGATTTAGATATGGTTAATTACCTTTGCGAGCCACTAGCTGAATTAGAGAAAAGATCTTGCTACAGGGGGATTGCTCAGGGGGTCTCTATCCTTGGTATAGATAACTCCGATATTGAAAAAGATACTATTATCAAAAAATGTCGTCAATTAGATAATTACAGCGATCAATGCTTTATTGGTTATGCGTTATATCTACTCAATAATCATAACAAGCCAAATTTTGAGGTATGTAATGGATTATTAGGTTTGGAGTTAAAGTATTGTAACGTTGGCTTAGAGATGTTTAAGGGTGGTGTAATCAATGAGCGCTATAGGGTGAATTAAACTCTATCAATTAAGAGTTCAATAAATTTACTTGATATCTGAGATATGCGTTGATTGTTATTTATATATAAAAAAGTAATTTTTTGTAAAATAATTATATAAGTTATTAAAAAAATTCAAAATGCTATTAATTATGTAGTATTGAAAAAAAAGTAAGAGCCTGTAGCTCAGATGGTAGAGCAAAAGCCTTTTAAGCTTTGGGTCCTCGGTTCGATCCCGAGTGGGCTCACTTACTTATAACCCCTCGTCTCCGAGGGGTTATTTTTTTTATTAAAATCAAAAATAATATGAGAATTGGAAAAATTAATATATATAATGATTTTGTAAATTTAAAGTTAGTATTAATATCGTTGTCAAAAACCTCAAATATAATAACACCATTTTCAGGAAATGCCTTAGCAGCATCCTTTCTTTTCTCGCTGTCATAGCTTTGCACTAAACAATCGCCAGTACATTGATTGACTCTCCAGGAAATAAGGTATTTCCCTTCGGTTAACTCTGGAGTAATAAAATTAGCCAGGTAACTTGCATTTGTAACAGTTTTTTTTAATTCATAGAGGTAGCTATACTCTAAATTTTTGTGTTTAATGCTTTTGGTATTTTGTTTATCTTCATTATTTTGCGTATTTTTGTATAGGGAAATCTCTAGAGAGGATTTTTCTATATCACTGGTAAAAGTCAGATCCGAGAGCATGGGAAATTCTCCAATTGTATATTTTTGGTTACTTGGGGTTGAGGATATTAGCCCAAGCTCGTTAGCGGCATAAACTGGATTACTGGAGTATTGAGCTGAAATAGCAAGGAGAATTATAAGTAATGCTTTATTCACAAGCTCTTACTCCAGGCAGTAGTGGGGAGACCGATAGATATAATAAGCTCTCTTTATTTACAAGATAAAGACCTGAAAATGGTAACTTGCCAAAATTCTCATACTTTATCTTGTTACACTCTAATTTCAATTCACCCTCATACTCAATATAGGTTTCTAAACTCTCGGGATTATATAATATCTCGGATTTATCAACCATAACCTTTAGATAGGGAGGGGTATATTTACTACTATTTTCACCTGTTTTAAAATATGGGAGTTTATTAAGTAAGTTATCTCTATTTAGTAAATTACTATTTGTTACACCCGGGCCAATATAGTGCCGCCCATACTCTGGTAGTGTAATCATAAAACTTTTCTTATTATATCTTCCCTCAATTATATAGTTACCATCATTACTATCTTTATCTTTGTATTTACCGTATCTTTTCTTATCTAAGAGCGATAATTTGTATATTTCATTAATATAATTGTCTTGCTCTTTCTTATTTTTCTTTAGGAAATAGTAGGTATCAACAGGTCTGTGCTGAGCTAAAATTGTATCCTCGTAACTATAAATAAATAGAAAATTATTATTGAGAAAGATGTTAGGAGCTGATATAATTTTATTCTCACTACTTTCCATATAGGTTGTTAGGTAATTACCTTTCAAATATTTGTAGATATAGCGATCTTCTGCTGCATAAGAGGGGGTGAGCTGAGTAAAAATTAATGAGGTTATAATAAGGGAATATAAAACTTTCATTTAATGATTATAGCCTAAATACCTTTTTAGTCATTATATAAGCCAGGATAAAAATAAGAGTATCATGCTATTAGAGTTTGGGGAGATAAGATATAGGTATGAAAAAGTATATTTATCTTATTGCAATCTCTTTAACGACTCTCAACATGTCTACTGCTTCAGCAAATTTTGGTGATGTAAAATGTCAGGTTGGTATTCCGGCCAGTAAAGCAACATTAGCTGCGGCAAGACTCTCGCTCTCTGCAACAGAGAAAGCGCTCCCAACTGCGCAAAAAAAGGTAAAAGAGTATGATGTAAATATTATAAAAACTAAAGAGCAGATCGCTGCCTATAATCTTGAATATAAAAAAAATCCTACCACCGCTCAGAAAGAGTTAATAAGCAGAACTGAGAGCAAATTAAAGACAATGGTTTCCGCTCAAAAATCTGCGGCTAAAATATTAGAAAGAAGTAAAGTTGCGCTACCAAAATCTATCTCGGCGGTTAAAAAAGCCGAGGCTCAGTTAGCAAAATTGGAGAAAGATTGTAAGTAATGAATTCTTTATATAAGAAAAATATAGCTGTATTTACTGGTGGCGGCTCTAGAGGGGTTGCTCAACTTGGAATGTATAAGGCGGCTCTAGATAGTGGGATTTCTTTTGATGGTTTTGTGGGTGCTTCGGCGGGTGCTTTAAATTCGGCAGCGCTCTCTATAGATCCAGGGTATGAAACTATTGAAAAACTTTATAACTTATACAGAAATTTTAACTCTGGGGTTAATGATAAAGCATCTCTAAAAATTGCTAAGTTTTTACTTACCGGAAAGATAGGTAATGAGAAAAAACTTGATAAAATGTTATCATTTATCGATGGGAGAAAGATTGAGGGTGGGGTGAAACCTTTAGTTATAGTAACTACGAGATTAAAAGATTTAGAGAGTGTAAGCTGGGATAGAGGGGATTTGAAAAGTACTTTATTAGCATCCACAGCACTACCAGGTGTATATCCACCGGTACTCCTTGAGGATGGTTTCTATCATACTGATGGTGGGGTCAGCAGTATCACTCCCCTAAGTAATGCCTATTTTTACTTTAAAAAGTGTAATTATTATCTCTTTGATGTGACTAGTAACTATGATTTCCATCATAGCATGAGTTCTATAGAGTTGCTAAGATATATCTCAACTAAAAACTCTTTAATTGACTCAAATTCCAAACTTAAAGATTATGAGATAAAAGAGCATATAAAACTACCAAAACCTTTCTCGGAGATTGATCCATTAAAATTTGAGCATTCTGAGCATTTATTAAATATAGGTTACATGCTTGCAAAATATAAGTTTACGGGCTAATTTATCTCATTAGAATCATTTTTTGAGGCAAGAATGGCTGTATCAACACAGCTTTTCAGGTTGGCTTCCCTAAAGTACTCCCTACATAGATTGCTAGCCTTATCTATATCTAAAAAATACATATAACTAATCCAACCATAACCTGCGGTGCAGGTCTCTATCACGCCACACTCTTTATATTGACTTTCTGAGGTTCCAAATGAAGAACCAGATGCTTCATTACCAGCTAACGACATTCCAAATCCATGAGCACAAGATTTATAAATAGTCTCATCGGTGAAATGTGAGCAGCTCTGAGTTATATTTAAACCTAGATTTACATTTTGCTGACTCATCCCTTTGGCACAACCTGCCACCACGGCGTTATTATCATAGTAGATGCAATCTTTTACTGAAAAACCACTACTCAATAGCCCATTTGGGGATTTCATAATCTCTTCCATGATTGTGCCATCAGCACAGCTGCTTGCAAAACTCTCCTCACTTATCTCTGAGCATATTGCCAGTGATTTGGGTATTGAGAGCAAATTAGTGTAGGCTGCATGTCCAATACCATGCATACAATCATCGGTAAGTTTTCCCTCAACCTTATTGCAAAGTTTTCTAGCATATGTTATTAAAGAATCAAGATTATCTTCTCCATAGCTCTGCATAAGACCGTGGTAATAGCCATAAGAACACCAAGAGTTATTTTCTACCATAGCATCATCTTTAAACTCATTATAAAATTGCTTACCAATTTCGTGAATCAGTGTATGGCAACCATCTCGAAGATCTCTTCTAGACTCTAAAAGCAGTTTTGCGGCATTTAGCCCCGTAGAGGGGGTCTCCATTTTTCCTATTAATACTGAATTTTTAGCAATACATTTATCAGCTCCGGCGCCTCGGCATTTACTGAGCGCTAATGTTATTTCGGCAATGGAACCAGATGAGTTAGGCATTGTAGATTTTACTAAAAAAGCTATAGAGAGAGTAAAAACAGCTCCAAGTAAGATGACTATAGAAATTTTAAATAGATTTTTCTTATCATTATTAACATTATTACTCATAAAGTTATTGTAATAGAGAAACTATTATTGGCAAGTAACTAGCAGGTTAATAAATCTGAACATAAATCTTTTATTTTAATATTTCCCATTTTTGAGCTAATAGCAAATGCCTCTCCGGTGGAATTAATAATCGGAGATCCAGGTAAAAGATTTGTTTGTATTTCAGGGGTAATCTCCTCGAGTTGGTTATCTCTGATAGTATATAAAAGATTTGAATCGCTCTCGCTTAAATTATGAGCAAGTATTGGTAAGGTGACAGCTGCTTGTAATAAGATTATTGAGTTTATCTCATCATAAGACTTTATCGTAACAGGCAATGAGCTAATTCCATCAGATAAGAATGCTTCCTTACTGGCTAAACAACCATTTAATTCATCTGCTGTGGTAATTAAGACACTCTCAAATAAGGCGGAAGGCTCTGCGCTTATGGTGAAGGCTAATGAGGTGTGGTTATCTATATTTGTGTCACAGCCGACGCTAAATACCATCTGAGTTAAAGATCTATCATATTTATTGCCAATATTCTCACGGTCTAATTTTATAGCAAGGCCAAAGGAGTTTGATGACTCTATCTCGTTTTTTACTACTAAACCCTGTTGGATCTCATCCGGAGTTAATTTAACAAAGGTAAACACCCCACCAACGAGAATTATTGCAACAGCTGATACGATTAATAATGGCTTAATTGCTTTCTTGAATTTGAAAGCAAGATTTGAATCTTTTTTACTCTTCTCTATTTTAACTTTATCGCTTTTAATATTATTTTTTATTGAGCGATCTTTTTTACTACCCTTCTCTTTGCTGGAGGTTGGAGTTTTCTCGCTCATCCACGCAGGCTTACTGCTCTTTGCTGGCACCCCCATACATGAGTTGCATAACTCATTATCGAGAGTAGTTTCAAATTTAGTACATTTTATACAGATAGCCATAGCTACACTTTATCAAGGTTATATTTAATGTCAATAAATATTTGCTAAATCTAAATCGAGAAACAATGTAATAATGTGAAAAAGATATTTATACCCTTCTTGGCAATTATATTAGTATTGGGAAGTAATTCTAATAGTTCAGCAATAACACATCCTTCAAGCGATGTTCAAGCTCCTGGGTATCTTGCCAAAATATGGCTAAAATCCCTTGATGGCACCTATGCCGAGCAGGTATGTTCAGGTGCACTCTTGACTCCAGTTACTGTTATAACTGCAGCTCACTGCATCTTTGAGCGTGATATTGTATTTATTAATCTAGGTGAGGATAAAAAAGAGTATAAGGTCTCGAAAAAAATAATTCATGCAAATTATAATCAAGAGGATAACCTATATGATATTGCAATAATTGTTCTTACTGAGAGTTCAGATAATAAAGCTTTAACCTTACCGCCGGTTAATGATAAACCTTTACTTAGGATTGAAAATCTTTACATCTTAGGCAATGGTGAGGATGAAAATGGTGAACGAGATTTCCGGTTTAAAAAATCAATTCAAACGGATTTATCTTCAAATGGTCGTTCTTTTTACGAAAAATTTGATGAGACACTCCAAATAACAGCAGGTAGGTATATAGCAGAGATTGAGAATTACTCAAAAGCTTGTAAAGGCGATAGTGGGGCACCTCTAATAGCATCCTTTGCCGGTATTGACACGCTCTTAGGTTTAGTTTCCTATGGCGCCGATGATTGCAGTACAGCGGCTCCTTCAGTATTTGTGCGAATAGCCTCACACCGGGAGTTTATTAAACAAGCTTTAGAGTTAGAGTAATTGTAATAATTGCATTGCGGTAATAGTTAATAATATAAACAAAAGAGAGAAAATGAAAAATAAAATCTATATAGATAAAACAAATAAAATAATTATGGGTAAACTTAAATCTTGTACCTATATTACAAATGAGAATGCTGAAACAGCCTTACTCTCCTACCGAAGAGACCGTTTGGTCCCTAGTGTGAGAAAGGGTTCACATAATCAATGGTTTGCCGTAATAGAGAATAAAGATGGAATTGTTGAGTTTATGTCCGATAGTTATAATAACTATAAAACCGCACTTATAGAGGCAACAGCTTCCTATAAAATGATAAGTGAGTATATGAAAGGAATAGTATGAAAATTTCTAAAAACGTAATTAAAAATATGCGTGATGACGCTCAGATTCTTGCACTTGTGGCAAACGTTGATGCTCCTTTTACGATCTCTGTAATCGACGCAGTTGGAAATTGGTTTGACGATGTTGAGATTAAATATCCAATTGCAGATATGGAATTAACAGAACAAGAGCAAAGAACAATTGTTAGATTAGCCTCAGATGAGCTCCTTACTCACTTCCAAAGAGTTTATGAGATATCAGAGAAAGAGGACGGTCTTTCAAAAGAACATTTTGAAGATCTAGCGCTTTTAGTTGATCCGCTTTGGAGAGAGATTTCTGGTGCTTTTTCTAAAGTACTAAATGAGAGATTCAATAATACAAGAATTCCTGAGGATATGGCAGGTAGATATCTAGAGGAAATGATTGAAAGATTCAAAAACGAACAAGGCGAGTATGCTGCATCAGAGTTTATCAACGCAATAAAAAGCGATAAAAAACTAAGAGCTCACCTTAGAAGAATGGGTGTAGACCCAGATCTAGCTTAAAGATATAATTATAAAAGGAGAGAGTAAATCTCTCCTTTTTTTATTTATGTGTTGATTTTAGTATTCAAGCAAGTATAGTTTAATGTAAGAAAAGGAGTTATATGAAACTATCAAGCAACCAAGTATCAATTTTAAAAGATGTAATTAAAGCAGCTAATGAGGGGCGCTATTGTCACGGTAATGGCGCTAACTGGGTCTATGTTAGCCCAAATAACTCATCAATAGTAATTGCGGCAGATCACGTAGCGGGTACCGTTAAAGAGATGTCATCTTCAGAGTCTGAAAACTATCTACGTGGTACTAGGCCTCACAAATCAGCAGATACTGCGGCATCTTTAGAGCGGTTTATCAAAGATAACTAAATTATAAACTTAAAACAAGAGAGTGGTGAGTATTTTAAAACTACTCTCTTTTTTTAATTAAGTAAGAAATGAAATAATTTCTCATATGGAAGTTAATTGAAAATACTATCTATTATTACGGTTAATATAATCTTCTATATATAAAAAGAGAAAATTTGAAGTGGTCAGCATTTTTACTAGTAAAGAGGTCATAATTATGAATGCTAATACGCCCAGCCAAATAATTTTAAGCTGTAAGGCTACCATAATTGAAAAGAAACCTACAAATAATACCGCAAACATTTTAAAAAAGTAACGCCCTGCTCCGTTTTTTCTAATTAGTTGATCTGTTCTATTATAAAACTCTGAATCTTCACTAAAAACTCTTGCGGTTAACTCATCAAATGGATCAATATTTTTACTCATATTTATATTATTATCGTATCTTTGATTTTTGCACGTAATATATTTACCTATTGGTTGCTTAAATCTTATATAAAAGAAGGCAGATAATTATACCGAACCTACTCTTTATTACTATTTATTATTTTGTTTTTAATTTTATCTTTCTTATTAACTATTTTTCTGGCAATTAACTTTGGTTTAGGTTTAACCTCATCTAGATGGGTGCTATCAATTAAAGGGTAACGTTCAAAGTAAGATGAGAGAAAAGCTTGAGCAGTTGCTACAATCGGTACGGCTATTATTGCTCCAAAAAATCCCCCTAAAGTTGCTCCTAAAATTGTGCTAAAAAAAGCAATTGCCGGATGCACATGTAATATATTTTTTGATAACCTGGGAGATAGAAGATAATTTTCAATCTGCTGATAAATAATTATAAAGAGTAAAACATAAAAAGTTTTTTCACTGGTATAGGATAAAGATATCATGAGCGGTAAAATGGCAGCTAGATATGCTCCAATAACAGGAATTAACTGTGAAGTAATGCCTGTCCAGAGCGCTAAAGGGAGGGCATAGGGAAGCCCAATAAAAAGAAAGAAAATATAAGATATTACTGTTGCATAGACTGCAAGTAAAAACCGTACCAAAAAGAATCCGCCAGCTTTCTTTGTTGACTCCTCCCATATGGAAAGAAAAGACTCTTGTCTATTTTGTGGTAGTAAACTACAAATGGTGCGTCTTATTTTGGGACCATCAGCCACCAGGTAAAAAATTAGAAATAAAGCTATGAAAAAGTTTACGAGATACTTGGATAGGGATAGAAAAATTGATTTAGCATTATCTCGCAGAAATTGGGCAAAAAAGTCATCAATAACCTTATTGATCTCAACATAATTCAACTCAAAACCCATAGTTGAAACAAAAGCAATACCATCTTTAATAATCTCCGGAATTGAGTTTTTTAATTCTGAGTACTGACTAATAAATATTGAGCTTCCATATATAAAAGCAACTGCGATTATAACCAGAGATATAATTATCACCAAAAAAGTTGCTAAACCTCTCCGCATACCTTTTAGTGATAGCTTGGTTACAGGTTGTTCTAAGATTGCAGAAACCAGTAAGGAAACCAGAATAATTAAAATTAGATCTGAAAATAATTTAATTATATTAAAAAAATAAAAAGAAACCCATAAAGTTGCAATAGTGACAAAGGTATAGCGGTACAACCATTTTGGCGGCGTACTTATGCTCTTATTCATAACTATATGATATTAGGTAATTCAAAAAAGTAAAATATTTAAATAATAATAAAAAGAGAAAATTTGGGTTCTCTAAAAATATTATGAGCAGTTTTTATATAATTTCCCACCATTACCAGAGTTTTCTAGCCAAGGCATTTTATGATTATTTTCCTTTTCGTTAGAGTTAATCTTTTCTTTTTCGGATGAGGAGATCTCCTCCAGTGAGCTATAGTTATTAAGTTTATTTTTCAACAACTCGGCAGCTTCAAAGTTTGGCAGTATAACAGACATCTCAGCAATCATGGCTCCCTTACCAGGGTAAGTATAAGCTTTAATATTGGGAGATGATTTTAGGACATTGGTAACTAAAGAGATAATTTTACCGTAACTAAGATTCTCATCAATGATAACATTTTTGTTCATTATAGCAAATATCTTATCAATGTTAAAGAGAAGCTCTAATTTACCAATTTGAGATAGACTCTCTCTAAGTATGTACTGCTGTCTATCTATCCTACCCCAATCAGATGATGTGCTATCTGAGCGCCAAACCCCATTTTTGTAGACTTGCCAGTTTCTCGACCGAGCAAAAGCCAATAGCTCAATACCATTTAAGTTTTGGCAGCCAGGCTCCTCTATATAAAGTTTTGCCTTCGCATCTCTAACTGGGTAAGGTATATCAAGAGTTAACCCTCCAAAAATATCATAAATTGAGACAAAAGCTTGAAAATTTACAGCAATCATATGATCAACTTTTAAACCAAGAAGATTTGAGACCTCGTCGGCAAATATTTTAGGGCTTCTATTATAAAGAGTATTTATCCTATTTCCATATTTTTCAATATATAGATCTCTGGGTATTGAGATTAAATTAACTCTTTGATTTAATTTATTGTAATTTACTAAAACAATTGAGTCAGTTAAGCCATCTTTCATTTTAGCGCGTGATTTGCCTATGCCTAAATCTTGATAAGAATCAGGGTCTAAACCTTTTGATCCAGTAGAAAAAAGCAAAATGTTTACCTCATTTTCTAAATTTTCATAAATGGTAGAGTTATTTTCCTCAACATTTACCATACTTTGATTATCTTTACTCTCCGTTACTATTGAAACCTTCTCAAGACTTTTAACTTGTAAACTAACATACATATTTATGCTAAAAACCAAGAGGGAGAGGGTTACTATCAGAGCTGTCAAAATTAATATTACTTTTCTCATAGCTAGATTGTCACTAAATATATAATTATTGCATAATATAAATTGAGAGTATAGTATAATAATGAATAAATTAGCCACTCATCACTGGGTTAACATGTACCTAGGTATTCTAGATGGGGTTTTTTCTTTGAGCGAAAGGGAACAACATGATACAATTAAAGAGATTAAATCTCTACTTGATAGGCTTGATATTAACAATAGAAAACAACCATTAGAGTTACCCGCCACGGTTGCTTTAGAGTTGAAAGCTGGTTTTTATACAAATTTACTTAAACTTTCCAACCACGAGAAGCGATCTTACCTAAATAGTAATAATTTAAATAATTTAGAGGTTAGTGTAGAGGCATGGCGTGATCCATTTATAAATTGGCTTATACTCGCATATCCTGATTTAGATAGCGAAGATAGGATACTTGCGGCAAAATCATTTGAGGCTATTTTAATTAATATTGGAGTTCCCGATAGGGTTCCATACTACCTGCCCGATGATGTAATAAGAGCGCATCTCTCAGGATCATAAAAAATAAGTAAAAAAGCAAGTATTTATATGATGTTTTATAGATAATATCAAAAAGATTTATTATTAATAAATTGCAAAAATTAATTATAACTTATAGTTATAAGTATGAACCGTAAAAAAATGTGGCATCTTCTTCCAGGCCAGTATTTTCCTATGACTTTGGATCAGGAAAAGGAGTTTGTAAACAATCTCAAATTACGAGCCGCAGAGAGCAAGAAAAAAGGTTCCCACAATAGAGACGATTTAACCTTATTACTGACAGCTTTAAGGTGCGGCTCATCTGTAGAGAGTATGTTATCGATGGCCCAAGGAAGTAATGTTAGTAATATTTACTCTGCATATCTTGACATTGAAAAAAAACGCTTGTTGTCGTATAACGCCTGGGAAACGCTAGCAGCTGAACCTACAATTATAACCTTAAATAAAAACCTCTTAAAAATAAAAAAAATCATGCCTTATATTGGATCACAGCTTAGCGTACTAAAGTTAGAATATAGTAATGATATGGTAAATAAAGTTGGGTTAGAGAGTAAAATAAAGAGTATTGAAAGTAGCGTTAAAAGAGTTACTGAAATAGCTGAAGAAAAAGAGAGAGAGATTATAGCATTACTAGATAGCGGAAAAAGCGTTGATGAAAATAAGAAAATAGAGTTAGGTACTTTGCTATACGACCCAATCAGCCCCGGCATTTATGGAAATAATTATTATCTTCCTCAGAGGGTAGCAACATTGACGCCGGTAAAAGTTAGAGATCTGCTTGGCGAGTATAAGGTATTTTAATTATTTTCTATCAATTTTTAACCAAGATGTAAGGTTTTGTTCAGAACGTGTCTGTATAATAACCTTTCCGGGCCTTTCTCTAGCAGTAAATTTACCCACAAGACCCTCCCCAGTAAATTGAGCGCCAATGACGTTATTAAGGGCTCCAACCTCTAAATCAAGGGAGCTGCTCCAACAAACAATATGGCCGGTATCGACAATTAATGATTGTCCCAATTCTAAGATATATTGATGCATCTGACCATAGGAACAGAGCAATAAAGAGCCATCACCTGATACCTTTAGCTGGACAGCACCTTCTCTTAACAGAAACTCCCCAGGTTTAGCTATTTTGATATCAATATTTACCCCTTTGCTATGACCTAGATAGGAACCTGCTTGGAGAGTGAGGTTCTCGCCCGCTTGGATAAAGGCTGATGTAATATCACCTGGGTACTTAGGTGCTATGGATAACCAAGAACCGGTAATTTGAGAGATCGCTCTTGAATAGAAAAATGATTCCGATCCTAAAACATTTCTAAGAGCTGCTGATATTACTCCGTCGTCAATACGCGGCTCATATGACAAACCCATAGACATCGCTACCATAGAGCCTGGTTGTGAGTAAAAGACATCACCTTTATCAAGCAATATAGTGGCTAGGGCATATGCACCATTTATGATTTTAATCTCCATATCTTTAGTATCGTTACGTAATCAAAGCTAATTTATATATTATTTATATTCAAATAGGAAAGTATGGTGCAAGAAATTAATGACAGGGGAGTTTTAAAAACAATAATATTAAAATGAAGAAAAATTCTTATTTAGTTATAATTCCTACTTATAATGAGGTTTTTAATATAATTGAATTGGTCAGATCAATAATTTATGAGTTTTCAGATATAGATATATTAATTATTGACGACAGCTCTCCAGATGGGACCTCACTAGCGGTAGAGTTTGAAATGTTGAGCAAAAAACAAATATCAATAATAAAAAGAGAGGGTAAGTTAGGGATTGCTAGCGCTTATATTGCTGGCTTTAAATATGCAATGAGCAATAATTATACGCATGTTGTGCAAATGGATGCTGATGGATCGCACCAGGTTAAAGATTTAAAGAAATTAATGGCTAGTTCGCTTTATGATAAAAATTGTGTAATAATTGGGAGTAGGTATATTGAATTTAATCAAAAAAAAATCTGGAGATTGAGTAGATTTCTACTATCTAAAGGTGCCAATATCTTCGCTAAATTTTTTCTAAAAATTAATATGAGTGATATTACATCTGGTTTTAGAATTTACCCCTTATCAATTTTTAAAAAAATTAATTTTGAAACAATAAAGGGGAAAGATTTTGTATTTCAGATCGAGATGAGTAAATTTGTGAAAGATCACAAGATTAAAGTCAAAGAAATTGAAATTGATTTTATAGATAGAGTTAATGGTAAGAGTAAGATGGATCTTGGAATGGTTGTGGAGAGTTTTATATATGTTTTAAAAAACAGATAATAAAATCTTAATTTCTAAGTTCCGTATTTATTGATATTCCTGTCCGCTTAGAAACCTCAGCTACAACATCTCCCCATGAATGTGCTCTGAGACCAGCAATGTCACGATTATAAGGTTGATCAAAGACCATTGCGCTCTCCTCGCCCTTAGCAGCTCTAAGATTAATTATGTTATGTGGTGCATCGTCAATTAGTAAATCTGTGCCTACATCAGCTTTATCTTTAACAAAAGTTAAATCACGATATGGGATATTATGTTGATCTAAGAATGATACAGTGTCAGTCACTGCAGGTGCATGAGAAAAATTAATCACCAATCTATGAGTTACAATTCTAATTCTAATACCAGCATCTGAGAGCGCCCAGAGAGCCTCACTAGCTCCTGAGATAGGCTTGAGGTTGGCATATAAGCGTTCCTTAGCTACCGCCTCTCTATGTAGCTCTAAATACTCCCTCTCGTCGGCTATAGGCCAACCTGACTGCGAGAAAGACCAATTTGTTGCTGAGGGGATGCTGCTAGGTTCTATATTCTTCTTTTTGGCGATAAACTCTCTAAATCCATTCTCATAGTCAGCAACAACGCCATCTAAATCTACACCTAAAACAAACTCTTTACTCATAATCTTCTCCTTTATATACTTAAATTGTTCTCTTTTACTCCTGATTAGCATAGGGTTGATAGGCCCATTATATGCAAATATATGAAATAATACAAATCTTGATATAATTATATCATGGCAGAGCAGTTAAAACTTGAATTTAGTAGGTATGAGTCGAAAAGAAAAGCAAAAATCTCCCCCTTATCCCTGTTTAAGGACTCATTTACCGTTGAAATCGTTTATAAAAATCATAACAATTCCCAGGTTATACCTCCTGTAGGTAGGTTTACAGATGTTGAGAATTGGTTTAGTTGTAACCTTGATTATGTTGATACAGATGGCGAAAGAATTATAATTAAAAATATTGAGCTATCTAAGTTACTCTGGCCGGTAGGTGATATAGGTATCTCACTAGATCCGGTTTGTGTATCTATAGCAAAAGCACAATGGGCTCAATCATTAAATTTATCGCCTTTAGTAATTGATAAAATAGATAGAAGATTAATTATCTACTCAAACCGTTGGCCTTCTGCTTTAAAAATAGAGGATGCCCCTTGGGGGGCGGTTGAAAGCTTATTTAAACAAAATTACAGTTTCAAAATAAGTAGTAAAGCAAAAAAAAATGTAATTAAAAAACTGAATAAAAAAAATCATTATGTAGCTGATGCTTATTTAGCGGGCTCGGCGGTCTATATAGATACAAAAAATCCTGAGATCTTAGAGAGCGCATCCATACCAGCTCTCTCGTATCGTGGGGAGCCAGGCTTAGGTAAGTATAGAATACCGCTTCTGGGCTCGGAACACTTATTAGATCAAAATATTATTAAATGCAGTAATCAATTAGTAAAGGCTATAAAAAAAGCTAATTCAAAAATTAAACCACTCAATAAGCCGGAAAACTTTATCAGAGATCTATATCCTTTTCAACAAAGAGATGGTGGGCATGCTAAAAGAATTTTAGAGATCAATGGTGGTGTCTTATTGGCAGGTGATATGGGCTCAGGAAAAACCACTATAGCGCTAGCTCTAGTTGAGGATATGTCCTTATATCCATTACTTGTAATTGCACCAATATCAGCTTTTTCAACCTGGCATGAGCATTTAGAGGAGCTGAGTGTACCACATTATTTAGCTTATAATAGTAAAAAAATTGATTGGGATGAGATAGCAAGTAAAAAATATAGAGCAATTGTAATTAGTTACGATAGAGTTTCGCTTTTTCTAGAACTGCTAAGTTCTTTAAACCTTAAATCAATTATTGTAGACGAAATTCAACGCATAAAAAATCCAGGTTCAAAAAGATCTAGAAATATAAGAGAGTTAGCTACAATTGTTCCTTACCGAATAGGCTTATCTGGGACACCTTTGACAAATGGTATAAAAGACCTGCTACCATTAGGGGCTTTTTTAATTCCTAATGAGTGGAGTGCGAGGAGTGGGAAATCAGATTTATCTGAGGTTTACCCTGTTGACCCTGAACTATCTATAAGCGAGCATCTAGGTAAAATCATGGTTAGAAGGAGGATGTCGGAGGTTGGTAGAAAATTACCAAAAAGAAATGATAGAAGAATATTTGTAAATCTTAGTCATGAGCAAATGGTCTCACTCGGTGAGTTGCATCAAAAAAACTCTAAAGATAAAGAGAGTGGGTACTTCTCAGGAAGAGAGGGTAAATTACATGCTTTTGCGAGATTATCTTTAATGCAAAAAATTATTAATTCACCAAAGTCCTGCGGAATAAAAGGAAACAATATAAAAGTTGAGGCGGCGCTTGATTTAGCGGAAGACTTTATTCAAATGGGAAGAAAAGGTGTAATTTTTACAGCAGATTTATCAAGCTTCTCAGAGATTTGCGAAGGTTTGGAAAGTAGAAACATTGGTTATGTTAAAATTAACGGATCGATTAAACCAAATGATAGAATAATGAATGAAAAAAAATTTAAATCTGATGAAGATATAAAAGTCGTAGTCTCAACCATCCAAGCTGGTGGTGAATCTTGGTCAGCCTCACCTACTGCTACATGGCTTATCTCTACAGCTTACCTTTACTCACCATCTGCTCTCGCCCAGATGGAGGCTAGAGTTTATAGGATGAATACCGACCCAGATGGCCCAGATATTGAGATATCGTATATTCACGCTGTCTCCCCTAATGGAACACTAGATGATAGGATGGTTGAGATACTTGAGAAAAAAAAGATTCTTTTCTCTAAAGTTATTGATCAAAAAGATTATGAAGATAAAACTCTTATGCATTACTCAACTAATGATTTATTATACCTTATACTAGGTGAAAAAAGTAAATAGCATATATTGTATATATCTATAAATGTAAACTAATAAGTAAGGAAGAAAATGATTGAATCCGATTTTATTAAATTAAATATTGAAAATATCAAAAAAAGTAAATTAGATAATGAGAATGCAATCTCTGCTCTCTGGTATCTCGCAAAAAAGAAAAAAGACATTGATTCAATGGCTGAAATTGCTGGATTAGAGAAACTCCCTAATTTAGTTGAAGAAGAGGTTAAAAAGAGAAACGAAATTCCAATCGCTGTAGCATACCTTATTAGAGATGGTATAGATATAGAGGAGAAGAAGAGTAGAATAATTAATGAAAATAGAGCCTCTGTTCTTGCTGGTATCTTGGAAAATTCTAATGTAACAGATTTTGAGCGAGAAATTATTGCTAATAAGTTGATATCTAAACCTACAAAAGCATTATCTGAGGTTGCTATCACAGATAGTAATATAAAGACATCAGCAATTTGTGTAGCTATTTTGCAATTAGAGGCTAGACTTGATAGTCTAACTGATAATTTACGTAGAAAGATCCGATCACAGATAGAACGATGTTCTAAAGAGCCGGCATCTGCTACAAAGCTAGCTTTAGAATTAACTAATTCTGAGCTTGCTGACAGATTACTCTCTTATCAACCTCAGATTGATCAGGATGCATTTAACGCTTTATTTGAAAGATGTATTATACCTTTGCTTGCAAAGGGTATTACTACCTCTGTAAATAATAAGGATATAGTAAACTCTGCCCATATTATTAATATTTGTAACAGAATATTAGGGGATAACCGAGATTATTTTATCGATGATGTCTTGCTACACCTAAAGTCAGTAATTACTGATACCGAGGTGCTTGCAAAAATATGGACTGAGTGCGTAGGGGCTATTAAAGCGTCAGAAGAAAATTCTATTGACTCTGAGTATAGTAAGCAAATTCTTGAAGCTGAGGTAACAGCTGATACTACCAGGATTGAGGAGCTCTCTTTACTTGCAGATTCGGGAACAAAGGCATTAATAAAGCCTTTGTTAAGAAATAAAAACTTATCTGCGGAGAGAGTAATGCATTTCATGAACCACCTTGATAACAGAGATGTTAGTAAGATTATAGAGCTAAGACCTTTTGATCAAGATGCGATACTTTATGCTTATAAGATTGCTTTTGATACCTTAGTCTACTCAGATAAATATAACTCATTTATTAATAAAGAGGAGAGTAAACGTCAACTACTCGAGTATCTAATCTCTGATTGGATTAAAACTCAACATAGTTGGTATTCTCAGGCTACAAATAACATTATGAAACTTATTGGTGATATAGAGGATAAGAGTCTGATAGGAACACTACCTTACTCATTACTATATTATAAAAACAATAGTTTTCAGCCGATAAATGATTATCTTTTACAACACCTTAACCAAGCGTTAGGTAATGATATGAAAAAGTGGGAAACTGCAAATATTATATCGCAAAATTTTGATGGCAGTATTGATGACTTGATCTTGGCTGCTTCAACTTTATAAATACTAAAAAGACCCTCTTTATGGGGGTCTTTTTTCTTTAAGTATTGACAAAAAAGAGATTCTTGTGATAAATATAATATGTATAAAAAAATCATACTTTTGCTATCACTAGTAATACTATGTGGTGCAGTAATAACGGTAAGCGGTAAAGCTGACAAAGATAATATAAGTGAGGCTGAGTTATTTGAAAGTGGAAAGGTTAATTACGTTTCTTTATTGATTAATAATATCAATAGGGAGAATGCTGAGTTCAGAGTCTCTCCTTTAGTCGCAGCAAGAAATATGAATTACATTATGTTGGCTGGATATATAGCCTACATTCAAGATGGAGAGGGGTTAGATGCTGAGAGCGCTTCTTTGGCCGCCGCCCTTACAGCGGCAAGATATATTTATGGTACCGAAAAGGAAACTTCATGGATATCTCATCTTGAGATCGGTAGCAAGAATGATAGATCAGCGGTAGAATTTGGCAATAAAATAGGTGAGCAGATTATTGCAATTGCAAAAAAAGATAATTATTTAGAAACTTATAAAAAAAGATTAAGTTGGTCAGGGGGAACTACTTCCACAAATAAGTACAGTTGGGTTTCAACTGGTAGAGACGAGGCTGGCTTAGAACCAGATTGGGGCTCACTTATTCATATTATTAAAGAAAATAATAAATGTATCCTTCCATCGCCTGATCCTAATGAGGTTGAGAAACAGGCTAAACTTATGCTTGAAAATTACAGCGATAAAAACGCAATGCATCCTGATGTTTTCTTCTGGCTTGCCGGTATAGCCACAGATACGCCGCCAGGTCAATGGATGAGAATTCTCAGTAATAAGTTAACATTAGATAAAGATATGAGTTTAAAGGAAAAATTTAAAATTGCTACAATTGCTGCAGTTAGCAATTACGATGTTTCAATACAGTTATGGGCTGAAAAATATCGTCATAACTTAATACGTCCAGAATCTTTATGGAAGAAAAATGGAGTTACTGTAATTCTTCCAAGAGAGACTCCTAATCACCCTAGTTATCCTAGTGGTCATAGTGGATTTGCCTCAGCCACAGGTGAGGTAATTAAATATTTCTTAGGAAATGGTGAAGTTGCTCTAAGTTTACCTGCTGATTTATACAGTATTGCAGAGAGTAGAAATTGGGAAAATGTTGATCAAGCTATCGCTGAAGCTGGAAATTCTCGAGTTTTATCTGCCTTTCATTATCCTATGGATGTCAATGCAGGTGTGGCGTTAGGTAAATGTATCTCAAATAATGTTATTTTAGGCTTTGATGAGAGAGTTAAGAAGATCTTATCATGAAAATCAAAATTTTAATTACCTTTTTAATCATATCAATAACAATAAATTTTATATCTGTAAGAAATAATAAAGATGAGAAACCATTAGTCGAACCGGGTTATAAAACTCTTGAGAGGGCTTTTGGTGAGACCGCTGTAGACCAGTCAATTAGAAGTTGTGTTGTAAATGCAATTTGGGAGAAAGTATCTAGGTTTAGCGATCAAAAAAGTATATTTGACTCACTCCCGTGGTCTGAGATAATTAAATATCAAAGAGAGTATAACGATTCAGATTTTGATAGTGGCTTTTTCTCTAGAGGAACACTCCCTATCAATTTTATAAGGAAATGCATAGAAGGTAACGTAAAGATGATCTCATTATCTGATTTGAATAATGACAATCTTCCAGAATTAGGGGTATTGAAATACGGCAATCCTTTCCTTGAGATCCACAGAAATAACGGCTCTGGCTTTTTTGCTATAGAGAAAATTAGTATTTCAGAACGTGAAAATTTGACCTCATTTACCTTTAATGATGTTGATGGTGATGGCTGGGTTGATATTTTGCTGCTCAGTATAATTAATAACAAAATTGAAATATACTATAATGATAAAAGCGGTGGGTTTAAAGAGAGCATTATCAGTAATGGTATTTTTGATGAAAATGTAGGCCACAACGAGGGCAACGAAAGCAGTATAACCCACGCAGATCTAAACAAAGATGGCCTAACTGATATATTATATGCCTCAAGGTCTTTCGGTGGAAATGCAAAAATTTTACATGAAAAGGGTAAAACAGTTAGACCAATTAGAGTATTATACAATACCGGTGAGAAATCTTCACCGTATAAAGAAGAGACAATTAGCATATTTAAAAATCTTGACAGGGTAGGGAAAGGGTTGTCAACAGCAAATATTGGAGTTGAAAAACTAGATTATGATGTTTCAGGGGTATTTGTAGCAGGTGTGGCTGATTTTAATAATGATGGTTGGTTAGATATTTACGGTGCCGGGGATATTAGAAGACCTTATTTATTTAAAGCTGATGTAGGAGGGAGAAACTTTACCGATATTAGTGAAAGCTCAGGGGTTAGAGAGGGTGGTCAAAATACGATGGGGGTCTCTATTCTAGATTACAATAACGATGGCTATATGGATATCATTGCAACTGATATAGATAGAAACCTTCGTGAAGATTATATGAATAGACCGGGTCCGATAATAGGAGGTCATAGGTTATTAATTAATAACAAAAATCTTACCTTTACCGATATCGGCGAGCAGGTTGGTATCAACAATGCGGGATGGGGTTTTGGCCTAAGCATTTTAGATCAAAACCTAGATGGTTACTTTGATTTTCTTATTGCTACTGGTGATAATCCTGTAGGTAGAAATGATACTCATTGGTTTACAACCTACGATAAGCCTTATCTCTTATTGCAAGGAGAAAACGGATGGGAGAGGAAGAGTGAGAAGTTACTAAGGGCTTGGTATTCGCCAGTTGCTACCCCTATTTTATATTCGGGTGATCTTGATGGTGATAGGTCCCCAGATTTGATTTTTGCGGGGATGGAGACCAGAAACCCATATCTACTATTAAATAAAACAAAAGGTAATAGCTTTAATCTTAGCGTTAAAGGTGCGGGTAAAGGGTTGTCACCAACTGGCGGAGAGGGCGCTATAATTGAGGTATCTATCCCAAAGAGAGATACTCAGATTCACACCCTACCAAATCTTATGAGTCAATATTTAGCTTCAGCTACAAATATTCCAATAACCTTTGGTTTAGGTGGCGCTGAGAGCGCTCTCGTAAAAGTCACATTCCCTAGCGGTGAGGTAGTGACAAGGAAAGTCTATACCGGAAAGAGCTATAAAATTATTGAAAATACTAAATAGCTGTATTTTTCTTTTTAGCTATTTTTTCATATACTAGATAATAAAATAAAACAATAACTGGGTTGAAAAAGAGAGCTAAGGTCATATTAAAGGTAAAGAGATTTGCAGTTGAGTTATATCCTGATGGGGCATCCACAAAGAGATGAGTTACTACAAAGGGTAGTAAATTAACTATAAAGAGAGTTAGAATTAATGTTGTGTTTTTAATAATAATGAACTTATATTTTGTAAGTGCTAACGCAAAGGTGAGTAGCGCAATTAAATTCATCGCACCATGCCACCAGATTCGATGTGTTGTAAGTTGTGAACCGGCTAATAAATTAAATTGAGTTGATGCTCCCCATGCGCCATTACCAGAGAGGGCAGAGATAGTTAAAATACTATGTTCTATCATATGAACCCCCTCAAATAATAAAGCATATAAAGAGTATTTTCTTATCTTGGCAAAGACCGGTGAGAAGTATAAAACAACTCCTCCGGTAAGAAATATCCCATTACCGACCAAATGGAGTAATTCCATGCCCAAGGAAGATACTCCTGTAATATTTGTCAGGTTCGCAAAGGTAGATTCTAGTTGAGATGAGGCTGTTTTAGCAATTGGACTCATATAGGGAGGTGAGTATGGGGAGTTAAACCACCTTGAGAGTTGAACTAAGTGCTCTAAGGTATGAAAACTCTGAAATATTAAACTACCGCCCACAAAAATTATTGCAAGTTTTTTTATTTTTATAGCGGGATAAATTAAAAGTATTGATATAGCTAAAAGTAAGAGAAGAAAATTACCCAAGGGTAAAGTTAAAAGATTAGAGCTGTTATGATCCATAGAGAAATTATACTATGAAACTAATTATTGTCATTATTTTGATCTATGATCTCCCCACCAAGAGCTAATCTAACGAACTCAACTCTAGAAGGAATATCACCATCTTTTAATTTTTGCGCCAGTTCGGGGTACTCAATTTTTATCTCTTCCCAACTCATTTGACGTCCCATATATAGTACTGTAATAGATTATTAATTAATCAAAGTTGACTTTATAATTTAAAGACTCGTAAATATTTTTCATTAGTAACAGTTAATATATATAAATCAAAGATAAATATAACCAAAAATAGTTAATAGTGATATAGTATTAGCATGAAGCAAGGTAAAGTCAATAGCTACAATACTGAGAGCATTAATATATTAGAAGGGCTAGATGCAGTTCGTAAACGCCCTGGTATGTATATTGGCTCAACCGATAGTAGGGGGTTGCAACATTGTTTATGGGAGATTGTCGATAACTCGGTAGATGAAGCTATTTCAGGTTACTGTAATAATATTATTATTTTTATTAGAGAGGATGGCTCTGTTGAGGTTAGTGACAATGGTAGAGGAATCCCTGTTGAGTATGATAAAAAAAGCAAGTTAAGTGGTATTGAGATAGTTTTTACCAAACTACATGCTGGTGGTAAATTTGGTAGTGAGAGTTATAAAAATTCAGGGGGTTTGCATGGAGTAGGTGCCTCAGTTGTAAATGCATTATCCCAAAGAGTATCTGTTGAGGTCCTTAGAGATGGTATTAATTATAAGTTAGAGTTTATAAATGGTGAGGCTGGAAATTACAAAGATGGGAAATTTATTAAATCCCATATTTTAGAGCAGGAAGAGGTCTCTAAAGCCGGGAGCGGGACAAAAATTAGGTACTGGTACGACACAAATATATTTTCTAAAGATAGTAAAGTGGATTTTAAAGCTACTCTTGAAAGGGCAAAGCAAACCTCTTATCTTGTCCCGGGGTTAGAGATAACTGTAATTGATGAAAAAAGTGGGGAAAACTATACCTTCAAATCCGAGGGCGGAATCTCTGATTTAATTCGTGACAAGTCGGATCAAAATTTACTTAGCGATGTAATCTACATTACTGGGGAAGGATATTATAATGAGACGATTCCTGTTTTAGAGAAAGAGAAATTAATTTCCAAAGAGATTAAGAGAAAAATGGAGGTAGAGATATCCTTTACCTGGTTAAACGATTATCTGCATGAGATTAGTAGTTATGTAAATATTATCTCCACTCCTAAAGGTGGCACACATCTCTCTGGCCTGAACAAATCACTGGTGAAAATAATTAATGAATCAGCAAGAGATTATAAATATTTAAAGAATTCTGATGAAAATTTAACTATAGATGATATATATGAAGGGTTAAGACTGGCTCTTCTAGTTAGAATTTCTGAACCTCAGTTTGAGGGGCAGACTAAAGAGATTTTAGGTACCACCGCCGCTAGCACGATAGTACATGAGGTTGTTTATGATGGTTTAAAAAAAATAATTTCAGATAAAGCTAGAAAAAAAGATCAAGAGATTATACTTACTAAAATCACAAATGCTATGAAAGCTAGGGTATCAGCAAAACTTCAGAGAGAAACAGTTAGAAGAAAAACCGCATTAGAGAATTCATCATCTTTACCAACTAAATTAAGTGATTGTAGAACTAGAGATTTAGAGAGATCGGAATTAATTCTAATTGAGGGTGACTCTGCTGGTGGAACAGTTAAAGCTTCGAGAGATAGTGAGTTCCAAGCACTCATGCCTCTACGGGGAAAAATATTAAATGTCATGAAGTCATCTGAGAAACAGATGCTAGATAATGCAGAATGTGCTTCAATAATCTCTGCGATGGGTGCGGGTTCCGGTGAGACCTTTAGAATCTCTAATATTAGATATGGTAAATTAATATTTATGACTGATGCTGATGTGGATGGCTCTCATATTAGGTGTTTACTGCTAACTTTATGTTATAGGTATCTCAAACCAATGCTTGAAGAAGGTAGGATCTACGCAGCGATGCCTCCACTTTATAGAATAGAAATTTCAGGGAAAAAAGATTACATTTACTGTTACTCTGATTTAGAGAGAGATAGAGAGGTAGAGAAATTAAACTTTAATAACGATAAAATAAAAAATATCCAGAGATATAAAGGTCTTGGTGAGATGGATGCTGATCAATTACATGAGACTACTATGGATATTACAAAGAGGAAATTAAGAAAAATTACCATTGATGATAGCGAGAAGGCTTCTATCGCTTTTGAAATGTTAATGGGTAATGAGGTCTCAGGGAGAAAAGAGTTTATCACCCTCAATGGCGGATTACTAGATAAATCAAAAATAGATACTTAATTATTTCTTGCGTGATAAAGAGTAGAGTGATATTGACGCTATAAGTACCCAAATTAAATTTAGCGCTACATTAAAGTAAGCAAATTTGCTAGCTGAGGCAAGGAGAAGAAATACTCCACCAATGATATTATAAAAATAAGTCATTTTGTTTATTATTTTTTTGTAATTATTTAGATAAAATGCATATAGTATTATAAAAGCACCCAACCAACCAAGATAATTTAGCAATGTATTTATTAGTTCCATTAGATAATTATAGCTTCATAAAGGAAAAATACAATTTATTTATTGTCATTATTTGATAATGAAAATTCTTCTAAAATAAGGAGTGCTAACTTTGCATCAAAGCCAGCGCTATGTAATTTGTCCTCACCTAGCTTGGCTATTATTTTGTTTATTGTGTGCTTTTTCTTCTCACTCCAATTTATATTTATATAATCTCCTTTTTTTGATTGTATGAGAAATAATGTATTAAGTTCAATGGTTCTATGTGATAAAATTGAATGTAATTTTGGCATCTCTTTTTTTATAAATATAAGATCGTAGCTCCCAACATTAAATCCTACTGGTATAAAAATAGCTTCAGAGTTAAGAGATTTAAGGTAATTATACAAAATAGCGTCAAGTTCTTCGATCTTATTACTGCTCTGATCAAGGTACTGCTTACTTATATTATGGACTTGTGATGATTCTAAACTCCAATTATCGTTGTTCCAGTAAGATATAGGATATTTTACGCTCCATTGCTCAGAGTAAATTTCATTATTTTTATAGAAAGCTACCCCAATCTGAATAATAACTCCAGAAAGCGTATTATTGGTTGATGTCTCTATATCGAGACCTATTGGTATTATCATTTCACTCATTATTAAATTATAATGATTAAAATAGGATAATTTACATATAATATAAAAAGATAAAATGTCCGATACTTATAGTATGATTATAATATTTTATCAAGTAAGGAGATCTTGAGTAATGAATGAATCTATAAACAGGATTATTAAAGAAAAATTATATGAAGAGCAAGAGTTAGATTTTGGAGTAGAGGAACTTTCTTATTACCTAGATATTGGTATTAAATCTGTCAAAGAAGCCTCACATATATTTCTAAAAAACTTTGGTGACCTAAGTAGAATGTATAAAAATACCCATCAAAACACCATTGATTACGCAACTAAGAGTGATATTGAAATTGAAGAGTTTATAAGAGATTTTTTGGTTGAGACAGAGATTACATTTTTGGGTGAAGAGGGTAGTAAACCTGAGAATTTAGATGGATACTGTTGGGTTGTAGACCCAATTGATGGAACGTTAAATTATGGAAATACTTTACCATTTTCGGCGATTTCAGTAGGACTTACTTATAACCAAAGACCGATAATTGGCATAATCGCAACACCTGCTTTAAATAACAATTTGTATTACGGTATATCTAAGATTGGCAGCTGGAAAAACAATAAGAAAATTGAGGTAAGGAAAATCAATAGTAAAGAATCGGTAATAGCTTACGATGGGGTAAGAGGAGACATGATTGACCCATATATAGATAAAATAAAGAAAAGCGTCGGGAGAGCTCGCCTGCTTGGCACCACCGCAACCGAATTAGCCTTATGTGCTGAGGGTGCTTTTTCAGCTGTTGTTGCTCCGATGGCTGAGTTTTGGGATGTTGCTGCTGGAATTGCAATTGTTGAAGGCGCTGGCGGTGTTGTTAAAGATATTGATGGCTTAGAGTTATCACCGGGTAGAGGCTCAATTGTTGCTGGAGAATCTGGTATGGTTGAAGAGATATTGAAATCATTGAAGTAAGTAATATTTGACCTTTACTATATAAAGTATATAATATTAATATGGAAAAAAGAAAAAATAAGAATAAATTTCTTGCCTTATTTTTAGCGTTTATATTAACTGTAGCTACCTCTATTGGTGGGATTATATTATTTTCTATCAATAATGACCCTAGAAAAAATGATCCTGATTTGCTTGGAATTCCTAAGACTATAATTGAAAAGCCTAAAGCTCTATCAGTAAGTTACTATGAAGAGAAAATGTTATCGTGTGTAGATAAATTTGGCACACTTCAGCAGTTAGATCGTGAGAAATTTTTCAAAAAAGAAATCTCCCCAGCCTCTCAATGTGTATTAGATGTATTTTTTGAAGCAGCAGATAGGCTCGATATTAGAACAATAGTTAATGCTACAGCAGTCGTTGTTGAGAAAAATCCATCACTTTATCTAGTATGTCATGACCTTTCACATAGGGCTGCTAAGAGGGCTTACATAGTTAGTGGTGAAAATGCCGCCTTGCTTTTAGAACAGGTACCATTTAGAACATGCGATGATGGCTTTGTTCACGGTATATTTGATGCGGTAGCTCATATTTATGGTGCGGACGGTAAAGAGTTCAGCGATGTTATGGAGAGTTGCATTGCTCTTGGGACATCACCAGATGGCGAGCAGATCGGTACTTTCAGCTACTCAACTTGTGGGGACGGAGCGGGTCATGTTTTATATAACCAATCAGGTCAAAATCTAAGTAAAGCAATAGAACTTTGTTCTAATCTACAGCGAAAAGAAATCAGAAGATGGTGTGTCATGGGCTCAACAATGGAGACCTATAAGAGCTATTTTGCAACTTGGAATCAAGAACAGGTTAATGAGGTATTAGCAAGTATTACTAAACTATGTAGAGAATGGCCAGAAGAGATGAAACTTGCCGAAGGTACCTTTGAGGGATGCTTCTCCTCTGGTGGTTACTTATTTAATAACATGGCTATAACTAGATCGGTACAAATACTTGATTCTATGGTTGCGGATATAAATGAGTATATTTCAAATAATAAGGTTAATATGCCAGTAAAAGTTCCCGAGCCTTATCGAAGCAGGATATTAGCCGAGTATGAGAATGTTAAGACAAGATGTGAGCTATTTCCAAAAGAGTATCATAGGGATTGTTTTTATATTGTTCACAGTATTGTAGCTATACAGCTCCGAAAAGATAAAGAGCTTTATGATGAAATTTGCGTAAAAGTATTGACAGAGGAGTTCAGAGAAAATTGCATTGAAACTAGACTCTGGGGTATGGGCGCATACTAAGTGAGTAAATTAGAGGTTGCAATACTTTCCGTTTTGATAGTATTGATAGGTGCAATAGTAAGCTTTAACTTGACTTCTAAAGATGAAATTAATATTGTTAAATCAGTAAATATATCAGCTATTAACAAATGCAATAGTAGTGAAAATATATACATATGTCTAGGGGAAACCATTTCTGATTTAAATCTCAAAAATCCATCAGATGTTAAAGATATAATTGAAAGTATTAAGGCTGAAAAAATGGGGTCCTCGTGTTATCTGGGAGCTGAAATTCTTGGGAGAAAAAGCTACCAGCTTTTTGGAGAAAAAGCTCTAGAGGTTGGGTTTTTAGATTGCGAAACTGGATTTTACCATGGTTATATGCTTGCCCAGTCCGAAGATAACATTGATTATAATAAAATAGCTCTGAGTTGTAGTGATGCTAAAGATATTTTTAAAAATAAAGTTGAATGGACTCCATCTATGATGTTGACATGTATAGTTGGTATAGGTAGAGCTGTAGCTTTAGGCTCTGGTAGTATAGTTGAAGGTAGTAAAATATGCGAGGAGATATTAGCAACCGATTACTCTGAAGAGAAAGGCATAAGAAAAGCTATTGATTTCTGCGTACGAGGAGTAGTTAATGATAAAACTGATTTTAGCAGCAGCGTTACTGATGTTATAGAACAATGCGTAGAAATTGGTGTAAATGTAATTAGTAGAACTAATAATTGCATGGCTATTGGACTAAGAGAACCCGCAGCGGTTAGTGAAGAAAATACAGATATATTGGCCATTGCTTGTCAGAAATTAGAGAAAAGGTTCCCAAACCCTGAGTCAGATTCCAGCCCTACAAGATATTGCTACTATGCACTATCAGATACAATCGGTGAGAGATTTAACGCAAATCTCTCAAACTCCAAAACTAGTATAGAGATATGTGGTAATAGTTCGCCATGCCCAGGTCACCTTGCAAAGTATATGCTTAATGCAACTTGGAGCAATGAAAGAGCATTATCAGCTTGTAATATATTATTAACTCAAAGCGCTGTAAAAAATTGCAGTGAATCTGTTGAGTTTTTAGCTAAAGCACTTAAAGAACAAGGACATATTAGAAATTAGATTAAAATTTCAATAATTACTTGCACTTACTGGTGTCATTTTTTAACAATTGAACTCCTGCAAGATCGCCACTCTTATAATCGCCACCATCTTTTACAAATAAGCTACTCATTAGGGGTCTAGAATCTAAATACTTTTGAGGATGTCCTAATCCGAAAGCGTGCCCAAACTCATGAAGGACAACTCCTCTGAACCTTGTTCTATCATTATTGTACCACTCACTAGAAAGGAGCATTACATCGGAGCTTATTATTTTCCAGCCACCGTTAACTCTATCATGTCCTAAAGTGTTTGTGTTGATTCCTATATTACTTTGATCATTTACAAATGATACAACATCCTTAGTACCATAGTCAACATAAACGACAATGTCAACTGTTCTAACCTCTTGACTTTCGGGAATCTGACCTGGAATGTATTTTGCTTCCGCTACCTCAGTAAGTTTATACCCAAAGATTGACTCTATATAAACCATAGCATCTTTGATTAGCAATTTATCCTCTGAGTTGGCTTTTATGTAGTAAGTCAAATTTTTACAATTAGGATATTTAATGGGCCCCTTCCGGTCATAGTCATCTATGATAAAACCTAAAGGGTTCTCAACGCCAGAAATTACCTCTCCTTGGGAAAGGTCTGGGTTTAAAACCTCTACTTGTATAGTCTCGGTAGGGTCGATATAAGAGGTAGGTAAGAGGTTAAATTTAGTACATTTTCTGACGCTCTTCTTATTGATTATGGCGACTTGACAGAAATTTACGAGCTTAGCCTTATTCTCCATAAAAACAACATCCTGGCATTTCTTTTTACTAATCTTACTAGAGAACTTTATAATCTTGCAGAAGTTCTCAGTATACCCATCGCTGGCAGCTGAAGTTCTCTGGGTAGTGCCAGTGTTATGGCCCTCATGGGCTGCTGTTGAGAATGGGGCTAAAAAGAGTCCGCTGAGAATAAGGGCAACTGTAACTTTCATGCCTATATAGTGAGTAAGATTTCTGATAATGCATACCCCCGGTTCTAATAAATAATACTATACAGGCTTAATTTATTTATCTATTAAGTACCTAAAACGATAAAGCAAAAAGTAAAGCTAATATACTGCAGGGATGAGTGAAAAGCAATCTTATATAAGGAGAGTATAAAGATGCTAGTAGGAGCTCATCTAAGTAAAGGTAGTCTTGATAGTGATATCAGAGAGACAGGCTCGGAGATATCTCAAATATTTGTCTCAAACCCCAGAGGATATCAAAGCCCAAACTTAGATGTTTTATCTATGATAAAATCCCCAAACCCAATTTATATCCATCTTCCTTTTCTTGTTAACCCCGCCTCGGTTAATGCTGAAGTAAGAGCTAAGAGTTTAGATCTTATTCTTGCTACAGATCAAATATCTGACCCAAGACTTTATGGAATTGTCATTCACGGTGGTCAGGGCGGAAAGGATTCAACTATAAACGAAGCAATTGATAGGTGGGTTAAATTATTTAATGGGGTTAAATTGAAAAATAAACTTTTAATTGAAAATACTGCAGGAGGTAACGCTGCCCCTGGTAAAAATATTGCTACCCATATCGAGTTGGTGCAAAAGTTATCAAAGTATAATAATATCGGTATTTGCTATGATACCTGCCACAGTTTTGCCTCTGGCAGCGATAATTTCTTACTTGATTTAGAGAGATATAGTAAGGAGTTTGAAAAAGTTGATCTAATTCATCTTAATGATTCCAAAGATAAATGTAATAGCAATAGAGATAGGCACGAGCTTTTGGGAGCTGGCGAGATTGGTATGGATATGTTAAAATCAATAGTAAAAAGAGCTAAAATCGAGCAAATAAATATAATATTAGAAACACCTGGTAATAACTCACTCTGGCGAGATGAGATAAAAAGGGTAAAGAGTCTTTAATAAAATACTTACCTCAAGCAATGTAGCATCTATTGTTTAAATTATAAATATAAAACCTAATATGGGAGAATAAATGAATAACAAAAGAAATACCAAAATAAAGAATTTTTTTCTATCTGTTTTATCATTATCAAATCTCTCCAAAGAGATTCAAGAAAGAATTTTTGATTATGGTATTAAATCTGCAGATTATGATCTATTAGCTAATTTAGCTAGTAGGGGAGATCTTGACTCAGATATTGATAGATTGCTAAGTACTGTTGATAGCGCTAATGTTAGAGTTGCTTGGGCGAAAAAGCCTCAACGTACCACAGAAGAGCTAATAAGCTTAGTTAAAAACGAGAAAAGAGTAAAGGTTTTATCTGCGCTAGCAAGTAGAGCTGATTCTCCTGATGAGATATTGAAAGCAATTGCTCTTCATGGAAAAGGGCAAGCACTTGAATCATTGTTACTAAATAATAATGTAGATATCGATATAAAAATAGATGCCGCCACAAGGTATGGTAAATTAGCAGCAGATGTAAAGAGAATTTCAACTCAACAACAAATTACACTATCTAATGACCCATTTTTATCTAATATTATTGCGAAAAACACATCTTCCTTAACTCTAGCAGAAGCAGCTTTAACAGCTGCAGGAAACAGGGCAAGTAAAGATAGTATTATCAATCTTGTAAATTTGTTTACTGATTATTACCATAATGTGAGTAAAAAAGATTACAGTAGTGGTGATTATCAGTATCTGGAAAGTATAACATGCTCTCTGGAATTAACCAACCAAACAGATAAAGAGTTATTAAAAGCTGTTAAAAATCTAATCTCACTCGCTATGAAAGAGTATAGTCAGAGTTCATCGAAATATTACTTCGAGAGGATAGAAGGGTTAATTGATAGAATTGATAATATTAAAGAAGCCGATTCTGATACAATATCAATTTTAGATTTTGCAAAAAGCGTATCTTCGCCTGAGGAGAAAACTGCGCTAACTAAGAGATTAGAAAATGAATCTATAGATAATAGTGTATATCTTGCCTTGGCTAGAAATGAAAACATATCTGCCTCTGAACTATATGACATTGTTGATAAGCATAATTTCGGTTGGTACTCTTACAAGAGTTTAGCCCTATCGTTAAATATGTTGCCTTATGATAAAGCTGGAGCGTTATTACTTCATTTTCACTACACTGACGATGCATTGCTTGAGAAAACTGATGAGCCCCATAAGGTTTTATTAGAAGCTACCAAGCTTGCTAACTCAAAGGGTGAGTTTCCTTATTTTGTTTTACAATCAAAATACTTTACTAGTGATATTATTAAATATTTACCTGTTGATGTTTTTATTCATGAAAATATTCATCAAAATATCACTACTAGTCTAGTTGATTATATAACAGCCGAACTCGGTAACGATCCACGATATTGGGATACTTTAGCTTCGCTGAGCGAAGAGTATGAAGGGCCGTTTCTTGAGCTTATTAGCTTAGTAAAGCATATATAAAGAAAAAAGACACCCGGGAAACCGGGTGTCTTATTTTTTTGCTTTTTTTAAAGCCTTTGTGCGGCGTTAATTAATGAATAAAGGTTACCACTCCACTGTCCTGACAATCTTAATAAATTGTCCCACAAGGTTGCATCCTCACCCAAAGTTTCTGTTATTTTCTCAACAGCTCTCTTGCCAACTAAACCTTGATCATTTAGTAATATCTGTACTAAATTATCTTTATTTAATAAAAGGTGTTCAATGCCTTCTATAACATTTTCACTGGGTTGTGATTGACCTATTGCTTTAATAAAGTCTTCTTCTTTATTTATATAAAATCCATACTTTGTATCGGCCAATCCCTTATAATAAGAATCGATGATTATAGGTAACTCTCCGGGATTTAATGAATTCAAATACTTCCCTCTGAGGAAATCGGAGAATTCGTATGGTGAGCAGTGACTGAGACAGATAATCTTAGTTTCGATGTCTAAATCGGGTACGATATCTAGTAACTCATTTATATCACTAGCACCTAATCTTGATCTGTAATAGAGATCTTTGATTAAATGTGATGTAATTGTTGAGTCGATTGCAACACGAGCTAATCTAATTCTTGTCGCCACATTCAAATCAGCTATAACTGGTAGTAGTAGCTTATAATCTTTTACATAACCCTTCTCAAATAGTTGAACAGAGGATTGAGTAGAGAGTAAATGTTCAACACTCTCTTCATCTATAGAGTCGATATTATCTAAATCTAACTTTATATTGCTATCTGTTGCTATTTGTGCTATCGGTTTTGTAATATCTCTATAAAAACTAAGAATCCGAGTTAACTCAGAAGCGCTTAATTCAGATATAGATGGCTTATCACCCTCATTAAGTATATCGTTATTTAAATCATTAAGTGAGACACCGTTGACAAGTGAAGCTTTTATGTCAATTTCAATCTCGCCTGTGAAAAATATATCTTTAAACTTTATAAAAGCTCTCTCGTATGCATGCGCTTTTTCCTTATCAGGAAGGGAGCGAAGATATGTGATAAGTAGTTCATAATAATGATTACCAAATGTTATTTTAGATAAATTCATATATCTTTGTTCCGGAAGATTACCGGGCTCTAAAATAATTTCTTCAACCTCTTTAATACTTTTGCCTAACCAAGGATGGTTATTTAATAGCACTAGACGTCTCGCTTGGTGAACTCTTTTATGTTTATTAATTGCCTTACCAAGTTTTAATCTCTTGTCATTTACAGAAATAATTTTTGCAAGGAGATTTAAATCCTTACACTTTTCCACAACCTCAATAGCTTCAACTAAAGGTAATTTAGTTATATACTTTGGTTTAACGGCAATTATATCTTGATTTATTAGGTACAGCGGTCTAATGAAGTTATTAAGAACCGCTACAATCTTCTCAGATCCGTGTTTATTTACTGCGCTATAAGTAGATTCGGTCATTTTATTTCTCCAATAATTTATATTTTTATATATTTTACAGTAGTTGCAAATAGATTTACGCTACCTTGCCCCCCGGTTTCTGGCTATAAAGAAGTGCTTTAATAGAGATTTAAAGTATAGGTAAGGGAGTAATATGAGATACGCTAAGGGTTATGCCAGGAGATATGTAGTAAGAATGCTGATTGCATTTGTTGTAGTAAATATTATCAACAACGGGGCACTTTTGGAGAAGATCACAACGCAGGTAAAAAATAGTTATAGTAACGGTGAAGAGGCTACTAATAATAGCGTAAAAGTAATTAAAAAGGCTCCAAAGGGGAAGATTGCACACAAAACCAAAAAAGTTATTACCCATATAGAGAAATCCGAACCCTCATTTACTTTGATTAAAAAGAACAAGCCTGTTTTATGGTGTGTTAATAAAATAAATTTAGAGATAAATAAAGATAATATGCCTGAAGGTGCATTGATGGATTTGGATTGGGCTATAGATGAGATAGAAAAAAAGCTTTCAATAAGGTTAGAGATAGTTGGTGAAACACTCTCTAAGCCAATGAGGGACTCATATCAGAGAGAAGAAGGCATCCCAGCGGTTTTACTAGGTTGGTCAACTTTCAACGAGACAGATCTTCTGCCAAGGGGCGCTTCAGGCGCAGCGGTGGCTAATCCAGCAAAAATAGATGGTGAGTATAGATTAGTTACTGGTGCTGTAGTATTTAATACCGATCATGATAAATTCTATCGACCAGGAAATGGTAGCGGTATGCATAGAGGAAATTTATATCTTCACGAGTTACTTCACATTGTTGGTCTAGGTCATAGCGAGCAAAAAAATGACATTATGTTTACACACATAAACCAAGAAACCTCCCATGGGTTAGATGAGCATGATAGTGAATTATTAAAAGCTATACTTGCTTGCAACCCCTAATTGTTGCAATATAGCAATAAACGCCAATAAGTAAAGGTATGAAAAAAATTAAAATATTCTTAGTGATTATTCTAATTTCTAATTTCATGGCTTCATCTTATGCCGCCGGTCCGGTTAATAATTCCGGAAGTAACTACTCAGAAACTGATACTAAAAATAACGATAAAAATTTCGGACAGATAAAAGAGGGGACTGCACCAACCTGCTATGATAATCTTAAAACAGGTAGCTGGTATAAAACTAATGATAACGGTACTTATAATAAAAATATCACAATTAATGATTATTTTATAAAACCATTTCCAGGCTGCTATGGTTATAAATGGACTGAGTATTTAAAAAATTGTCTTACCGGAACAGTAGCATGGAGGTTTTATGGAAACCTCACCGACCCAGCTCAAGCAATAACTTTATCAAAAGCAGGTACCAGATCACCATGTGAATCAAGTATCCAAGCTGGATTATTGTATCCCAACCCTATGGATAGCGGTATTTCCTATACTGATATGGGTGTAGTAAAGAGCATAAACAAGATTGGTTTGGAGATTTATGAGTTAAAAGGAAATAATAATGTGATTACTACTGGTAATGTAGTTAGTAAAACAAATAGCTGTAATGATAATTTTATCAATAATGCAAATTTTAAAAATAGATTAGGTGAGTCACTAAATACAAATAGCACTCAATCCATCAAAGATGAACTTTACAAAGAGTATAAAAATGAGTATAATAAAACCCAAAGTTTAGTACTTGCTAGCTTACATATAAATCATAACATAAAGGTTAATATAAATTCCGCTAACGATATTAGCTTTGGCTCTCTCACAGATTGCTCTTCAATTTATGACTATCAGCAATATATTGAGACAGGTTTTAATAAACAATACAAAAATTATAGTGAGGTCCCACAGCAATTGATAAATCAAGGGACCGTAGTTTTAGGAACCTGTGCTATTGCTACTGAGCGTCCAGCAAGAATATACCAAAAAAATAGTAAAGAGTTAAGTTACGCATTTTATGGAGATAGGGCTGAATCGGGGATGCTAACCGAAAGATACTCAAAAATTGAGACAGGGCTTAAAAACAAAAAAACCAGCACCACGGACGCTATAACGCAAAAATACAAAAATGCAATTATAGATCATTATTACTCTGGCCTGCCTAAGGGTTATATAAACTGGCCCAAAGCTGCTGATATAAATAAACAAGGCTCCACTGCTTGGACTAATCTTAAAGAGGCTACCAAAGCTGATATAGATAAGTTTTTATTGGAGAACCTAGATTGTACCTATACAAAACTTGAACCTACCGATAGGTTAATCGGTTGTCCTGTAATTAAGGGAAACAGCTCACCAAATGATCCATGTAAGCCAATTGAGCCAACCCCTTCCCCCTCACCTTCAGCAGAACCAGATATTTCGGCTCCTAGCTCAGGTGTATACATTGAGATCAGCACCCAACTACCTAAGTATTTTACCGCCTCTGGTGAGCTAAAAAGATACAATATTGAGTCCGAATCGAGGGTGCTCTGCGATGGTCATACATGTAAGACCTCTCCGGAAATTTGTGACCCAGGTAGCTGCCCTATTCCTGACCCTATAATCGTAAGTCATAAATATGAGACTGATTTAATTGGGGTAAATGGCTACAGGGAGTGTAGGAGTAAATCAGAGAGAAAATGTGATTTTTACGCCAGCAATGGTAGTAAATTGAGTGATATCTCTGCAATATTTTTCTCGCCTAGCGCAAAAGGAGAGTATGTAAAACTCGGCATAACCGCACCTTTAGTTAGATATATACCTCAGAAATATGTTGAATTTTGTTCACCAATAGTTGTAGGCGTAGATCCTAAAACAGGTGAAGATATTATGGGCTGCCAGAGTAAATTTAGGTTAGTACAAGAGAAAGAGGTAGCAGGTACCCAATACTACCATAAAAAAGGCAGCGAGAATAAGGGAGTCACAGGAAGTTCAGGCAGCTAGGATATGCCATTTAAGCCTTTTAGATAACAATACAAGGCATGAAGTATAGAATATACATATTAATATTAACAATCTTTCTTGTTGGTATATCGATTTTTACCATAAACCCTAAAACAGCCGATAGAGATATAGCTGCCATAACCGACTCTTTGAACGGGGATAATGAACTAGAGAGGGTTGTGAGTCTGGTTCCTGGTAATGTGGTTGAGGGTAATAAAACTGGAAATAGGGTCAATAATGATTCTGATATCAAAAAACCTAGAGAATCTACTAATTCAATACCAACTCCTACAAAGCTAAATTCTACAAAGCCAGATAAAACTGATGTAAAGGTTAAACAAAAAGTTATAGCATTTGAGAAAAATGAGTTTGGCAGAGATGGTTGGTCGGTTTTTACTGGTTATAACGATGATAATATTTTAAATACCTATGTTGTAGGCGAGGATATAGAGGCCGGAACTTATTGGACGGGTGTAAAAAATGATCCGTGTTATGGCTCAGTAGTTACAACAGCAAATGGAGAGAAATATATGAACCTGGAACATGGTGAGCAGAGCGTATTTTATTTACAAAAAGGCGATTCTCTCGTTACTAAATGCAACTGGTACCAGGGAGGAATGCCGGAATATAAGAACGAGAGCCCAACAGGAATGATACTAGCATCACAGTTAGGTATTGGTACCTTTAAAGCAAAAAATACTGGTAGCTGTATTCTGAAACGTGACTATATAAATAATTTCGTTAATGCAAAGACCATTTTTCTTTTTGAAGAAAAAGATCAATTATTGATTAAAATAACTCAGGAAGATATTGAAAAAAATACTGTAATTGCTTTGATTGACAGATGTGGTGGCTTGGTTAGAGTTTAGCAAAACTTAAAATAATTACCAAAAAAAACTTTCAAAAAACTTTTATCTAATGTATAAATTTTTTCTGTATAAAGACTAGTATCAATACCATATTGACCTCTCTCGCCGAAAAAATCAAATATTTCGCCTCTTGAATTCGATAGTATAGCAAGATTATTTCTAAAAGAAACTTGACCACCACTCAATTCAGGCTTACCCGTATATCCAAGTAAGCTGCCCTCTTGGGTTGCAACACCATTCCATAAACCATATATATGAAATGATCCCTTTAGTATTGCCTCTATATCTTGATTAATTACAGTTATATAGGCTGCTTTATTATCTTTACTGCAAATCTTTTTTGTACTTGTGTTAATAGTTTTTATATTACTTTCAATTACTGCAGGGACACAAAGAGAGATAATTCCACAACCCGTAATAGGTGAGGTGATATAAGTAAGCAGAGAGTTAGATAGGCTCGAGAGCCTCTGGTTATCTATACTACCTAAGCCTCTCATAAATGGTTGAGGGTATATATCTGAAAAGTCATTTATAAAAAAAGAGGAATCTTCCAAATCATATGATTTCCACCTCAAAGATTTATCCGTAACCCAGAGAGGATCTATTATAAAAGCTCTACCAAAAGAGTAACCTAACAAGTTGCTTTCCTTATCAGGAATACTTACCGTAGTATTATTGATCTCCATAGGAGCTTCTATCTGTGTTAGGGAGATAGAAGAGTTATCGGGAGACAAAATTTCTAGAGTTTGATTTTCTTGATAGATAACCTCTGCTTTATATAGAGCATTTTTAATATTTAATGATTGGAATGTTGACGCTAAAAGTTGATTGTAATTAATAGATAGTAAATTATTTAGATCAAAACTTTTTTTATCAATTAAACAGGTTTTATTATCACATTGTATATTGCTACTAGGAGAAATTAGATAACTTAAAACTTTTTTTAGGATTTCAGGGTGACTTTTTAGTAACTCGTTATAATCATCTATCGACAATGGTTCAAATTTGGCAATTTTCTCTATCAGTGTCCCATCCTCATCTCTTACAACAAATCTTAGCTCGTTGTCTAAGAGAGATCTTTCCGACCAACCATCTAGATATACCGAATATACTTTACTACCTTTTTTTAGTACATCTTTAGAGATTAAGTCATTTCCAAGTTTAACATTACTAGAGCTCCTCTGCAAATAAAACAATACCATGGCGCTTACCACTAAAACTGAAATTATAAGGTACTTTAATCTAAGTTTATTTTTGCTTTGCTCTTTTCTTATATTTAATCCCATACATGTACTATATATACTTTCTTATTACTGACAATAATTACTTACTAAAGATAGTATAAATATGGGTAAGTTAGATAATATTGATCTAGGACAAGATGAATTAAAACGTATCGAAAGTTTAAAAGATAAAAATACTAAAATTCTCCTTATAACATCAAATATATTGGAAATGGCTGATATTGCAAAAAATAAATATATAAACCTACATCAGGACATGCTCGGTTTTGAATGCTTTGTTTATAAGCCAGATGGGTACTGGAAAATAGAAGATCTACGAAGAGCATTTTCCGAAAGCAATAAATTCAAATCTTTAGGGTGCAAGATAATAGTTATCGAGGAAATTGATAGCATGGATGCTAGGGCTATTCCTGTAGTATTAAAGTATTTAGAGGAGGTGGGGCCGACAAGTAAGTACATTTTAACAGCAAGAAGTGCGAACTTAGCAAGCGTGATACTCTCTAGAGTTGAAGAGACTCTTACAATTAAATCAACAGATAAAGTTTCACTAAACGCATATTATAAAGATTTAATGATAAATGAGGATGATGGTAAGTGGCTTTTTGATTATAAGGTACCCTTTGTTTTATTTGGCCCTGATAAGAAAAATAACGAGATTATTGATAAGTTAAGGATATCAATAAATGAATTAGATAATAAAAAGATCAACATAGTTGATAAAATAGAAAAAATATATAAGTCTATAGAATTCATAGTAAAGATAGATAAAAAAAATGAGAAGACGTTACTGTATTGGTACAATAATCTCTTGAGGGAGCGTTCACTAAAATTACTTTACCCATCCAATAGCAAAAAAGGGTACGAGAAAATTGAAATTATAAATCAACATGAAGCATCTTTAATTTACAACCCAAATCTAGAACTATACATATATACCTTGTTTTTAAAGTTATATAGGTAAAAACGACCCTCATATTTATAATTATAAGTCTATACGCTGGACATCCAGGGATCGAACCTGGGACCTAGAAGTTAACAGCTTCCCGCTCTGCCGCTGAGCTAATGTCCATTAAAAATATAACCAGCAATATTTGCATACTGCTGGTTATATTACTATTTTAACTCATCTATAGATGATGAGCTCGTTGAAAAGTACATATTTATGAGTGTTGTAGGTGTTTTATAACCAAGAACCTTTGCTATTACTCCTAAATCATGACCTTTATTAATTAGATTTTTAGCATAAGCGTGTCTAAGTGAGTGAAAAGACCAAATAAAATCATTATTTGAATCTAATGGCCAATTAGCGTTGCTCTGAGCTGGGATTCTAACTCTTTTGGTAAAATTCCTTTTCGACCACCATCCACCTCTTGGGGCAGGGAAGAGAAGAATTCTAGGTTTATTTGAGCCGTAGAAGAAACGAGGTTCTTTTTTAGCTTCGGTTATTCTTTTTCTTAGATTTTTAGATATATCATATCCCCAGCTAGTTTTATTAGGAAAGACGGTCACTCTAGATATATTATATTTAGGGGCGCCTCTTTCTTTTTTTGAGCCTGAAATTTCGTATACCTGCGAGGTCACTGAAATTTCTCTCTTACTAATATCTACTGAATTTATGTCCAGATCTAATACCTCTGATAGCCTTAAACCTGAAGAGTGAGCTAAAATAAATATCAGTGGATAGTACCATTTTGAATTAGGTAGCTCACTAACAGATTTTACTAAGTTCTCTACATCTTTATCGGTTGGCACTAATTTAGGATCTATATACTGAATACTTACACCTGAATTTTTTGAATCAGGTAGTAATTTAAATTCAGCACTGAGTCTTTTGTATGACTTATCTAGTGAAATATTTGTATATTTCATATTAATTCCAAAAGACAAAAATCCGTGAATTATTCTCAAAAAAGAATCTTGCTCGCTCTTGGTTGAGATTGTTAGAAGTGCTTTTCTTAAATGAAAATACCTTAACTGATCTGTTGAAAGGTCCATAACTATAGGTAGTAGATGCTTTTTAAGTTTCCTACTAACTTCGCTTTGATATCCCTTGCTCCAGCAAGATCCATTATCACGTACAAGATTTGGATCAGTGTAACGATCAACCCAATCAGCGATACTATCTTTATTTACAATGCTTTCTTTTTTACTTTTTATTACTATGTAATTATTATTACTCTTAGAAATGGTTTTGATACCATTTTTTGGAGTGATAATGTTAGATTTGTTTTGGCTTCTAGCCATTTTTTCTCCAATTGTAGTATGTTTATATATTTTACTATAGATGCATTAACTTAAATAAAATTGATAGTATTACATGATATCAGTAGGAAGAAAAACTATAGTACTATTATGGATTCCTACAAAGAGACAGCCCTCAAAATTCTAGCATCAGAGAGATTATATTTCCATCCAGAGATATATGCTAGTTTTACAGATCATATAGAACTTAATCTTGTTGAAGATGAGGAGAGTGTACGCTCTAAAGGTAAACTTATTGAGAACATAACTGGCCTACTTAGCAATAAATTTGACCTAAATGTAGTTAACGGTAGTGGGGTTATAAGTATTATAAATGAATATCCAGTTAAGATTGAGATAAAGACTTATAGAGATAGCGAGAGCTCATTATGGTATTTTATAAATTTTTATGCCAAAATTGGGGAGAGTGAAAACATTCCAAAAGATGTTGTTAATATAATTAACAATTTTGTATCCTCGGGAATTGTTTTATGGGATGGCGACAGTATTATATATACCAATGGTTACTCTTTCAAGGAAGAGAATGTGACTATAGCTCACCTTCATTTTATATACAAATCTTTTCTTATATTTAGTGTCGAGAGCGAAGAGATACTTTTAAACAGCAACAACCTTTTTGATTATAAATTATCGAAAATCGATAACTGGTCTCTTGATGATATCAAAGTATCATTAGAAAGTTACGCTAATAAACTAGAGAAACGTAATCTACGGGATCTCATAACGATAAAACATCTAAACGAAAATTATTTACTGAGCATACCTTTACCAGATGGGGGTAGGCGCCCATTCCAATTCATTTTAACCTTTAATAGGGTGACTGGGGGGAGGGTAGGCCTTATGATACATGGATTATTACCTCTTCAGATAAAAAGAGATAAAGTGGCATCTTTGTTACGGAAGATAAATGCAATACCTCATTCAGATATTAAGATAGAGCATACTACATTATGGCTTGCTGGTCAATGGTATGCTAAAAATGTTAGCGGCGATAGATATAACATTGCATATAAGTATTTTCTCAATGCAGAGTATAAAGATATTATTGATATAGAAAGCCATCTTGAGGGTGTTATTAGAGAGTTATACTTATCTTGGTCGGAGATAAATTTTATAATTAATTTCGATTCTCTAGTTAGTGGTGTAGATTAATGGGCGGGTTTAATAAAAAGAGAAATATTGATGAAAACACTTGGGCAGCTGCGGAAGCGCTTAGATATATTAAAAATTCACCCGAACCTTTATTTGTGCTCTCTCTGATATTGATTATTACTAAAAAAGATAAAATATTATCTGATGTAGAGTTAGAGTCCATTGGGTTGGATGCCAATGAACAGAGTTTTTTATTAGATATATTTGCAAATAACGAAAATGATTTAGAGAAAAAAGAGAAACTTCTCATAAATGCTAACCTTAGATTAGTAGATAAAGAGATTTATGAGGTTTTTCAAAAAAACAAAATATTTGACTATGAGGGCAAGAAAAGGGAGTTAGCAGCAAGGCTGGCAAAATATGCTTATGATAATAAAATTGATAACTTAGAAAGTGCATTTCGCCTCATGATTAAAGATAGTAATACAGAGCTAGATAAATAATATTAGCCACCATAGTTTAAATAAACAAAAGAAAAGGTCAAAATGGACTTATTTACAATAATAATTTTTATTATTTTAGGAATAGTTGTCGGAAAGATTATTCATAAAAATAATAAAAATAACCAAGATCACAATCGTTACATCTATAATATTAGAAAATTACAGAGACGTATAACTGAAGATTAATAAAAAAACCACCGTAAGGTGGCTTTTTTTATATAGCTAATAAATTTATTTCTTGAAGAAAAACTAAAATTACCCACCCATAAGATAGGTATGGTCCCAAAGGGAAGGGTGTTGTGCTTGTTAATCTATATTTGGTTGGAAATAGTAATATGGATACTAAAATTGCAAGTACAAATCCTATAAAAATAGAGTAGTATAGAGCTAGATAATTACCTGTTACCATTGTAATTAAGCCTGAGGTAAGAAATAAGAGTTGCAAGTCTCCGCCACCTATACCGTGTCTTTTCCTAACTTTAAAGTAAAGAAAATTTACAATATAGAAAAAAACAGCCCCAGCCAGGGTGTATAAAAATCCTTGGACCATGTTTGCGAAGTTATCTGATATAAATGAATAGGTTAATAAAGTAAGATATGAGAATATTGCAGCTGGAAAAAATGTAAGCCAGTCGATGTACATAGTGTTTATATCAATAACTGATAAGATAAATGCTCCTATCGATAGTATAAAAAATGCCAGTAATAAAAGAATGAAATATCTATTATCTCCATCTGAGAATTTTTTCGAGATCAGAAGAGATGCGTAAAAAGCTGTAGTCAGGGCAAGTGTAAGAAAAAATTGAGCTATCTTATTAAAATTTCTAACAATTCTTTTGAGGGGCTTGGATACTACGCCTGAATCTACGATTGCAGATCGTCCATTGTAATGCAGTCTATCTTCGCCCATATCATATACATCCTGAGCTATTTTCGAAATAGAGAATTTTTGCTTTGGTGTGAGCAAGTTATATTCCTCATTGTACTCTTTGATAATAGAGTATCTATCTTCGATTTCATCTAATTTGTATTTTTTTTCTATATCCTCCCAAATGATACGATTTAAAGGGAAGGCAAAATAATCTGATGTTATCTCTTTTATTTCAAGTAAAAATGAGGGGTTTCTTAAAACATGCGAAATCAATATAGACTCAGATTGATAACTGAAGTAGATCGGTTGTTTTATGGATCTTAATTTAGAATATTTAATTAGTACCGGCGTTAATAATACCGAGAGTATAAATAAAATTAATATTTCCATATAAATAATGTGTATAAAAAATAATTTATGTCAAAAAATAAGACCCCTTATTAGGGGGTCTTATTTTTTTAGTATCTAATTTTAGATTTAACGAAAATTCGATTTGAAAAAATAATTGACCAGAAGTCCTCTATTTGATTAAAATCGGGTTTCTCATCACTAAAATCTTTATTAGTGTTAATTTTTCTATTTTTAGGGTAGAATTGGTCAACAGATTTTCTTATATATGATGGAAAAGTTACATCCTCATTACCGGACCACTCTGTGAACCGATCAAAGAAAAATAGTAGTAACTCATCGTTATCTAAAGTAATATTATTACTTACACCATACTTTTCTTTAATGAAAAGAAAATGAGGGTATATAGCTGTAATAAAGTCATAACCAAACCTAAACCAAGAAGTTTTATCTAAAGTTTTACTTGATAAACGACGTTCGAGTCTCGCATAAAGGTCGGTAAATGATACCTTTGCAAGAGCTGGTATTTTACTCTTCTCTACACCCGAAAGTTTAGAGATTTCGTCAATACTAGGAACTTGCTCTAATTTAGAAGCTAGATAATGTGTTGCAACCATAATTCTGGCACGAGTCTCTGCTCTACGAGCAATCTCACGACCTACGCCAATATCTTCACCGATCTCAAGTAAAGACCTTGAATAATCTCCACCAAGTGTCTCTAACCTTTGGGATAGAACCCATAGTTCAAGTTCAGAGAGCTCTTCGTAGATATTTTCAAAATCTAAACTATCAAACAAAATTGACATATCATCATTTTTGTCTGCTTTTTCAGAGATTAAATCTTCTAATGTGCCGTCTTCGCCAATTTTTGTAAACAGGCTTATGTTGCTACCGGTTACAATTCTTTCGGCCAACTCATTAGTAATTTTAACATGTTTTGCAATTTCAGAAATCTTTGGGTCACGACCAAGTTGTTTACTTAGTAAATCCTTGGCAACTAAAACATCTCTTCTCTTCGCAAAATCATTTTGTGTTAAATGGCTAAACTCATCGCTTCTCACTGCTCTTTGAGTTCTTCCTTTAATATATGCTCTGGAGAAAGTTGAAAATGATGCTCTGTTATCTGGGTCCCATTTCAAAAAAGCTTCCCAAAGCCCTAAAGCAGCAGCTTGGATATAATCACTTGATCTCTCATCACCATTAATAAAAAATGACTTAGCTAAGTTGTAAGCTAATCCTTGATTTAATGTATAAAATTCAGATCCGATGGCATCTAGTTCGTTATGATATTGGATAATAAGTTTTTTATCATTAGAATCTACGGCGCCTTTATATAAAGTATTTATGGTGTTCCATTTCTTTTTTAAATTAGAATTGGCATCAACCCATTTGTTATCTTCTTTTTCATGCTTAACTATTTTATAAGTTTTTGTATTCATGGGTTATACTGTAATTGCGTTCTGCGTATCAAAAACTACTTTCTACCATGACGCACTAATTTCCTTCTTGTTACTGGGTGTAGCAACTTGGAGAGAGCTTTTGCTTCAACCTGCCTAACCGCCTCTCGAGATAAACCTAAAGTTCCTCCAATAGCGGAAAGTCTTTGCGCCGGCTCACCATCTAATCCAAATCGACGCCCTATCACATACAACTCTCTCTCATCTAAACAAGATAAACCGAAAGCTTCAAGATCTTTTATATCCTGCCTAGACATAGCGGCATCTTCCACGCCAGCGTTAACATCTTCAATTATATCGTGCAGGGAGGTATCATTATCTTCGCTCAAAGGTGTCGATAGTGAGCCTATAATAGGAGCGTGAAGAACCCTCTTTACAGATTCGACGGTTGTATTAGCTAATTTAGCGACCTCTTTATAATCAGGCATAAATTCATCATTTCCATCTTGAAGCTTTTTGACAGCTCTTAGGATTTCTGGTCTTCGTTCAAAATCACCCGGGCTTAATTGCTTGAAATCGGAGTCTCTAACAGCCCTTAAAATTTCCCTTTGTATGGGCTTGTATGCCCAGGTGGAGAATTTAGTGCCTCTAGTTGGGTCATAAGTCTTTACAGCCCTCATAAGGCCTACAATGCCCGATCCCTCGTAATCTGAGGCGTTATCAGAGCTGGAGGATGAGGTAAATTTTCTACTATAATTATTTACTAAACCTAAATTAAAATATATTATATCACTGGTGACGGAGTCCAAAAGTGATTTCTTATGGAGTAACTCTCGTTTCGCTCTAGCGGAGAGAGGGGTATTATTCTCTAAAGTCTCAATCTCTTTGACAAGTTCAATTCTTTTTGCAAAAAGAAATTGATTTTTATCGTTATAGTCATCAGATGATAAAGGGGTGGTGGGTTTATATCGTTTAAAATAGCTCTCAACCGCCACATCCTTCTCAACGACCTCTTCGTTATCGCTAGAATCATCATTACCTGCATCCAACTTCTCCGAATAAAGTAAAGGGATAGAGATAGTGGGTTCCTCATCGCTTAGTAATAAATCGATAATAAGAGGTTTACCTATAAGGTCAAGGATGATTGGCTTATCGATTATTGAGTCATTATATAGGATCTCTAAAGTTTCGCCTAAAAGATCATCCTCTGAATCATCAGCAATATTATTTCTTTTTTGTAATTTAAAATTTTTATCATCTGAAATGGATAATTTATTCTTTGCTTTCTTTTTTACCTGAGCAGGAATCTTATCTTCAGAGATAGACAATTTACTATTACCTTTCTTTTTTACTTGAGCAGGAATCTTATCTTCAGAGATAGGCAATTTATTATTACCTTTCTTTTTTGCTTGAGAAGGATTCTTGTCTTCAAGTACAGCAAACTTACTATTAGATTTCTTATCTGCTTTAGGAGTAGTATTAATTTTCTTAGCCATTGAACTCAACTTTTCTCATAGTTATATAATTAGATATTTGCTTAAAAAAACATTAAATAACAAAAGCGAAACCCCCGGTTTTAAAATATTGAAAGTTAATTGGATATATTGTTTGATACATATTTTTAGTATTGTGAAATAAAATTATCTCTCTAGTTACATTGCCAAATTACATAAAGATAATAGATAAACCAATATTTTAACCCTTAATAATTATTTTAAATATCACATAAATACTAGGCAGATTTTCAGCAACCCGTACAATATAGAATGTGATAAAAAGCCCAATAAAAGTGATGGCCACTTTAATACTCATACTTAGCACAACAGCATGCACACCATCACTAAATAAAATTGATGCTGAAACCCTGCTAATATCACAACCAACTTTTGCAGTATCTATGAGTAACTCTCTTACATCGATAGTTGCTCAACAAAGATTGTCACCATTAACAGCATCCCGCATTTATGGGTATATGTACGCTGCAGCTTTTGAGGCTTATAATGAATCTATCGAAGGTGAAGAGGTTTATAATGCTGTATCAGCAGCGGTTACTGTGGGCGAGTTATTCTTTCTTTACCAAAAAAATCCTACTCTAGAAATGGATGCCCTTCTTAGAAGATATTCGCCAAACGGGCACACTAAATTTGGCAAGAAAATCGGTGGTTTGTATACAGAAAAAGCAAAGAAAGATGGGTATTTAGAGAGCGCAAGCAGCCCAAATCCAGTAGTAGATAATGACTTATGGAGTTATGAGCCCACAGGCATCTATAGGGTTCCATTTCTTGACTCTGGATATGGAGAGGTTTTACCTTTAGTACCTTTATCAAAAAAATGTGAATTGGAAGAGCCTAATAAGAAGATAATGGAATCTGAGGTTAGGGAAATGTTTACAAGTTTTACGCCAGAACAAACAGCAGAGCCTGAGGTACTAGTATTTTTATCTGGTATAGGTACTCCAACCCCTCCGGGTCTGATGCTTCAGATTGCAGCCAGCCATGCAAGTGATGCAAATCTAGATGAAAAATCAGCACTTAAATTAATTGCTCTCGTGGCTATTTCTGATAACGATGCTGGAATTGCCGCATGGAGAGAGAAACGAAAGTTTATGATAGCCAGACCTGAGACGGTTTATAGAAGACTTACAGGGGAAACGATAAATTTACCACGAGATACGCCGCCACACCCATCATACCCGTCAGGTCATTCAACTTTTGCGGGTGCAGCAACATCGGTTATGGATAAAGTAATTGGCATTGATATTCCTTTACGGATGAATGTAGCTGAAGACCAAGCTGCGCCAAGTGAGGAGTGGGTTTTTAACAATACATCAGAGCTAAGGGGATTGGTGAATTGGTCAAGAGTGAGAGCAGGATTTCATATAAAAACAGATGTTATAGCTGGAGAAAGACTTGGCAGATGCGTAGGTAATACGGTTTATGATCATTTTAAAGAAAAAGGTTGGTTATAATTAAAATGAAAATATGTTTTCAATACAATAGAGTTAATTTTTATGATTATTTATACACTGATATAGATATCATATCTTCGATAGATATCTGCAATATTATGGTCGCTAGAAAAAGGAAATTGTTATGAGAAAAAATATTTCGTTAATAATTATAATTATTTTATCATCTACCCTTGTGTATTCTTTAGGAAACAAATCAAAAATTATTGATAAACCAACAACCCCTGTACTTATGCCTGTAGACCGTGCTTTTGGCGATAATACTGGGGATGCCCCGATAAGGGTTTGCGCTTCTCAAGGTAACTTTAATCCTGAGAATAAAGCTATAAGTGATGCTATAAATCGTGAATACGAAACTCAACGTGGTAATTCAAATTTTACAAGAGGGAGCGCATCGATAGATGAGTTTAATCTATGTATGAAAGGCCGCATGCGCCCATATGTAGCAATAGGGGATTTCGATGATGACTTACTTCCTGAAGTACTTAGTTATGATCGTAATGGAAAGCTTTCTCTATATTGGAACAACGGTGGGGTTTTCAAAAAAATATCTTTAGAACTACTACATTCAGAGCGAAAAATAGATGGTTCAAATGTAATTGGCGATGAGTATGCTAACGTTGTTATTGTTGATATTAATGGCGATGGGCGTAATGATATTGTAGGTTCTCCGCATAATGGTGACCAGACCATCCGCAGCTTAATTAATCTAGGGGGAAGGAAATTTGCCAATGAATTATTTATTTCAAAGGTTGAGGAACACCCAGGAAGACCTGATACCTCTACTACTTCTGATATAAATCGAGATGGCATTTCTGATATAATACAAACAGTGAGAACATCTTACGGTAACGCAATAGTTGATAAAACTAATCAAAAAGTTAGAATATTTTTATCAACTGGCGGGAGAGCTCCTTATTATATAGAGCAGACAGAAAAGATGATGCCCATAGCCTACCCAGATGAACCTTCATCGGCAACTGCAGGAAGTGTATCAATTAATGCTGTAAGGCCATATGAGCCATTCACCCCTGTGGTTGCTGATTTCGATAAGGATGGGTTTGAGGATATATTTGTAGCATCTGATGGGGGAGGTAGTCGAATTTACTTCAGAGATGGAGAAAAATTTGTTGACTATACTAAAACAAGCGGTATAAGTTTGTCTAATGCGGGTATGGGTGCAGAGGTTAGTGATTTCAACGGAGATGGTCTTTTGGATGTATTCACGTCAGAGATAAGTTATGAATATAGTTCCTGTATATATAGTCGTTTATGTGATTATACCCAAGATGGTAATATGTTATTTATTAATAATGGTGACCGTACATTCACCGACTCGGCAGACAAGTATGGTCTAAGATCCTCTGGATGGGGGTGGGGGTTTACATCAGCGGACCTTAATTTGGATGGTTATTCTGATATATTTATGGGTGTAGGTCAGAACGCACGAAGTAGGTCAGAAGAGGATTGGGCTTCATCATTTCATAAACCTTATCTTTTTCTTGGGACGGAAAAAGAAAGGTATGAAGAATCTTCGGGAAATATATTTCGCTCCTTGATTATGATAGGTACAACATCATTAGTAGGGTCTGCTGATTTCGATGGGGATTTAAGACCTGATTTAATTATTGGCGGTGAAGATATAAGCAGACCCTACCTATTATTAAATCGTACTAGTGGCGGTAAAAGTGCTGGAATATTAGTAAAGGGAAGAGGTATCGGCGGCTCGCCATTAAATGGCGAAGGGTCTACTATATCAATCAAAATTCCTGGTAAAAAAACTCAATTATTTTCTTTACAATCAAAAACATCGAATTATCGATTATATTCAGCAGGGGTACCTCTAATTATAGGTCTTGGAAGTGCTAATAAAGCAGAGGTAACGGTAAACTTTCCTTCAGGTATCTCACTTACGCATACGATATCTGCTGGTAAAATTAATTTACTTTCGGAATCAGGATATACTGCAGTTAATAAGATTAATAAAGATACAAATATTCCTTTGAGAAGATCTCCTGAAGTAGGGTATAGATTTGTTGGGTCTAAATAATTAGCCTAAAAATAATTTATGAAAATATATAGTTTACTGTGTTGCAGATATTGCATCAAGTAAAATTTTTCTTGGTGATCTTCCTGTTGTTGATACCCTTGTCCCTTGTTCTCCTAGGATCGCATCAGCTAAATCGGCTTTAATTCCTATTGAAGCTAAAATCCCCTCCTCGAGTGTTTTCGCAATTGTTAAATTAATAACTCTATATCTGCGCAAGGTATCTCCATCTACTCTATGTATTCTATTACCTCTCTGAATCATAACAGATGGACGAAAAGATAGGTCAAAATTAACCACAGTTGAACACTCTTTACCTAGGTTTAGACCCTCTGCAGCAGCATCGGTAGCTATAAAAACAGTAGGCGAGCTATTATCGCCGTTATCTTTTGAGGTAAACTTAGCAACAGCTAACTCTCTATTTATCTTATTTGTACTTCCAGTAAAGGTAACAAACCTAATACCATCTTCTGAGAATCTTTCAGCAATTAGATCTGCCATTTTACGAAAAGAGGTAAATAGCAGTAATCTCTCGTTGTTATCTTGATACTCTTTAGCTAGTACCCTTATATAATCTAATTTCGGACCATCGATATTAGGAATAAGACCAGCTTCGCATAGAGCTTTAGCTGAGGGTGAATCAGATAAATATAAAAGTTTAGGACTGGAACACATAATTCTGAGCATAGTTGTGGCGGTCATAGAGGCTCCGCTCTCAATATTGTCTGAATCGGAGAAGTCGGTATTCAAAGATCGCTCTAAAGCACTTAACTCGATTTCTGATTTAGCATCCCTGTGAGCTAATTTTAGGGCATAAGCGTACTTTTCATCAGGATCAAGAATTTGATTAGTTACTTGCAGTGGTGGTAATTGACTGACCACATCTTTTTTTAAATGACGAATATAATGTATCTCAGATCTAACCTTCAGCTCATCTAAATTTCTTGCACCCTCAAAACCACCAAACCTTCCAGGATATGAGTATCGATTCAAGAATTCAATTGGTGATCCAAAAATACCTGGAACAACAAAACCATTCATAATTGTGTACCACTCAGCTGGGTTATTTTCAATAGGTGTCCCAGAAAGTGCTAAGCGGCGATAGGCTTTATTAGCTAATGCTCTCATCGCTACACCTCGCTTAGAACTTCTTCCCTTTATTCTATGTGCCTCATCGGCTATCAATAACTGACGAGTTACTAGTGGTTGTATATATTTGAAATCTAAATGAAGAAGGTCGTAATTTAAAATTATCCAACGGTATTTGTGTGCAATATTGTATTGAGCCATTCTTTTTTTCTTATCCCCATCTATAACTAAAATATCTTCATGCCCGGTAAACTCTTTAATTTCTCTCATAAATTGTGTTTTAATTGCTCCTGGAGTTACAATTATGGCTCTATCTGCCTCTTTCTGATTAATTAATAATTGAAAAGCCCAACCTATTGCTTGTGCGGTTTTACCAAGGCCCGGCTGATCCCAGATTGCAAATCCGGATCTTTTGGTTGCTATTGCAACTGATTGAGCTTGGTATGAAAAGAGGGGTTTCAATAGGCCAATCGGCTGAAGCTCTTTCTCTCTATATAACTCGCCGTTATAAATTTCTTCAGTCAGGGAATCAGCAAAGGATACATCTATCCCTTTTTCCCTCCAAGAGGATATGATATCAAAACTTGGGAATTTAATTTTAAAAGCCTGATCTGCTCTAACATCACCAACAATCATGAATTTACCATCTCTAGAGTCAAAATGCACCGTAAGTACGCTAGGATTTAATAATTTATCAGGGTCAGTTAAAATACCTTCTTTTACTAGCTCAAGTAAAGCTATCGCTGATGATGAAGGGTAACTTATCGCACTCGATTTTTTATCCCACTGGGCTCCGAAAATTGATTTAAATCTAGCATATAAGTTGTCACTGCGGGTTGCAAAAACTATTAGATATGGTCTTCTCAAACTTCCTGGTCTTATGGTGGCAAGGCCTGATGAATGAAGAACCTCAGTATTTGAGACTAGCTCATCTACGGATTTATCGGTTAGACCTTCAGTGAGAAACCAATTTCTTAAAACATCAACACTCTCTAAAGAAACTTCACAACTCCAGCTTTTGGTGTCGGGATCGAACTTTGAGTAAGGTAGTAACCTAACTTTCTCTACAAGGTCTTGAGAGTATGGGAAGCTTAATTTAAATAACCTTCCCTCTCTTGATAAAGAAATTTTTCTCTCAATTATATAATTAGTCATATCAATATTGTGTTATAAAGTTACGCTTTGGCATTAAAATGGTAAAGTTCCGATATTGATAGAGATGAGTAAAAAAGATAATATAGATCCCTATACAAGAGCCTCTGAGTTAATTTTACATGCAGCAAAAGAGGGAATTGGGTCTAATAGCAATGATTTTGATATGATTACGGGTGTGATAGGTTTTGAAATTTGGAAATATATAGTAAAGGGCGATAAAATTGATTACGCATATAAATATGGGAAGCACGGTGTTGCAACAATTGCCGCTATATTAACTAGGGTTTCCGGTAACTCAACACTATATAAAACACCAAAATTGGAGTTAGTCAACCACGATAATGAACTTATTAGTATATTAGAAAGAGAGAGCGCCTGGGGCTATAAATATATTGGTGATAATATCAAAATATCACTTGAGCAGGTAGCTTGTGACCTTTCTGTAGCTATAAGTAATAAGAGATTCAATAAAGCAATAATGAGTACATTGTTTTATAGTGAGAATATATATAAATTAAACCCATGAGCTTATATCTTTTTTTATAGATGATAAAGCCCTTTCTTTTCTTATTCTAATTCGTCTTGAATTTTCGCCAATAATATTTTCAACCTCTGCAGGTTTAATCCCTTCAAAAATAAGCAATCTTATAACTTTAGCGTCTATTGGGTCAAGTTTTTCAATTGACTCATTAATAGCTTTAGATCTGTAGGAAAAAATCGCTTTGTCAGCTGGGTCGCAATTGTCTATTAAATGAGAAAGTTGATTTTCTCTAAAATCAGAGTTCATTGTCAACTCATCTATAGAGGCAGGTATCTGCAACCTAGTTAAAATTGATAGGTCTGATATATCTACATTAAGTGTATTGGCTAACTCGTTTAATGTAGGAACTCTCCCTAAAGAGGATGTTAAACTCTCTTCAACTGCAGCAACCTTCCTATTAAATGTTGTTAATCTTTTGGGGACCGATGTTTCAGTTCTTACGTGATCTCTTATTGTACCTGAAATTCTAGTACATGCATATGTCGAGAAGGAAAATCCTAAATTAGGGTTATACAGTCTTAATCCAATTCTAAGCCCTATCCAACCCATAGAGAGCAGCTCAGAAGATGCTCGATTTGGAAATATTTTCTCCAACTTATTAGCTTGATGCCAGACTAAATTAATGTGATTATTGCTCTCACGATTTATAAATGCCATACCTAAAGAGGATGAGTCATAATTACTCTGATATAAAGCAATACTCTCATCATAATTTAAAGTAGATGAATCAACCTCCCAGAAGGGAAGCAACATTGAGTCAAGCAACTCAATACTTATTGTGTTTTGGAATTCAAGGGTCTTCAAGAGAGATTTTGCTAACAAATGTATTTTATCATCTTTGCTACTTGATTTTATGATAGCTTCAACAACAGACCTATGTCTAAGTAGATCGACTCTATGGCCAGTTAATTTTGAAAGTTCTAAACGAAAATTTTCATAGTTTATATTGTTGATTTTTATTAGATACTTATTAGTAAAAATTAATAAAGTTTCATATATATTATCATTTTTATAGTTATCTCCGTTTAAAAGAACAATGAAATCAGATGTAAATTTTTTTTTATCAATACCTAACTTTTTAAAATTTCTTGCTATAAAAGTTAATGATGAGTCATAAGCCATTAAATGCGAGGAAATCTCTGGCTTTTTAGCAACATTAATACTTTTATTTAGCATAATTATTACTATCGAGGTAGAGTACCTAGAGGCAAAAAATACTTATTGTTATACTCAACTAACTTTATCGATTAAAAAACGTATTTTTAGCATGTAGTTAGCCTCATTTGGCTGCAATTTAACGTATTTATCATTCTCATACAATGAGATTAGTTTGGTGCTAGCATTTTTACTAAGTCTACCCTTTAAAGAAGAGATATTATTCTTCTGAAGATATAAAGCAATAGCACCTGGATGAACTCCCAATAGGAGTGAATTTCTTTTTGCTTCACCACCTTCAATACAATCTATAATAGAGGTTAAAGATGGTGTATTTACATTAATTATAGATCTAATATAGTTATTAAAAGGTAACTCTGAATTAGTGATATCCATATACTCGAAAATAAAGCATAGTTGTTTCAAATCGAAGTTATTTAACTCTAAAAGCTTTTCTATAAAAAGAGTGTTAACGTTATTTATCATAAATCTTATTAACTTATCGTAATTATCTCTCGAGAGATTTTTAGCAAGAAGATTTAAATACTTTATCTCTTTTATATTTATAAATTTATTTGTAATAATAATATCTTCCCCAAAGTTGTAATTTGAAAATAGATCTTTATCATTTATTACCACATCATTTAATAAATATATATAACTTTTTTGTTCAAATAATGAGGTTGTTTTATTGCTCTCTAAAAAGTCAAGAAAATTTCCGTAGTCATCAAATTTCCTTAGATGATATTTCTTTTCTCTTGATAACTTTCGTACTATAAAACCTGATAATGACTCTTCACAGAAAAATATATTGAAATCCATACTCACGTAAATATTGTGTTAAACTTCTTACTAATTACAAGAATTAAAATAAATTATATATATAATGGTTCAGATGTGAACTCTAGGTTCTCAATTTTTCTTCTAATAATTTTATTCTTACTTTTAATTAGTGCAATTTTCTCATTTTTCTCTACTAGGAAACCAAGCACTCTTTCTGTTTTCTTCTCCCTAACTAAAATATCTAAAACAGGGGCAACAGGTTTACTTTCTACTAAAGTATTACTAATAGGTTCTTCAAGAAATATTCGTATTCTTAGACCGGTTAATTCCCCTCTAAGAATATAGACTATTTCTCCTTTTAAATTGAAGCCATGAACTCTCTGTGCCAGAGTTTTAGGGATGTAACCTAACTGCAATCCATTATAGTAAACTGCTTTTGCAGCTGAATCATAGGGGTTCTCTGGTTGAGGAATTATATCTATTTTATCGCCGATATTTAGGTTTAGCAGGTTATCCTGATAGAACGATACCCCAGATACCGCAGAGATCAGAGTTTTAGACATATAGAAATAGTTGCTAAAGAGGCCGAAAATGCATATGAGTTCTAAAAAAATCAAATAATTAATAATAAATTAGATTAATGTGAGCTAAATCATAGTATAAGTATGGGTAAGATACGGGCATTAGAGAAATAAGGGGATGTTAACTAGCTGTTACCTCAAAACAAGCTAGCCCAGGATAAATATATGCACGTACGAGACTCTCTAATTTTGAAAAATCAGGAAGTAAGAATGAATACATTTGGTCATTTTTCTTTGAATTGAAAAATTTAGTGTATGATTCAGATGCTACCTCAGGCAAATTTGACAAAGGAATTAATTCAGAGCTTTGTAAACCACATAGATATTTTGTTTTACTTGATTCATTTATAAGTAAAAAGGTTGTCAGTATCTTATCATTTTTTGTATTTAATAATTCTCTAGGTTTTATATCATCTCTAAAAAATAAATTAGATAAAATCACTGACGGTGAGTCATCGCCCGAGCTCGTAAATATACTGTTTAGATATAGGTCTACAGCCTCTTTATCCTTAGTTGTATACTTATTAATCTCTACGATTACTTCATTTTTGAATTTATTTCCTTTTTTAAAATTAATATAACGTTTCTCAAAATTCAAAATTGATTCTTTGCTTGCAAAATAAGGGTCATCTAATGCGATAGCATAACGAGGGTAGTTTGGATCTTTATCACTATATGAGTGGTAGCTCTCAAGGTATGAAGATATAATTGGGGCGAATCTTCCAACATAGGTAACATTACCTTCATATTCAATAAATTTTTCTATACTTTCATTATTTCGAGCAAGGTTTAATCCGGTATAAACAAAACTATTACTTGCCTCCTGGAATAGAAGTTCATAGAATTCTGGACCCTTAAATCCGAGCTCTAAAAGTTCCTGATCATAATTTTCTTCCGAGATAGCTCCTCTCTCATCTGTATAGAACTGGCTTCCGAAACTACCCGAGATATCCTCAGATTCCGAAGTAGTTTGGGCTGTATCATCTGTAGATGTATTTTTTGAAGTATTACTATCAACCTCACTTACTATATCTTTCGAATTAGAGCAACCGGATAAAATAAGCGATAAAACAATTAATAAATAGTATTTCTTTTTCATGAGTTTACTTTCATATATAAAGAGAAAAAAACAATAATTATAATTATAATATTTGATTATATTAATTATAGCAATATAATTAGTGCATGAAAAAAATATTATCATTACTAATATTATCACTTCTTCTTTCTTCATGTAGTTCTAACCCTTCAAAAGAGGTTAGTAAAAATGAAGAAAAGATCACCGATACCGTTCCAGCAGTAAGTGCTGAAGTAGGTGCAATAAAAGATACAGAGTCAGGGCAGATTTATAATGAAAATGATGGCGATCTTATTCCTGGCGATCTAAAGATAGAGGATATAAATGTATTTCAGCTAAATTTAATTTGCGAAAATGAGGGCATGCCGGAGATTATCTCTAGGGTATCGCTTGATTTTGATCTAGATGGGGCTAAAGATGCTGCGATAGTTTCGAAATGTGGTGAACAAACCTTTAATACGGTTACAATTTTTAGAGCTACCAGTAGGGGTTGGTGGAATAAAATGTCTGTTGATCCATCATTTAAAGATACTAAAATTATAGGTTCTTGTGAGGCTAAAGAGAGTTATTTATACTGTGAGGCAATAATGGAGAATAAAATTTCAAATATAAATAAAGAGGGATTAATATCAGTTAATGTAAGTGATAATGAGTGGGTTATAGCATTTATTGAGTCGTGATTATTATATTTGTAAGTACTTTTTATAAATATCGTCGCAGTAATTGAACTCATCTTTACTTTTACAAAGAAATCTAACAGAATCTTCGACAGATGAGCCAGCATTTAGTCTTCCCTCGGGAATAGAATTTATGCAGATATCAATATTTTTACTATCATCTGATGCGCCTATACATACAGCAACTATCTCTTCTGCTGTTCCTAACTTATCTTTAAAGTGTCCCATATAAACCCCAGCCTGCTGATAACATTGTGTACTCTCTGGCTTTAGCGTAGCGTCGCACCACAATAAAAATGGTTTTACATACTCTATCCCTTGGTCGGTGGCAAGTTGGACAAACCCTGGCGCACAAGATATTCTCCAGAGAAAGTCTGCATTTTGGCAACTATTACCTATCTCGTTAAACCAAGTCAATGTGGGTGGGAACTTTTCACCGTTATTTATCTTTACAAGAATTTGATCTCTTATCTTCATAGATACGCCACCAAAACAGCCTATAAGTGCTTGAGTATTATCATTATATGCCTTGCTACATACCTCCTTACTTTTATCTGCAGATTTGTAGCTATCACTAACAGCATGGCCGATTGCATGAAAACATTCTAATTTTAGATTCTTGTTTGAGAGATGAGAAAGAGGGTCACAGATACTTTTTAATAATTTTTCATCATTATTATTGCCAGATAGCGGCGTATTTTCAAAAAAACCATGAAGAAATCCATAACCGCAGCTTGGTAGTACAAGTTCAAAATCATCTTTATTCTCGGAGATACTTTGGTATTTCTCTAATGAGAAACTACCACCTATATAATGCAATATTTGATGGCAGTACACACCTAACCCTTGATTGTTTTTTGATAGCTGAATATAGCTTTTTGCTCTAGCTAACAAATCATCATTAGAATCTTTATTGAAAACACTCTCTAAGCAAGGTAATAGGTAATTATCGCTGCCATTGCTTGTTCCATTGCCCTCAATCTTACATACCTTTATTTTCTTACTGTAATCAACATTTTCACTCCCATTTATTGATATAAAAAATGATAATATGATAAAAGAGAAAAGAAAAGCCGATGATAATAAGATCTTTTTCATATTTCTATTATGAAGTTTTTCCCAAGTTTGTCATGGGTAATGTGTGAAGTAACATTTTTCTAGGTTGTCGCGATAGCCTGGTAGATTATGATAAAATCCTACACATTTTGTTATATAATCTATTTCTTTACCCATTTCTTTAGCTAAGATAACTGATATATAATTCTTTAGTTTACAGGAATGATGCTCTGATACCATGGCTTTTATTCCTATATCGCCTTCTGGGCTAATTGTAAAGATAGGAGAGCCTGCTAATATTTCACAATTATTTGGTAGTTCGCTAAAATTAATTATAGCGTTAGTTTTATCAAGATTTATCGAATAAAGATAAACAAAATTATTTTCCACAACAATAGGAATATAATATGTGTCACTTGAGTAAGAATTGTAATCAAAGCCAACGTCAACAAATTGATTAATAAATTTTTCAGTAAATATTAAAGAGAAATTTGCTTTATCGTTCTCGGATTTTACAACTGCCTTCAACATTAACCCGTTACTTTTAAGCTCAACGTAATCTTGGTCGTCTACAGAACCTTCCAATTTTCTCATAGTATGGATGAAGGTATGGGTGCAGGAATAAGTGGTTGCTGAATACTTGTTTGAAAGGAAAAATGTAAAACAATCATGATCTAATTTCGTCTTACCCTCAATTTTAGCAATGAAGTTTAAATTAATTGGTGATAAAGTTTTTTTTGATATAAAAGAACTGTATTTTTTGTTCATACTAATTTGAGAGCCAGGAAAATTTTGAAAGGAAAAAAGAAATAATAGGATAACGGCAATTGAAGAAAAAATACCTATATTAACTTTTTTAGTAAATTTCGTTTTTTTAATTGATAACATAAGAATACTATCTGAAAGATAAAATTATTGTCAAATTATGATAATCTAACATGGTGAGGTGGTGAGATCTAAGATATATATAACTGTTATAATGGTATTGGTTGCTATATTTTGGTATAACATTCCAAGTAAAATAAATGTAATAAACGATTCTAAATATAAATACTATGAGTTTGGTAACACTGGTTTTATGGAACGAAAAGGGTCTATAAATGATAAAAAAATAGCGATAGGATTAAATAAAAATTTGAATTATAAAAAAACGGAGGCTAGACACTATTTAATGAAAGAGGAATTGCCTGAGAATTTAATTAGAAATTTAATAGATATATACAGTAAATTTTGCAAGGAAGAGGGATGTAGATCATATGAGTTAAAAAAGAAAGAGTTTATCAGGGGCAATAGGGATGTGGAGCTTTATCACTATAATGATAACGTTGTTGTAAGTGTTTACAAAAAAGAACTAATTTATTTCACTATACCAGATGAAAGTAATAGGCCTTCACAATGTATATACATTGTGACAAATCAAAATGGCGATAAGTCATGTACCGGCTTAGATGAGGAGAGATATAACAGTAAGTATTTGAAGTTGATTGAGAGGTTAACTGAGGGACATGAGGTCGCTATTGAATATAATTTCGACCCCATAATTCAAAGATTTAATTACATCATTACTTTCTTATACAATGGGTTACCATCAACTATAAAATGGTTTCTTGATTTCGGCCCTGAAGGATTATTTTCTTTTGTAGGAACTAACTATAAAACAGAGATTGCTTATAATTTCAAAAATATCTCTTTTGAAAAGTCGCTCAATTATTATCAAAAAGATAAAAAAGGTTTCAAATTACTGCCTGATATAATGAAAAATGAAGGTGAGTATACATACCTAAAAACCGATGATTTATTGAATATTAAAAAAATTGGAGAGGTTGTCAGATTTTATACCGATGCAGATGGGAAGCTTTACCTATTACCCTATTATAATATAGAGACTGATAAAGGTGCATATCTTTTACTAGGTTCGGAGAGTAAGTAATTAAGGATTTTTGACATAGTACTTTTGGTTAGTAAGGTAATAGAGTGAAAATCTTTATCAAATTTCTTGCAGTTATATTAATGTTCTCCTCGTTTGGGACCGTATTTATGATACAAAAGACAAACAAGGATTTTAATAATCAATTATCAAATAATATTGAAAAATGCATTCTTTCCAATTTCGAAGCTGGTATTATTTTGCCAAATGGTTACAAAATTGAAGAAAACGATTGGGATCTTGGTAAGAAGGTAGATTGCGTAACTTTTTTCGGTGAGAAAATTAAAAACATAGATGAGAACACTTTGCAAGTGAAAAATATAGTTAAATTGATAAATAACAATGAAAAATTCAATTACCTATGCCATGATATTTTACATGCTCTGGGCGGCCTTGCACATAAAAAATATAAAAATGAAAGTTTAATTACAGGATTAGATTCTTGTGGGTGGGGATACTATCACGGCGCTATGCAGGAAAGTCTTAGTGGTATTGGTTCTGGTGAGATAAAAGATAAAGTAGCAGATCTAAAAGAGTTTTGTACAATTTTAGCCCATATTGATGATGAGGCTACAGCGGTAGAGAGAATTAAATCTGGCGAATATACTGTTATTGATATTTCAAAGCAGTATCCAAATTTATATAGTGATTCATATTATGTTGATAATAGCAGACTTACTTTCTGTGGTCATGGTATAGGTCACGCTATTGGCGAGAGCTTAGAATCTCTAAATGATATGTCTAATGGTTGTTTATCTTTGTACGATATAAAAAAAGATAGTAAATATGCTTTGTTTCAAAGATTTGCTAGAGAGCAAAAAGTTGATGACATAAATAAGCTCAGGAACTTCATGTCTATTGGGACAAAAATTGATGAAGAGTGCTTCTCGGGTGCTATGAACTCGGTAATGCTAAAGACATTATTTGACGAAAATGATTATATCTTTACCGGACTAGATAAAGGCTCATTTTCTGATTTTTCAGAAATAATTCGTCAATGTCTACCTTTAGAAGGTAATGCAAAATTCTTTGTATCTGTCTGTATAAGGTATGCGGTAGCATACTCAGATATCCTTACTATGGATGATATGATAAATAATTGTAAAAATCTTCAAGATCAAAATCGTGATATTTTTCAAATAAGAGGGTGCTATTCTGGCTTAGGGCATAAACTTTCATTTCAAAGTGGTAAAAATAAATCTATAGATAAAAATGATCCTGACCCGACTAAGGTTTCGCAGGTTATTTATAGAACATGTGGTTACGAAAAGGAATCAAAATGTATAGAAAGGTTTGCTCTGGAGTACTTACAACAAGTGAGAGATGGACTATTTATGACTAGGGTTTGTAATGGGATTTTGGTTGATTATCAAATTGAAGCTTGTTTAGAGGCAGTAAACTCAATGAGCAATATACAGGAAAAATAATTACAAATATTTTTCGACATAATAATATCATACAAATTATAATATTTGACTATGGATATATAAATATAACTATATCCATATGGGAAAAAACAGAAAAATAATCTTTTCTTTACTGATATTTATCACCTCAGCATCCCTCCTCTCTATTGTTTTTATAAATAAAGAGGGTGTTGTAAGTAAAAATATTGAGAGCGATTATTGGAGTAAAAGAATAAATGGTTGTAATGACAAAACATTGGTAGACACAGGAGAGGTGCTAGAGCACACATATGAGTGTTTAAAATCTACAATTTGGGATGCTGTATCTACTAAATCTTTTGCAAACTTTGCTAAAGCAGCAGAGCCTATAATGGCAAATGATATTAGGTATGAATACGTATGCCATATCCCTGGACATGACCTAGGGAAAGATATTATTGAGTTTTATAAATATAATTATAAAGAAGCTATTTTAGATATGAGTTATGATCTTTGTGGGGGTGGTTTTGTACATGGAATTTACGATGTTTGGGGTAACGAGAAGCATGAGATAAGTGAGTGGGTAAAAATAGGAGATTATTGTTGGGAGGCTATACAAGTTAGATATAGCGCTTGTGCTGATGCCATTGGTCATTCTGGGTATGAATCCTCTGATCAAAGTTTGAAAGATGCAATGCTTATTTGCGATGCTCAGCAAGAAGAGATGATTCAAACTCCTTGTAGTGTGGGGGCATTTATGCAAGCATATTTTCCGCAATCTACTAAACTAAAAAAAGAGAGAGCGCCTAAAGTCATGCCCGAGAAAGATTGGGATGGTATTATTCATTTCTGTGACTCGGTACCATTTCAGAATTTTGGCGCAAAGTCAGGTTGTTACTACGGGGGAGGTTGGGTTCTAGGTAATATTATCTATTTTAAAATGCAGGAGTTTAGATCAAATGTAAATCAAGATGAATTCACTTCAACTCCCGAGATGGACAAAGAGGTGCTTAGGCTTATTGATATTGCAATAAATTCTTGTATAACAAGCTCAATTGGCCGCAGCGATAACATTTATAAAGGTTGCATCTATATTATGCTTGCTAGAATGCCTTTATTTTTCTATATGGGTGGTAATGATAAGTTTATAGATTTTTGCAAAACTTCAGTAGCTAAACTTGATGACGATATGTTTTTGGAGTGTATTGCATCTGGGCATGAACACATAACGCCTAAAAACATGAGGGATTTAATGAACAGATACCCGAGTTTAGAGGGCGTCATGGTAAGGAGAGGTTTAAGTTTACCTCCGCTTTAAAAACTAAATTAGTTCATATGAAATTGTGAAAGAACTCATAACAAGATATTGATTATCGGAGAAATCCTCACATTTTTTGCTAGTATCAATTAATAAAAACCCTATAAAATTCTCAGGAATGGTGAAAAATAGATTTGATTGAGTTTGGGCATCAAACTTAAAACTATTAAAATATATTTCTTTGCCATCAGTGTCTATACCTATAGGAAGTAAAATTAAATCTTTATCACTTACAGAGGTTATTTTGATATCTTCACCGGCTAAATCGGAGATATCTCTTGTGAAAATATGTCGCGAGTGGGGGTGGTTAACTCTAGCGCAAGGAAAATATTGACCTTTTTTGAATTGATCTGAGCTTATATTGATTTCTTTTGAAAAAGGATAGTAACCTGGGGTATTTCTTTCAAAATTAAGAGTATTGTGTGTAAAGGTATATTTATTGCCATCGCTTGATAAGTAATTTGATTGTGGTAGGTAATTTGATATTTGGAACTCCGGTTTATAACTCTCAAATTTTGATAAAAAATTAGATGTAAAAGTTTTCTTATTTTCAAAGTAAGTAAATATTTTATTTGCAGTATCCATACCATATCTTGAGGTGAGTAATCCATTTGGATGTTTATCTAATGGATTTAAATATAATGTCTCATGAGCTCGGCCGGCCTCAATAGAATTTATATAAAATTTATATAGCTCCTCTCTCTCTATGATCTGAAATTTATTTTCTAATAAAACCTTAATTGATGGTATGGTCAAATTATTAAATTGGGAAATATCCATAAGGCCTTCCTGCGCAAAATTAAACTCATTACTTGGTTGATAAACAAAAAATGGTATAGTGCTATTACTATTTATTTTGGAGAAATTATTAACATTATCTTTGAAGTACTGAAAATAAGGAGAGCTCTCTCGATCATTTAAATAATTTCCCTCAGAGTAGAGACCCAATCTTTGGTTAATCTTATCTGGGTCACAGTATCGTTCGAGTATAACCCTCCCAGTATTAGGGAAATATGGATTAATATAATTTTTTAAAAAAGTTCCAAAGAAGGAACTTTCACCTAAAAGGCATGCGGCTAGTAAACATCTTGGGCCGCAGTCACCGTAGTAATTAGGCTGGTTCTCTTCAGTGCATGTATTTAATTCCCTGCAAAATTTCTTTTCAGTAAATGATGGGTAATCGTCATTACCTAAAAATTCAAAGACTACTGCATCCGCATCATATTTTTCGATTCTTTCTTCTGTGACCCATTCCATGTAATTATTAAAAGATGATGAACCTCGCCCAATAGGTATAACATTAAATATTTTCTTATTATACTTCCCTATGCTCATTTTATCCAAATAATATTGCATCATTCTCTCCCAACGTATCTCAGTATTTTCGATAGCCTCACCATATACAAAAGAATCTCCTACAAGTAATATATTTATTTTGCTATCATTTTGAAGTTTTGGATGCTGGGTAGATAGATCTGGACCATACCCGCCATGGAAAAAAGTAGATTCGTCAAGATATTTATTTTCTCTCTCCCAATCTGTAGATTTATCACTTGCGTTAAATTGCATATCACTTACTGCTATATCACTACTATACTTATTGTTAGTAAGATAGTATTCGTGGGCTTTACTTGCATAAGTTGTGTTTATTGTATTTTCGTCATCTATATTAAAAAAATAGTTTTCAGCTATAGTTAAACCCCCACCAATTACTGTAAATAATATAAAAAAAGATAACAAAAGTTTTTTACGCATAACCTCATTGTTAATTTTATAATTTATTTGTCAATTAAATAAAAAAAGCCACCTATTTTTGGTGGCTTTTTTTACATACTCTACAGACACAATTATCAGGGTCGAAAATTTTACTCTCTCTCCATAGATAACATGTCTTACATTTGCAACCTGCGTGGGCGTTTTCCTCTACTAATATATCGGTAACATCCATTCCAGATCTTACATTATTTTTTACTTTGTACTTAACATTATTTTTTTCAAAATGTTTAGCTAAAGTTTCCCTACCTAGTGCACCGGCTTCATCGCCATCAAGCATGACAATCAAGTTATGACCTTTTTCTTTGAAAAAATCACATATTGCTGGGTTTGGCATTGCACCTATTCCTGGAATTGCATAAGCTTCAACACCTAAGGTTCTAGCTGCTAGCAAATCCTTGAATCCCTCAACAACATATATATCTGTTGGTTTGTCTAGTTGCGCTATTCTAAAAAGACCGCAACCTACAAGAGAGTCATTGCTTGCACCTTTTATTGACATAAATGGTGGAACATAGGCTACTTCATCGCCAACTACCTCTCCTCTTTCTTTTGCTTTGAGGTAAGCTTCTGAAGGGTCTAATAACTCTCCAGAGACGGCGTCTTTAATTCCAGACCATTTGCTTTTAAATCTTTTATGAGCCTGAACTTTTAAAAGTTGAGATCCAGATGGTCTAAATTGCATGGCTACAACATTTCCTAAAACATCGTGGTGGGGTTCAATAATGTTATAATCTTTATTGATCAACCAGTAGTCATTGCCATTTCTATCAATAGTCAATAAACCAGATGCTATGATTCTGTCTTTGCCAAATCTTTTTAGTAATGTAGAACGCATTAGAGCGAAATCTTCGATACCTACAGATTTTGATTCAAGTACATAATCAGGCATTATATGCCAAGTGCTGTAATAATCTTGAGAAAGTTTTACGCTTCCCATATTTAATAGAAACTTATAAACCTCAATATCGACAGTTGATTTAAATCTATTTACCGAGATATCGCTAATTTTAGTATTACTTATTATCGTAGTGTTTTCATCTAGTAGCATGGCAACCGCCTTAGGTAACTTTATTCCATTTACTCTAAGTAGTTTTGTTGCAGATCCGTAGCTACCGCATTTATGACAACTCCAATAATTTACGCCTTTAGCTGATATCTTATGTTCGACTTTTTTATTTTTTGAAGTTTGACAGTTAGGGCAGACTAAATTACCATTATCGATCAAACCTAAAATTGCAAAAGCTTTTATAACCATTGCATCTGCTTGATCTATAATCTCTTTACTTAAACTTCTCCCCTTATTTCCATCATAAGGGTTATTTGGTGATAATTTATCCATTATTCCTCATATTCTTATGATTGTATTATAATTTACAATAGTTGCAAAGAGGGAAAAGCACATAAGTGACAAATTTCTATATACTGAATAATAGTTTTGTGAGCAAATATGTCTTAGGAATCTCAGCTTATTATCATGATAGTGGGGCAACTTTAATTTGTGACGGTGAGATATTAGGCGCTGTACATGAAGAACGGTTTAGTAGAATTAAAGGAGATAGTAACTTCCCAGAAAAATCTATAGAGTATCTACTTAAACTTGCAAATATCTCCCCAAATCAGCTCTCAGAGGTTGCTTATTACGAAAACCCATATCTGAAATTTGATAGGCAATTATCGACATTTCTTTACGGAAACTTCGCCTCAATTATAAATTTTATTTATTCCGTTAAAATTAATATTAAGAAAAAACTTTGGGTTGAGAGGGAGATTAAAAAATTCTTGAAAAATAAATCAATAGTATTAACCGATCACCACCTATCTCACGCAGCTTCAGCTTTCTATCCTAGTCCCTTTGAAAAAGCTGCAATAATGACCATAGATGGAGTGGGTGAGTGGAGTACGACAACTATTGGGTACGGCGAGGGTGCTAATATAACTTTAGACAAGCATATTGAATACCCAAATTCATTGGGCCTTTTATATTCAGCATTTACCGTTTTTGCTGGATTTAAAGTTAATAGTGGGGAGTATAAATTAATGGGTTTGGCCCCTTTCGGTGAGCCAAAATACTACGATATAATTAAAAATAACTTAGTAAAAATTAATGATGATGGCTCATTTCAATTAAACCCAAAGTATTTTGAATATTTTAATGGGAGTAAAACAATAGGAAAATCATTTGAGAAATTATTTGGCCAAAAAATTAGAACTGAAAATGAGGATTTAGAGCTTTTTCATGCAGATATTGCCGCCTCAATTCAAAAAATTACAAATGAAATTATTTTAAAAATAGCAGAACATGTGAAAAATACCTACAATTGCGAGAATTTAGTTCTTGCGGGAGGGGTTGCTTTAAATGTTGTTAGTATTGGTGTACTAGAGAGAAGTAAATTGTTTAAAAATATATGGGTGCAGCCTGCGGCCGGTGATGCTGGCGGCTCGTTAGGAGCCGCTCTCTGGGTTACTTATAATAAATTGGGTGTTGATAGAGTGGTTAACGTAAATGACAGCATGAAAGGTGCATTTCTAGGCCCTAAACCAGATGATTTTGGTGATAAAATTGAGGATGTTTTAGATGGTTACAAATTGAAGTATAAAATGTATAATGATGCTGAACTCGCTAAAATAGTGAGTAAAGAGATTTCCGAGTGCAAGGTTATTGCTGTAGCAAAAGGAAGAATGGAGTTCGGACCAAGAGCTTTAGGCTCAAGATCGGTATTAGCTGATGCTAGGGTTAGTGATATGCAGAGTAGATTAAATCTAAAAACTAAGTATAGAGAAGGTTTTAGGCCTTTTGCTCCAATAATTAGAGATGAAGATGGGGGTAAATACTTTGATCAGTACACTAACTCTCCTTATATGCTGAAAACATTTTATTTAAAAGATGAATTTAGATTAGAAGAATCTAATAATGAGAATAAAAAAATATTTGAAAAGGTTAAAGAGATAAGATCAATTATTCCTTCAGTTACTCACATAGATTATTCATCACGTGCCCAAAGCGTTGACAAAGAAAGAAACTCTTTTATTCATAGCATATTATCTGAATTTGAAATTCTGACAGGATTACCGATTTTGATTAATACTAGCTTTAACGTAAGGGGAGAGCCTATTGTTTGTAGTTCTGAGGATGCAATTGAATGTTTTCTAAAAACTGATATAGATATTTTGGTGCTTGAAAATTACATTATTTATAAAAATGAAAATATAAATGTAATACCTAAGAGAGATTCGGCGGTTAAAAATGACTAAAGAGAAATATGATAATAAAGAGCTCATCAAATGGTTGAGTAGAAATAGGAAGAAAAAAAATAGAGATAATAATTTAAATACATTTGGAACATTATTTGGTTATATATTTTTAAACCTAATTTTGTTTACACAATTTATCTTAGGCCCTTTTAGATTTTACTCATTTGCTGAATTAGCTTTAAAAATAATAGCCATAGAATTTACATTAATATTGGTATTTATATTTATTAAACCAGAATTTACGCTAAAATATCTTAGTAAGTTTATGAAACTAACCGGAGCCGGTGTTACTATGGTTGTAGTATCAATTCTACTTGGAACCCTTTATGTAATATCTCTTCCATTTGCTAAATATTTCGGAAGAAGAAAGTTACTTTCAAAACATAATTACATTCTACCATGGATTAATGAAAAATATGAATGGAACGGTTTTACTTCAACATGGCAGAGTAAGTTTATAAATATAAATATATCGAAAAGTAATAATGTTTTTAGAAGTATTATTTTATTTTTTCTATCTGAAAAAAATTATTTTCTCCTTCCTATTGTTATAATAATTATAATAATCGCTTCTTTTATGCTGATAGCAAGTGCTCCTGTAGTTGCTCCATTTATATACCCTCTTTAAACAAAAATAAAGCCCCGAAGGGCTTTATTTAATTATTATTATCGCTATAATCTTTACTTAATCTAAATCTTTGATCAGATATCTTTATAGCAATATTTTTAAGATTTTCTTCATGTTTTGCATAATGGTGACCACAAAATAGCAATTCACCTGAGTTAATTAAAACCCTAACATAAGCTTGAGCAAAGCAACGGTCACATTTATCTGTCGCTAGAAGCTCTTTATCTACTGCATTACCTTCTTCTGAGTTACTCTCTACTTTAAGAAGTGATATCATTAAAACCCCCAATGAGTTTCTAGGTGTTTTTGATAGTGGTTACTATCAGATAAAGATACTTTTGATACATCTGTATATTCGGAGGGAAGTTGAGGTTCTGGCAGCAATTCTTCTAAATTTTCAGATGAAATTTCAGTATCTGTTTTAGAATCCTCTTTTGACGTGTAATTAAAGATTTTACCTATAATTTCTTCTGCCTTTTTAGACAAATTACCATTATTATCGTTTTCAATCTCCATAAATTTTTTTACTCCTTTTAGAATTGATTTATAAATTAAACTATTATAGCAATTCATATATAACAAAAATTGGCTATCTCGTAGGAGCAAATAAGGTAATAGTGAGATATACATTAAAAGAAAAGAGAAAAAGTAATTATGTTTCAAAATATTATCCAAAATACAATAAAGAGTAACATCTTTATATCAAAGGATGATGACCTAGGCATACTTACAGATGCCTTAAAAAACGCCGTCATGGTCTCAGTCGACACTGAAACCCACGGCGAAATCCTTTTAAGAAATGGTCTTTACGGAGCTATTCGTGTGATCTCACTCGCAACAAAAGATGATAATAATATTTATAAATCATTTGTTATTGATGTGAGGGATATGAGTAGTGGCGCTATAAGCTCATCTTTGAACAGCATTGAAACAGCATATGGGTGGAATGTTAATTTCGATTCAGAGGTGTTGGAAATATACGGAGTTAGAATCAATAAATGGTTTGACGGTATGTTTGCTGATGGTCTTATAAATGCTGGTTCTTCTGGTTTCGAGTTTTATCATGGATTAGCTTTCGCAGCAAATAAATATTTAAATTACGACCTAACCGGAAAAGGAACCGTTCAATTATCATATGATAAAACAAGCGATCTACTTCCTGAGCAAATAAGTTATGCAGCACAAGATGCCATAGTTACATTATTAGCCTCAGAAGAGATAAAGAAAACTTTATCAGATGAGGGTCTTGATGTTCCAAATAATTTAGAGCAATCTGCTAGACCTTTTATCTATAAAATGATGAAGTTCGGTATTCCTTTTGATAAGGCTGGATGGGAATCTGAAGTTCTTTCTGAGCACCTAATTGGGCAGAAAGAAGCTCTTTTGGAGCTTGCAAAACTAACTAGTAATGAGGGTGAAAGTTTATTTGGGGAGGAAGCTCTTCCTACATGGAACCCTGACTCAGATAAGTCTACTAGGGATATTTTTAATTTATTTGCCAAGGATGCTGTAGCTTCTTATAAAAAGAAGAAATACGGTATCTCTAATGAGGAAATAGATAAGCTTAAATTGACTACTAGCGACAAGCTAGATAAAGCAACGCTAAAGCAAATTAAACATCCACTCTCAACTACCCTAATAAGATACAGAGAGCATAGTAAAGTATTATCTACCTATGGAGAAAACTTAACTAAGTATTTAAGTGATGATGGGAGAATCAGGTCGCAGTATCGCCAAGGCGGTATTGTTGCGACAGGAAGACTTTCATCTGAATCACCAAATGCTCAAAATTTTGCTCCCGAGATGAAAAAGTATATCAAGCCTGGTTTTATTTATAATGAAAAAGGTGAGAAGATTCAAAGAGCATTTGTCTATGCAGACTTATCTCAAGCTGAACTAAGAGTGCTAGCCCAAGTTTCTGATGAAGAAAACATGAGAAAAACTTTTATTCTTGGTGGAGACTTCCATGCAAGAACAGCAGGTGATATGTTTAAAGTTGATATGGAAGAGCTAAAAAAGAGTAATCCAAAAGAGTACTCGGACAATAGAAATAAAGCTAAATCTGTATCATTTGGCATACCTTATGGCCTTGGAGCACCTGCTTTAGCGCAAAATTTGAGCGATAATTCCGGCATAGTAACATCAATTGATGATGCACGTAAATTACTTAAAACTTATACTGAAGCCTACCCATCTGTAAATAATTGGTTAAGCGAAAGAGATAATAGAGTAAAAGAACTTGCGAAAGATGCATCCGATATTGATTGGCATAAATCTCTGGAGTTATTTAAGATATTTAATCTTGCCTCACCGGCAAGGAAATTACTTAAACGTAGACTGAAGAGAAATCCCACTAACACTGAGATTTCAAACGAGATTATAGACGATCAGAGTTTGATTAATTTAGATGATCCAATTAATTTGCCTAAATTTCGTGATGAGCATGTTGAAAAGGTAAGATGGGCTTTATCATTTGATAATGCTGTTCTACTGAGACATAATGGTAAAGTTTGGTCATTTGAGTCAAGAACAAAAACTGGACGAAGAAGATTATTTACAATACCAATGGACTCATCATCAACGAGAGGATTTAAAGGTAAATTTGAAGGAATTCTTACTCATGCAATGCTGAGAATCGCTACAAGTGATAATCCAGCTGTTGCTAGTATTAGATCCGAATTTGCAGAACTAAACGGTCTTACCCTACCTAATGGTGTTTATAGACATAAAGGCATGGATAGAAATACTCAGTGGCAGGCTAAACTATCTGAAAGAAATGCTTGCATTAAAGAATTCGAAGGCGCAAAAAAGCACCTAAAATTCAAACTGCTTGAATATTTCATTGAGAACTATAACACTACAAATAAAGCAGATGGTTTAGTAACTAATGGTACAGATAACGTTTTTAAATATTTATTACCAATGGCCCTTGAGGAACAAATTAAGAGCTATGCTAATAGATACAGAAATCACCCTATCCAATCTTTAGTTGCTGATATAGGTTTAGAGTACTATTCGATAATTGATAATAAACTTATTAATTTTGATAATGCTTTTCCTGTACAGGCTGTTCATGACTCTATAGCTATTGAGTGTAACCTAAGTGATGCTCAAGAAATTTGCGATATGGTCAAAAATGCTTTAGAAACTGCTCTAAGTCATTGGTGTCCAGATGTTGTAGCAAAAGCTGATGCTGATATTAGATTATCATTATCAGATGAAGATATTATTAAATCAGAGGATATTAAAAATCTATTGATATAATAATTGAAAGTAAAAGGGGCCCCTAAAAAGGCCCCTTTTTATTTGTATTTGATGGTCTTTGGTTTAACGGCAGTGTCATTTCCTGTTACAACTAATGGTTGGTAGCTAGGCTCTTGTAGTATAACCACTGTAAGATCGTTATTATTGTTGACAAACCATCTTTTTACTTCTGCAATATACTGCTGCGCTTCTTTTTGATGAACAATTAATGTAACGTATAAAATCTTTCTTTCACTAATTTTATCTAATATACCATTTTTTACCGAAATCCTGCTTATTTTAGGGTAAACAAATAAAGGAGACCAGACATTATTAACATTTAGTTCAAGAAAAGTAGCAGGATTGTTCGCATCCAAAGAATGTGTTTTACATCTCCATCCAGCAAATTGAAGACCCCTTATTATTGAAAATAACATAGCTGCATATTGAGTATCGCCAACTTGCCTTAAAATTTCCCATAAATTTGATGGTATAATGGCAATCCCATGAGGTTGCGGTCTTCCGGAAGGTGCAGTATGTAGGAAAAGATCCGAACCGTATGCCTCTATCTCGAGTGTTCTCCCGTCAAGGAATGGCTCAAGGTTAGCTATTACCTCACTTATTCCCATATCTGACTTCTCTGCATATTCAGAGAGGGAGGCTAAATCTGCCCCTCTAAAAAGAAGTCTTTGCAACCGTATGTCATTTACTGTAATTACCGGCCTTTCTTCACTCATTATTTGGACCAGACCAATCCGGTCTGTGTTTAGGCGCCTCCTTGGCAATATCAATTGCATTTGAAATCTTTTCAAGCAACTCGTTAGGTAAATTAAAATCCATTGAAAGCTCTTTAAATAAAGAATCAAATGCTTCAATGGCAATTTTTGCAACCAACATATCTGATTCCGCCTGAGACCTAAGTGTTCTTACGGCCTCTAACTGATTTTTTTTAAAGTTATCGAAAATTACCTCCACCTGTTCAGGCGATAAAAATTCAAGAGCTTTTTCTGGGGAATAAAAAATATTACCTGAGTTTGTGCCAAGTTGAGCAGTTCTTCTAGAAATTTCTGACTCAATATTTGACTTTAATTCGCGTAAAGTTTTGCAAGTTGAGGCAACTCTGATTAGTAAATGTTCAACTTTGCGATCATCACGAGTGAAGTTTTTGTCAAAGTTTTTAATAATATCCTCAACCTCATCAAGGGTAAAGGGAGTCCTGAGTAAATCTTCAGAATCATTATATCTCCACTTATTCAAACCCATATGATTATTATCGGTACCATTGATAATTGAATAATGCTCTAAATGGTAATTAGATGAAATTAGATGATATTTATTTAGGTGATATTATTACCTTTTCCCAGAAAAATGAATTTGTATCCGGAATTTTTGATATAGAAAATAACAATACGACTGTTCTTTTAGGAGATCTAACCTACCTTATAGAGTTCAATAATGAAGTCGTTAGTTTGTATACACCTGTAAATGGACTCCCTAATGGTATAAATCTAGGAGTGGAGAGTAGCTCTGGGGAGCTTATTTTTATGCCTAGTAATATGATATATTTCAATTCTAATTTACCTATTGTTAAATATAGAAAAATATCATTTTACGATAAAAAAAGGTTTGCCTATATACTGTATTTAGATTCTCAAATTATTACATTTATTTATCATGCTCACTTGTATGAGGATGATTTATCTCACACAAAAATTAAAAGAGGCTCTGTAATTAAAAAAGCTGTAGAAGTATCTAGTGAACTTATTCAAACCCCAATTAAATTAAATATATGATTTAAACAATTAGATGATAACAATTATGTTATGATATTAGAAGAAGCGGCGATAGAGAAAGCGGTATTTTTTAGAGATAGCGAATCTAAAAGCGAAGACCTATTTTTAAGAATCTCTGTTAATCCTGGTGGGTGTGCCGGCCTAAGATATGCGTTATACTTTGACTCTGTAAAAAATGAAACAGATTTAGAGTTAAAAAACAAATTAAATGACGGTAAGGAATTGATTACCCTAATTGATAAGATGAGTTATCCTTATTTAGATGGTGCTGTGCTGAAGTTTGTAGACACTATTGAGAAGTCAGGTTTCGTTATAGATAATCCAAATGCATCAGGCTCTTGTTCTTGCGGTGATTCATTTAATTAATAGTTGAAAATTAATATAATGCCTTGATAGTATTAAATATATACAACCAGCAATGCTGGTATACTGATTCCGACTTACCAGTCAGGAATCACCTGGCTGTTTACACCCTTTGAGGGAGGGCTTAAATGAGTTACAATGATATAAAACCTAATATCGTCATTGATGTTAATGTTTGGATCGATGCCTTAGATAAAATGGATAATTTTACTGATTGGAGACAATTAGCTAATATTATGCCTTCTGGATTATCAGCAAATGCTATGAATTCTGTAAAGTTTCTTGTTAAAGCTCAGTTGAGTGGAGCAGGATCAATGGTTAGGATTAATAATTCAAGCCATATACTTAACTTAGTTCAAAAAAGATTACATGTCACTAAAAAGTGGGATTTAGTTAAAGCAAATATCGCTGTATCAGAAATTGCAAAATTTTGTTTATCTACCGGTGGAGATCCTAGTATAAATTGGAAAACTGTATTAAGAGATGTAAAAGCCACTATTGATGATTATGTTAAAGATAACGACAATATCAAAGATAGTATCAATAATGAGGATGTTATAGTCCTTGCGACTGCGGTAGCAGCAAATTCAAAAATTCTTGTCTCTAATGATGGTGGCTTAGAATTAATGAAATATATCACGCGTGATGCCTTTGATTTGGATATAATCTTTCCTAGATTACTATCAAACAGAGTATCATATTGATATCACTACTATAAGTGAATAATTATTAAGATCCCATTACTTTTTGTAATGGGATCTTTTTTTATTTATTAGGTTCTAGTGTGAAAATTATATCCTTACCAAATTTTGATATGGAACCTTTTTGTGTTGCGATATCTTTAACATCACCTAAAAATCTCTCGTAGATCTTATTCGCCTGCTCGGGATGGGTTACCTCTCTACCTTTTATCAATATAGTTACTCTGATGTTGTTTCCGTTAGTAATAAATTTTCTAGCCCAGGTTAGTTTAGTTTTATAATCGTGTTCCTCAATTACGGGCCTCATCTTAATTTCTTTTACTTCATTTTTTGTTGAGCCTTTTTTTGATTCTTTAGTTTTAATTTGAGCTTGATATTTTAATTTTGATAAGCTAATTATTCGACATACCGGTGGTTGTGATTCGGGAGATATCTCAACTAAATCTAAACCATAGTTTTCTGCTAAAGATAAGGCTTTCTCTAATTCTAAAATACCTAAATTCACTCCGTCTGGATCAACTACCCTTACATTTTTAGAGCTTATTTTTTGGTTTGAACGGTAAGAGATGTTATGCATATACTTGTGAGCTACTATTGATCATAATAATTAATAGTTACAATAGGCTGAAAAAATGCACATATATTATAAATATTTTTTTGTGTATTTTATTGAAGGTGGGTGACAATAATCTAGTGGAAGAAATACTTGGATATTGGGAGTACATTAAACTGCCCGGAATTTACAAAAAATCAATCAAGGCTAAATGTGATACTGGTGCTACGATATCTGCCTTAAATGCTGAGGATCTTATTATAATTAAAAAAAACAAGCTTAATTTCGTAAGATTTAGGTTATTCAAAGATTCAGAATTTGTTGAATTTAAAGTCACCGAGATGAGGCAGGTTAGGTCTTCTAATGGAGAGGCTCAAATAAGGCCTGTAGTCATAATTCCTATTCAAATTGGAAGAACCGTTTATTCAATTGACTGCACCCTGACTAATAGAACTCCGATGTCATTTCCTATGTTATTAGGTAGAACTGCTCTCGCAGGAAGATATTTAATTGATTCTAATAAAAGTAATATTAGTAGGAAAAGAATTAAATGAGCAAATTGATCATTTTATCAGGCAGGCCTGATTTATACTCAACCAAAAGATTATTAGAAGAATCTAATAAGGCTGGTTTTGAGAGCGAAATTGTAAATTATAGAAATATAGCGCTTGGTATATCTACGACCACAACATCAAAGGTTATAATTGATGGAAGGTTTTTAAATCCTTGTGTAATAGTGCCCAGGATCGGATCCAGATCCTCTAGGTACGGTGCAGCTGTAGTTAGGCAATTTATCGGAATTGGTGTAAAAAGCACATTATCTCCCGGCGGTATTTTGAGGGCTAGAGATAAGCTTGGAACTATGCAGGCGTTGTCTTCCTCTAATGTACCTATTCCATTATCATCTGCTGCTAGAACCCCTTCTAGCATATCGGAAATAATTAATTTAGTCAATGGCGTACCTATTGTTGTGAAACTTGTAGAAGGTACTCATGGCGATGGTGTGGTTTTGGCGGAAACAAAAAAAGCAGCAGAGAGTCTTCTTTCAGCTTTTCACCAATTAGACGCAGATTTTATCGTTCAATCTTTCATTAAAGAGGCTAATAATGAAGATATTAGAGCTGTTGTAGTAAATGGCGAGGTTGTTGCGGCAATGAAAAGAACTGCCTCCCCTGATGAATTTAGAGCTAACTTGCATAAAGGCGGCTCTGCTGAACCTATAAAGCTCAATGACACCGAAGAGAAGGTGGTAATCGCTGCGGCTAGATCTCTTGGTGTAGATGTTGCTGGAGTTGATTTTCTAAGAACAGAGGCAGGGCCTCTAGTTCTTGAGGTAAACATATCACCTGGGTTACAAGGTATAGAGACAGTTACAGGTATAAATGTTGCTGAAAGAATAATTTCATATGCTAAATATCTTTGTGATAGGTAGATTGTGATTTACAAAATACTAATATAGTTATAAACATAAATAAACTTCTAAGTAAAAGGAAAATACCGTGGAAAAGAAACCTTATAAAAAAAATAAAACAGTAAAACCAAAGATTAATGATCAAAAGAAAGTTATCAAAAAGAAGAAAACAACCAAGGCAAAATTCAAGTGGACCGCAGAACAGAAGTCGTCAATTAATAAATTTGTTCATGAGACACAGGCACTTGTTAAATTGCAGGATTGGAAAATTAAGGTTGTTTGGGATGCTGATTGTGACGAATTTGATGATGCATACGCTACAAACACGCCTATCGGTGACTCAAGACACTGTGAGATTAGATTCTCAAGAAGGTTTTTAGAGTTAGATAACTACGAGATGACACAAGCTGTAGTTCATGAACTAATGCATTGCTATTTATTTGCTGTAGAAGATTACACCGAAGATATGTTTGAGCTAGCAACAGACAAAAAGACATATGAATTATTTAATATTGGTCATTCAAAGTTAATTGAAACCGCTATTGATGGCATCGCTGATGGTATTGCAAAGAATATACCCGGCTACGTTCTCCCAAATAGAGAAAAGTTGTTAAAGTAAAATAGGCCCCTAATGGGGCCTATTTTTTTATCTTATTTTTCTGTTACGATTTCTATATCTTCTTCGTCGTCGGAATCTTCTATATCTTGGTTATCTGAAAATCCTTCCGTTAGGACGTCCTCTAGAGAATCTAAATTATTTCCAATTTGTTTAACTGGTTTGCATTCAACGCAGTATAGGGAAGTGACTCGTACTTCCAATCTTTTTCTTGATATGGTTCTTTTACATTTAATGCATATACCATATGTTTTATTTTTTATTGCATCGAGAGCTTCTTCGCAATCAAAAATTATATGGTTAGCATTTGTTAACTCTATATTAATATCGTAGAAATATGAATCGTTTGTGATACCATTTTCTTGATTAAGCTTTTTGTGGTCTGGGTCTAATAAATCAGATTCTAATTTCTTTCGTCTTTCAATAATTGAAATTAAATTATTCTCACTAATTTTTAATTTTTTTTCAATTACCTTCTTAAAATCTTTTATTTCCTTACTTGATAAAGGTTTGCTTTTGATTGTAGATGCTTTACCTTTTTTCATTTTAGCTTCAAGATTTGTATTTTTGTAACTATGTGATAAAATGCTACCCGGCCCATCAAAAATACTTTTATTGGTTACTTTATTTTGAACTGCAGGTTTAACTTTAGTTATAATTACTAAGTTGGTATCAATAGGTTTACTTAATAAAATTTCAGAAGGAGATTTAGCTTTATTTAAATTCACTTTTCCTTGATCTTTTATCTTTGATACATTTGCAATCTTTGCCGCAACCTTCTTAGGAGCAGCCTTTACAGCCTTGGCCGCAACCTTCTTAGGGGCAGCCTTCACAACCTTGGCCGCAACCTTCTTAGGAGCAGCCTTCACAATCTTAGGGCTCGCCTTTACAGCTTTGGCCGCAACCTTCTTAGGGGCAGCCTTCACAACCTTAGGGCTCGCCTTTACAGCTTTGGTCGCAACCTTCTTAGGAGCAGCCTTCACAACCTTAGGGCTCGCCTTTACAGCCTTGGCCGCAACCTTCTTAGGAGCAGCCTTCACAACCTTAGGGCTCGCCTTTACAGCTTTGGTCGCAACCTTCTTAGGAGCAGCCTTCACAACCTTAGGGCTCGCCTTTACAGCCTTGGCCGCAA
>Ga0114981_10000002_pt1 | contig 133398 bp, 115 predicted proteins | sample S_140806_MF_Meta_FD_87028 | JGI IMG/M metagenome (GOLD analysis project Ga0114981, IMG submission 87028) | Freshwater microbial communities from Lake Simoncouche, Canada to study carbon cycling - S_140806_MF_MetaG | ecosystem: Environmental > Aquatic > Freshwater > Lake | place: Lake...
ATGGAGCGGAACAGGTATCAACAGCACTTCAACAGGAAGCTTCGGTTCGGCAACTTTAGCTGCGAGTGCCTATACAATTACGTATAATACAGGCGGAAACTGTCCTCAAGATTTTACAGAAACTATTGTGGTGAACGCTAATGTCGACGCCACCATTACGCCTCAACCGAATATTTGCGCAGACGCCGCTCCTATTACTTTTGCTGCGGCTGATTTAGGAGGTGTTTGGAGTGGAAATGGAATTACAAATCCTGCAACCGGAACATTTGACCCTTCAATAGTAACACCTACAACTCAAACAATAACGTACACCATTTCTGGTGCTTGTCCGGATACCGACACTCAAACCATAGAGGTTTATCCGGTTTACGACGGAACAATTACTCCAGCTGGACCTTTTTGCCAAGCGCTTCTTCCAATAACCTTGACCGCAGCATCTGCAGGCGGAGTTTGGAGTGGAACAGGAATAAATAACGCAGCAACAGGAAGCTTTGGCTCAACAACATTAGCAGGCAACTCCTACACCGTTACCTACACAACAGCGGGCAGTTGTCCGCGTGTATTCAACGAAACGATTGTGGTTAACGCAGATGTAGACGCTACAATTGCAAACGTAAATCCATTGTGCGCAGATGTTGCTGCATTTAATTTAACCGCTGCCGACCCAGGAGGAACCTGGAGCGGAACTGGAATAACTGATGCCGTTGCGGGAACATTTGATCCGAGCATTGCTACCGGAAATCCGACCATTACCTACACCATTCCTGGATCTTGCCCGAGTACAGATACGCAAGTAATAACGGTTTACGCTGTTTACGACGGAACTATTACGCCGGCAGGACCTTTCTGTCAGGCAGACCTTCCAATTACATTAACTGCTGCAAGCACTGGTGGAACATGGAGTGGAACGGGCATCAATAGCACTTCAGCAGGAACTTTTGGTTCCACTTCGTTGGCTGCGAATTCATACACAATCACATACACAACACAAGGAAACTGCTCACAGGCAAACACGACAACTGTTGTGGTAAATGCTAACGTAGACGCAACGGTGTCCGCTGTTGCCGATGTTTGTAATGATGCACCTGCATTTAATTTATCTGCCGTTGATGGTGGTGGAACTTGGAGTGGTCAAGGTGTTAATGCATCAGGAACGTTCGCTCCGAATTCAGTTACTCCTAACACATACACCATAACCTATTCAATTGGTGGCGCGTGCCCCGACACAGACACTCAGACCATTGTGGTGTTGCCGGTTCCTGATGGAACAATAACACCCGCAGGTCCATTTTGTCAAGATGCATTACCACAAACTCTTACGGCGGCAAGTATCGGCGGTACATGGAGCGGAACGGGAATAACGAGTTCGGCAAACGGTACGTTCGGAGCATCGAACACGCCAGCTGGAAATTATTCAATTACTTACACAACACCAGGAGCTTGTTCTCATTCATTCAATCAAGTAATTCAGGTTATTGAAAACCTAAACGCGACCATAGCATCTGCAGGACCGTTTTGTGAAGATGCTTCACCATACACCCTTACCGCAGCAAGTCCTGGAGGGGTTTGGAGTGGAACAGGAGCAATAACAGCAGGAGGTCAAATAGCTCCAAGTTCATTGGGAGCAGGAACTTTTACCTTCAATTACAACATAAATAACAACGGTTGTTTAAGCAGCGACAATGTTCAAGTAACAGTGAACGCATTGCCGCAGCCTAGTTTTACAGCAAGCACAACCAACGGTTGCTCCCCTCTTTCCGTTACTTTCACAAACACCTCTAACCCGCTTGGAAGTAGCTGTGTATGGTATGTAAACGGATCTCCGGCAGGAAACGGAAATACGCTTAGCGAAATTTTCACAGGAAGTTCTTGTGAAGATATTGGAATCATGATTACAGACGCGGCTGGATGCAGCCAAAGTATTACTATGACTGATGTGGTTTGTGTAAATCCAAATCCTTCGGCTTCATTCTCATGGTCGCCGATAGAGCCTATGTTGGGTGGAACAGTGGCGTTTGAAAACACTTCAATAGGCGGAGTAACATATACTTGGGATATCAATGGCCAAGGAGCTTCTGGAGAGAGCGTATCTTACAATGTTCCGTCAGAAACAGACGGTCAGTTTACTGCTTGCTTGGAAGTTGTCGGTCCCGGCGGTTGCATGGATGCGCAGTGCTACACAGTTCTTGTTAGTGCTGAGTCGTACATTTTCGTTCCCAATTCATTTACTCCAGACGCTGATGGAACCAATGATGTATTTGCTCCAACAATAGTGGGTTTAACCAAGGATTATAGATATTCTTTCAGAGTCTATGATCGTTGGGGAGATGTCATTTTTGAAACAAATGATCCGAACGATGTGTGGACAGGTAATGTTCATGACGGCGGACACTACGCGCAAGCAGACGCCTATGTATATGAAATCACTCTTCAATTAAGAGCTGGAGAAGTTCCGTTCCGCAAAGTAGGATCCATTGTTTTGATTCGCTAAAATTTTAATAAGGAATTTCGGAGAGCTCGCAACTATTTTGTACTTTTGTTAGTCTAATGTTCATAAGGCGAAAATTCCTTATGTCCTGACCTAACCTGAAAGTTGTGAAAAAATATTTACTTGTCTCATTCGTCTTGCTAATGTCTGTGGTTGCGAAGGCGCAACCTGGACCAACCACCTATACCCTCAATCCTCAACCCGTGAATGGCCAGTACTCTACTGGAACTGTTGTAACCTTGTGTTACACGATGACTGGATTTGGAGGATGTGGAACAGCGGAATGGTTTGAGGGATTTGATTTAAATCTAGGTCCGGGTTGGACGAATATTGCTCCCGTTACTGCTCCCGCCGATTGTGGAGGTGCTGCAGGTGGTGGCCAAGGCTGGATTTGGTTAACAACAAACAATACCGCTGTTGGACCTGTTGGGCCAGGGTATTTTTACGAAGGTCCAACAGGAGCTATTGATGGAAATCCATCGAACGACTGGGGCGACGCGGGTAATTGTACTTGGAGTTTTTGCGTGAATTTAACTGTTGCGAATTCTCCCGCGGCAGGAAGTTTATCTGTATCTGTTTCCGCTGCCTCTGACGGATATTGGGGAAGTTGGGGTGGAAACGGATGTGATTACGCAACACCTATAACAGTTCTTCCGATTACAACAACGATCTCTGGAGTGCCACTTTGTTCAGTGACAGCAACCAATACATCTCCTAATGTCAACCATTGTGCAGGCGCGCCTGTTACCTTAACAGCATCTAATGCAACGGGTGCTACAAACTATACTTGGACAGGACCAAACGGCTATACAGCGACGGGGCAATCTGTTACTATTCCTGCAGCGCAAGTAGCAAATGCTGGAGTATATACTGTAACTGCAACGGGAGCAGCAACGTGTTCAGGTTCTACTACGGTAGTTGTCAATCCTGTACCTCAATTAAATGTAAGCTCTAACGGACCGGTCTGTGTTTGTAATCCCTTGACATTAAGCTCAGGATTAGCCGCCGCCCCCGGCTTGTTAATAGCTTGGACAGGACCAGGGTATGCCGCACTCAATGCAAACCCAACCATTGCTTGTCCAACAGTTGCGAATAGCGGAATCTATACGTGTACCGCCTTACAAGCTGGTTGTCAATCACAGCAAACGGTTACGGTTGTAGTTAGCCCAACACCAACTGCGGTAGTAAGTCCAGGAGGAACATACAACGTTTGCGCAGGTGCAACGATTCCAACTCAAACAATTACAGGAACGCCTGCGAATGCTGCTTTGAATTGGACTAATACTCAACCGGGTATTGGTATTGCTGCAACAGGTTCGGGTACTATTCCTTCTTTTACTGCTGTCAATAACACTACTGCTGCCATTAACTCTGTAATTACAGTTACACCAACGTTAGGAACATGTGTGGGAACACCGAGCACGATAAATATTACTGTTGGACCAAGTCCCTCGATTATTGAACCTGTTTCGAATTTGTATTGCGATGGGGCAACATTTGCCGGAGTTGATTGGGGAGCGAACCCAACGAGTACCGTTGTTGATTGGACAAATGACAACACCGCTAGTGGACTTCCGGGATCTGGACAAGGGAATATTGGAAGTTTTCTTTTAAGTAACCCAACGCTTGGCCAAGCTCTTTCAACTTTTACAGCGACTCCTTCAGTTGGAACTTGTATAGGAACTCCTGTAACCTTCACTGTTACGGTTGCTGGTAACGGAGACGCAACCATTACTGATATTGGCCCGCTGTGTTCAGATGTCGGTCCGCAAACGATTGTTGCTGCTGATCCAACTGGAACTTGGTCTGGGGCTGGAATCGTTAGCACATTCGGTAATACTTCAGTTTTCGACCCAACTCTTGTTGGCCCGGGTCAACACGATATTTATTACAGTATTGCCGGTCAATGTGGCGGTACAGATGGACTCCAAATTGAAGTTGTGAACGTACCTGCTGCTTTTGCTGGACTCGATTTCAGTATTTGTGAAGGTGTGGATTCCGTGATGGTTGGTTCATTCACCAATTCAACTACAGGAACAGAACAATACACTTGGTCTCCAGCCTTGAATTTAAGCAGTTCAACTATTTCATCTCCCACGCTAACGGCTGTTTCAACACAAACCTATACACTTACAGTGAACTCGGGAATTTGTGCTTCAAGTGACGATATCGTAGTTACTGTTGTGCCACAAAGTGATGCGACAATTATTGCATCGGGACCGTATTGCGCGGATATAGCAGCGGTGCAGCTTTCTTCTCTCGAGACTGGAGGAACTTGGACCGGAACTGGTATAACCAATTCAACTAACGGCACATTCGATCCTGCTGTAGCAACGGCAACACCAGGAACCTACACTGTGACTTATTCAATAGGCGGATTCTGCCCTTCAACCGATACTGAAGACTTCGTTGTTTGGTCTGTTCCAGACGGAACAATAACCCCTGCTGGTCCGTTTTGTATCTCAGAACTTCCAATTACGTTAACAGCTGCAAGTGCAGGTGGAACTTGGAGTGGAACAGGAATAAACAATGCTGTTTCAGGAAGTTTCGGAAGTGCTACAACAGCTGCTAATTCTTATTTAATTAACTACAATACAGGTGGAAACTGTCCGCATGATTTTACAACAACCGTTTTAGTAAATGCGAACTCTGACGCAACAATAAATCCAGTTGCCGATATCTGTAACGATGCCCCCGCTGTGACCTTGACTGCTGCACAAGCTGGTGGAACTTGGTCGGGTACTGGTGTTGCAGGAGGAAGTTTTAATCCTGTTGGTTTAATCCCAGGTCCGTATACTGTAACTTACAACATTGCTGGTGCTTGTCCAGATTCAGATACGCAAGATGTTATTGTCTTAGCTGTTCCAGATGGCACAATCACTCCAGCAGGTCCATTCTGTCAAGATGCTTTACCACAGACGCTTTCTGCAGCATCTGCTGGAGGAACGTGGAGTGGAACAGGTATTACAAGTGCTGCAAACGGTACATTCGGCAGTACAACAACACCCGCGGGTAATTATACCATAACCTACTCCACTTCAGGAGTTTGCCCGCACACCTTTACAGAAAATGTTCAGGTTATTGCAAATCTCGACGCTACAATAAACTCCGCGGGTCCTTTCTGTGAGAACGCAAGTGCTCAAACACTTACTGCTGCTAATCCAGGAGGAACTTGGACTGGCACAGGAGCAATTACAGCAGGTGGCCAGATTTCTCCGACAACTCTTGGGGCAGGCCCGTACACATTTACTTACAACTTGAATAACAACGGTTGTTTGAGCAGTGATGATGTTCAGGTTACAATTAACGCATTGCCGGTACCGAGCTTCTCAACAAGTGCAACCACAGGTTGTTCTCCTTTATCGGTGAGTTTCACCAATACATCCAATCCGCTTGGAAGTAGCTGTGTTTGGTACCTTGATGGCGCACCTTCAGGAAACGGAAATACATTTAGCAATTTGTTTGAAGGAAATTCATGTTCTGATGTTGGAATAATGATTACAGACGCCGCAGGATGTAGCGCTACGATGACACAAAACGATGTGGTTTGTGTAGTATCTAACCCTTCCGCATCTTTCAACTGGAGTCCTGTTGAACCAACATCAGGGAGTACGGTTTTCTTTGATAACCTATCTTTAGGAGGTGTAACATACAGCTGGAACATTGACGGAGTAGATTTTACGAGCGAAGATGTGTCATTCCCATTACCAAGTAGTGTTGGTGAAACATTCGAAGCGTGTTTGGATGTTGTTGGGGTGGGTGGTTGCATGGACGCTCAGTGCTACACTGTAAGTGTAAGCTCGAGCTCGTATGTATATGTCCCAAATTCTTTCACTCCAGATGGAGATGGTAAAAACGATGTTTTCGCTCCTGTAGTAACTGGCTTATCAAGTACATCACGCTATAGCTTCAGTGTATACAACCGTTGGGGAGATTTGATTTTTGAAACAAAAGATCCAACTGAAGTTTGGGTAGGTGATGTAAACGGCGGATCTCATTTTGCTGAAGACGGGGCCTATGTATATGAAATAAAAATTCAGTTTAGTTCAGGACAAGATCCATTCAAACGAATGGGAACAGTTGTGTTGGTTCGTTAACGAAAACAAGATTGATTCAGATGGACAAGAAAGTGTTTTTTAGTTTGCTTTTTTGTATTATATCCTTGTGTTCAATAGCACAAGGAAATGCTCATAGCGCCCATGCTGTGCGGTATAACTACAGTGAAGGCGGCTCCGATAATTGGACCGAGTCTGTTGCTGTAGATATACCCGTACTCATAATGGATAGAATTATAAATATTTATACTCAAATACCACAAACATATCGTATTACTGGTGATCCTGTAGATGTTGATCAGTTTAGTAAACAATGGTCAGCTATAGATGGTAATGATATAGCTTGTAGTATCAAATTTGTTGCTATCAACTCAAAATTCTTCTGTTATATTTATTATTCAGATAAAGCTTTTTTCTATAGAATAGAAGAGTATGAATTATGAATAGAGAAGAAATACAAAAACAGAGTAAGCACTCTTTTTAGCTAGCGAATAAGGCTTATAAAACCATTGAATTCACGAGCTTCACCGTTCGTGAATTTTGCTTTAATGAGGTAGGAATAAATACCTTCAGGAGCGAAATAACTTCCATTTCTTACTTCTCCCATCCAAGGTGTATTCGGATTTGTGCTTGAAAAGATAATTTCACCCCAACGATTAAACACAAGTGTTTCAGCTTCTGTCCAGCCGTTGATTTCCGGATACCAAACATCGTTGATTCCATCGCCATTCGGCGTGAAGGAATTCGGAACATAGACATAAATGTTGCAGTCATCGAATTCCATATTCCAGTTGCGAGAAACCGTTTCACATGCATTTGAAACGGTTACCGAATAATTTCCAGATTCATAAAATGGATGTGTTGAAAGATCGCTTCCATCGAACCACAAAAAATATTCGGCTGTTGGTGAAGTCGCGGTGAGTGTTACCGTGTCGCCTTGGCAATAGGTGTAATTATTTCCAATTGGAATAACAATGGGATCTAAAATCGAAACAAGTATTGAATCGAAAGCTGTGCAAACACCATCAGAGTATGACGCTATAACCAATCCCGGTGAATTCGCTATGTAGGTTGAAGAAAGTGTGCTTCCGTTCCATGTAACCTGTTCGTTAAAGGAAAAACTCAAACTTGCTCCTGTGCACAAAGTGGTATCTGGACCTAGGTCGATTGTAGGGGGCGAAACAACGGTTACAAGAGCGCTGTCGGGCATTGGGCAGCCCAAGTAGAAGTAGGTTCCGTAGATCATCCCTGAAGCCGAAACAGAAAGGGAGTTGCTTGTCGTTCCATTTCCCCAAAGAACGCTTTGATTGGTGGTGTATGAATAGGGTTGGTCTCCACAAACTGTAACATCAGGACCAAGATTCCAGTTTGGAAGGGTTACAATTGAAACATTCACTACATCTGTTAGCGAGCATCCGTTGAGTGTTGCCGTTACTTGGTAGTTACCGGAATTTTGAACGCTGTAGCTTGCCGTTGCAGGGCCGTTCAGCCATTGCACGGTAGTGAAGTTTCCTGTAGCTAATAAGCTTGCGTTAGTTCCTGGACAAATGACGGTGTCGTTCCCCGCGAAAACAGAAACCGCTAATGGGCTAACCACAAAATCGAAAGAGCCGGTGGCGGTATTTCCGCAAGCGTCGTTCACATATCCTGCAAGGTCGGAGATTGACAAAGTGTAATTTCCGGGTGGAAGGTTTCCTAGCGTTGGAATGAGCGTCACAGAAGGGTTTCCAGGTGAATTAGGCGCGGGCAGCTGAATAGAGTTGATTGTCACGTTTCCAGATGGCCCAGTTAATTGAAAATCTACAGGCTGAATAGAAGTGGTAACAAGGTTCTCATCGAATTCAACCACAACACCAGGGTTGTTGCAATCGGTTGTGACATTTATTATTGTGGGATTAATATCGTCGAATAAGGAAGCCGTAGAGTTCGAAAAATCTATGGTGTAGCCACTTGCGCTGTTCGACCAATTCATTACGACTAAGGCATAGGTTTGTCCGGCCGCAACATTTAAATCCCCGTTGAATGTGGGGCCGTTCAGATCTCCAGGCCCATTGGAATTACCTGTTCCGCCGTTTGCGGTAGAAATACCCGTGGGACCCGACCCGAAAAATAACCCGTATGAATTGCAACTTACTTCTGGTGAAGTGCCGTTCATAATTCCAGCACAGCCGTTATCCGTAATGTTGAACATACCCCAGTCATAGTCGGCATCAATATCCGATGGGTCTAACACAAATCCCATATTCCCCGATTGGGTTACCGTGAAAGTATACCACATCGAACTTGTTTCAGCGCCGTTGTTGCAGGCCCCAGTAGGCTCGAAAATAGTCCCGAAAGTTGAAGTGGCGTTTGCCTCTGTATAGACGTCTTCGCACAACTGAATAGCCCCGCTGCAATCGCTAACACTTTGCGCACAGAGATCTACTGCGAAAAGGAAAACAAGAACAAGTGAAACGAATGATTTCATGGAAAACAGTTAAGGCGGTCATGCAATTTACTATTTTTTTCGTGCCTTTTGAATAAAGATAATTTTTATGTTGGAATGAACTCCCCTATTTTTTGAATTACAAGTTGTGTTGAATCAATTCCATGTTGTTTCAATTCAATCAATCTTTCCAATGGCTCCATAACCGGCTCGTCTGAAAGATCGAAACACCCGTAGTGCATGGGAATCATTTTTTTTGCCTTCATTTCTTCCGCAGCTCGAAGTGCGTCTTTCGGAGAAATGTGATTTTGCTTCATAAACCATTCTGGTTGATAAGCGCCAATGCCAATGATGCAATAATCAATATCGAAATAGTCTCCGACTTCTTTTAAATGTGTATTGTACCCTGTATCTCCGCTGAAGTAAAGGGTTGTGTTTTCAGACTGAATAACGAATGCTCCCCAAAGGTGTTCGTTGTAGTCGAACAACCCGCGCTTCGCCCAGTGTTGTGAAGGTAAGAACGAAACAGTAAGATTGTTTTTCAATTCAGAAAATACTTGATACCACCCTGCCTCTTCAATTTTTTTATGTCCGCATAAACTGCGAATAAGTGAACCCATTTTAAGCCCGGTTAGAATTTTAGCTTCCGGAGATTTTTTTAGGATGCCTTTCAAACTTTTTCCACTGAGATGATCGCGGTGATTGTGACTGATTAATATGTAATCAATTTCAGGCAATTCATTGATGTGGAAAGGAAGAGATGAATATCTTTTATGGAAGGGGGAAAGCTTTTCGAAAACCGCATCTGTAATAATATTCAATCCATTTATTCGAATGAAAAAACAGGCGTGACCTAACCAAACAATTCCGTCGTCATTTCCATTCAACCAATTGAAATTTTCTGAAATTTCAGGCCCCTTCATCCCCATTTTTTTTTCGGCTTGAAATGGATTTGTGTCTCGTTTCCATTTCATCACATCTTTGAAGTTCGGTATGAATTGCGTGTGGAAATTTTTGAAGCGACCGGAAGGGTCTAGCGGCGTTTTTACCTCAACAAAATCTGAGTGAATGTATTGGAGTGAAGGGTTTTCAGTCTTATTCATAACCGGAAAACAAAGTAACGGCAGAATAGTTTGCGCAAAAAGAAAAGGGCCGACGAATCGGCCCTCTTCCACATAAAAAATAAAAATCTTATTGCTTCACGAAACGCTGATTGCTTGTTCCTTCTGCGTTTTGGTACTGCACGTTGTAGACACCGTTTGCAAGATTAGAAACATCAACTTTGGTAGTTCCGTTGTTGAAGTTGTTGAATGAACGCACCAACTGTCCGTTTGCATTAAAGATGGTAATCACACCATTCTCGTTAGCTGGAAGTTGAATGTTCAATTCAGAAGTTGTTGGATTTGGGAAAACGTTGAATGTAGTTTTCGCAATTAGTCCTTCTTCAACACCAACTAGATCAAGTGTTACACAAACATAGATTTGATCGTTGTCTGTAACAGGGTCAGCAGCGTCTTCCGGCTGAACGTGAATCCCCGGTTCGAAATCGCGCTGAACGATTAAGTGAATTTTATCTCCGTATGCGAATGGCGCCATTGAAGCATATACATACTCATATCCGTCTTCGGCAATATCAGGAGTAATGTCTGAAGGTTCAGTCCACGTTGCGCCGCCGTCATCAGATTTCACTGCGTAAATATGCCTTAGATATTCTGCACCGTTGAAGTAAGCTTCGTTTACTGCTTGATAAGAGCAGAAAATTGTTCCGTCAGCCGCTTCAGCTAATTGAGGATGTGAAGCGGTACCGCTGTTTCCGTATTGACCAACTTCTGTGATTGAAGCAGGAATAGTTGCGTCGAGATCTGGAGAAACTCCAATTTCAAGAACTTCAGTAGCGGGATCAACCATGTTTTCGTTCCAATATGCAACGCTTCCCGCTAATGGGAAGTAGCTGTACGAAGAATCAATAACACCGATATCGTCGGTGTAGAACATTGTTCCGAATGCAGCGTGAGCAGTGCCGCTTGCGTCGATGTATACTGCACCGGCTCCGTCTGAAGAAAGAATAGTATCTTGAAGACCGTCTAATTCGATATCTGTTCCTTGGTCAATAACATAGTTGTCGATCGGGAAATCCCAGATAGTGCTTCGTGTCCAAGTGCTTCCATTGTCGTTAGAAATCCAGATGTAAGAATCTTGAAGTTCACCGAAAGAAGCAATTGCAATTTTATTTCCACGAGCGTAAATAGCATAAGCGTCTCCAGAAAACCCTTCAACTAACGACGCGTTTTCTTCACCAGGAAGTAAAATTTCGGTTAGATCCCAAGTTGCTCCTCCGTCGGTTGAACGGTTGTACAAGATAGGACCGGTCATTCCGTTGGTGTATGCACCAGCGTTAGGATCTGCCAAGCAAACCATGTGAATGCTATTTCCATCGGAACCGCCAGTAACTGCACGGGGCCAAAACATTGCAAATCCAGAAGGCGTTGGCACAATAGAGTTTACCCATGTTCCAGTTCCGATTGCAGGGCGTGCCCATACTTTAATTCCCGCAGAACCGCTGTGGTTCATCAAGACTTCAGAACCGTTTGCTGGGTGCATTAAAGACGTCCATCCCACACGCATACTTTCAACACGTTGTGTGATGTCATCTTGCCAAACACCTGCTGTACGGTAGTTGTATCCCGTTCCTCGGTCAGGGTAAGTATCAGAAGAATTTGTTGCACTGAAAGTGAAACATGCAGCAACTCCAGCATCGTCAGCAATGATGCGGTTTTGGACACTGCCGTTGGTTTGCAAGTCGTAAATAGAAGTTCCTACATACTCTTCCACTTGAACCATGCTCTTAGCAGTAGAAACTGCATAAGGAGCTTTTGATTGTTGTGAAGGGGCTTCGCCAACTGTTTTGTTGGTGTAGGGGTTGAATTTAGCTGCCTTGTTTTGTGAGGCAGACAATTTGGTTGGAATTTGCTGAGCGCTTGCGCTGAAAGCAATTCCCATGGCCAATGTAAAGTAGAGTCTTTTCATAGTGGTGGTTTAGTTTAGCGAACTAATTTAGCAAAAATTGGTTTCAATCTAAGAATGAGGAAAAAAAAAAGTATGAAGGCGATAATTATAAATATTGGAGACGAGCTCTTGATTGGCCAAACCATTAACACGAATGCCTCGTGGATGGGACAATACCTGAATAGCTTCGGAGTTGAAGTGGAATCGTCGCATTGCATTTCTGATAAGGGTCCTGTGATCTATAGTGAAATTGACAATGCCTTGAAAAAGGCACAGGTTGTTGTGGTAACAGGAGGGCTGGGTCCGACGAAAGACGACATCACGAAGCATACAATGTGCGAACTTTTTCAAACAGAACTTGTCATGCACGAACCGAGTTATTTGCGTGTGAAGGCTTTTTTCGAATCACGCGGGTTGCCGTTTTTGAAAGTGAATGAACAACAAGCGCTTGTTCCTGCATCGTGCACAGTGCTTGAGAATATGGTGGGCACTGCTAATGGCATGTGGTTCGAGCGCAACGGGCATGTTTGCGTTTCGCTTCCTGGAGTTCCTTTTGAGATGAAGTATTTAATGGAACATGAAGTTGTGCCACGCATTCAACAAAAATTTGAACTTCCGAAAATTGTACATAGAACGGTTTTAACACAAGGTGTGGGAGAGAGTTTTATTGCAGATCTTTTGACCGACTGGGAAAACTCACTGGCTGCTGAAGACATTCATTTAGCGTATTTGCCTTCGCCAGGAATGGTGAAGTTGCGCATGTCAATATACGGCGGTGCAGAGGAGTCTGTTCTGAATGAGCGCATTCGAAGAAAGGAAGTGGAGCTGCTTGAAATCATCGGAGATTTTGTATTCGGATACGAAAAAGAAACGCTTCAAAGTGTGTTGGTAGAAAGGCTTCGTGGTGAAGGAAAAACGGTCAGTTTTGCCGAAAGCTGCACGGGTGGAATGATGGCGCAGAAGCTCACAGATGTTTCTGGGGCGAGCCAGGTGTTTCAAGCAGGATGGGTGGTTTATCATGCACAATCGAAAGCAAAAGAATTGGGTGTTGATTCGGAAATAATTTCGAAACACGGCGAGATAAGTGGAGAGGTGGCAACAGCGATGGCCGATTGCGCAAGAATAAAATCGGGAAGTGATTTTGCATTGTCATCAACAGGTTGGGCAGGCCCAGATGGCGGCGATGAAATTCATGGTGTTGGGACAATTTTCGTTGCGCTTTCGACTGAAAAAGCGACAATTGTTAAGAAGTTGAAGTTTGGAAAGAACCGTATGCGCAACAGGGAAATGGCTTCTGACGCGGCTTTTATGCTTTTAATCAAAGAAATTGAGAAGTAAAAATTGGATTTATTAAAAACTCGCGTATATTTGCACCCCTTTATTCACAAAAACTCATTCTTATGCCACGCATTTGTCAAATTACTGGAAAGAAGACTATCACTGGAAACCGAGTTTCCCATTCTAATATCAAAACACGTAGAAAATTCTATCCAAACTTGCAGTACAAGCGTTTTTGGTTGGCTGAAGAAAGTCGTTGGGTGCAATTGCGTGTAACTCCCAAAGGAATGAAAACCATTAACAAAATTGGTTTGGCAGCTGCTATGAAAAGAGCAAAAGAAAACGGAATCGGTTAATATTTTTTATATCGAAATTGAAAAAGGTTGAGTTTGCTCAACCTTTTTTGTTTGTACCCCCTTGAGTTTCTCTTAATTTCCTTATATTTGCAACCCTTAAATTGTGTTGACCAATATTGAATTTACATGCAAAATAGATCGCTACTCTGGATTTTTATTATCCTTCTAACCTTATCAGTTGGCTACCTTCTGTCGTTTAGCTTCATTTCGAAGAGCTACGAGAATGTAGTGTTTCAGGCCGTTGAAGAGTCTATTACAGACGAATTAGTAAAAGGCGAATTGCTGAAGAATTATGGCGACACCATGGTGGTTGCAGATTCTATTCGTAAGACAGGATTCGAGGCATACCGCGATAGTATTATCACAATGCGCCACGGAAGTATTGACTCTTTCGTTAAAGCAAACCTCGAAGCTAAACGCGAATCGTTGTTCACAATGAAATACAACAAAGCATTGCGTGACAGCGCGGATGCAGTTGCATTTCCTTTAATGGGATACAGCTACAGCTATTTGAAGTCGCATGAGTTGGCCTTAGGTCTTGACTTGAAAGGCGGTATGAGTGTTACACTCGAGGTGAGTATTCCTGATCTTTTACTTTCATTAAGTGACTACAGTACTGACGCGACGTTCTTAAGCACGATTGAAAACGCGAAGAAAGCACAATTGAACAGCACGGCAGATTTCTTAACTCTTTTTGAAGAAGAGTGGAAAAAGTCAGGCGGACAAGGACAGTTGTGGAGAAAATTCAGCAACCAAACAAATCAAGACAAGTTCAAAGCGAATATGTCTGATGAAGAGGTTATGAAAGTTTTACGCAAAGAGGCGAATGACGCGATTGACAATACCGAGAACATTATTCGTAAGCGTATTGACCAATTTGGAGTGACTTCACCAAACGTTCAAAAGCAATCGTTGACAAGCCGAATTGTTGTTGAATTACCAGGTGTTACAGACCAAGAGCGCGTTCGTAAAAACTTACAGGGGACAGCAAATCTAGAATTTTGGAATACGTATTTCAATGTTGAAATTGCGCAAGCGATGATTGACTTGAACACGGCGTTAGGAAAAATTCAAGCACCCGAGTTGTATGCAGCAGCTGCAGACACCTCGAAGAAAGATTCTACCGCAACCGCGCCTGCAGTGAAGCCAGACGATCAATTAACGGAAGACGAGAAGAAACGCAAGTATCCGTTGTTCGCGATTTTTGGTCCGAATATACCAAGAGACAATCAGGCTGTTCCTTCTGCAATTGCAGGTACTGCTAAAGTTACTGATATGGAAGCGGTAGACCGCATCTTCAATTCGGACATGGCGAAGAGCATGTTCCCAAAAGATTTGCGTTTGATGTGGAGTGCAAAACCTGAAAAGGGAATTGCAATTCTTTACGCGATTAAAGCAGACGAATTAAACGGACGTGCCCCAATAGACGGAAAATCAATTGTTGACGCTCGTCAAGATTTCGATCCTATTAAAGGTGGGATTGTTGTTGAAATGACCATGAGTCCGGATGTTGGAGCTCCGAAGTGGAAAGAAATGACTGCGAAGAACGCAAAAGACAACAACAGAGCGGTTGCAGTAGTAATGGATAATTTAGTTTATTCAGCACCGTCTGTAAACGAAGAAATTCCAAACGGGAAATCAGTAATCACATTTGGTTCTGGAGACAACCGTGACAAGCAAATCCTTGAGGCGAAAGACTTAGCTGGATTATTGAAAGCAGGTTCTTTACCAGCTCCAGCGAAAATTATCGATGAAGTTGTTGTTGGTCCAAGTTTAGGAGCTGAGAACATTAGCGCTGGTATCTGGTCGTTCATTGCAGCATTTATTGTAATTCTTCTTTACATGATGTTCTACTACGCATGGGCGGGTTGGGCAGCAAACGTTGCATTGGTTGCTAACTTGTTCTTCTTGATTGGTGCACTTGTATCATTAGGTGGAACGTTGACTCTTCCTGGTATTGCCGGTATCGTGTTAACCATGGGTATGGCTGTCGATGCGAACGTATTGATTTACGAACGTGTGAAAGAGGAATTGCGTTTAGGAAAGCCTGTATCGGTGGCGATGTTAGACGGATTCAAGAAAGCATTGGGTGCGATCATCGACGGTAACGCAACAACATTGATTTCCGGATTGGTCTTGTTGTTTGTTGGAACGGGACCTATGAAAGGTTTCGCAACGACGTTGATCATTGGTATTTTCACAACCTTATTCACTGCAATTGTTATCTCTCGTTTGATTCTTTACAAGCGTTTGGATAGCAAAAAAGAAATTACGTTCTACAGCAACATTACTAAGAACTGGTTCACAAAGATGAACTATGACTTCGTAACGAAGCGTTACTTGTACTACGGAATTTCTGCAATCATCTTAATTGCGGGTGCGGTTTCTTGGACCACACGCGGATTCAACATGGGTGTTGACTTTGTTGGAGGAACTTCATTTAAAGTGAAGTACGAAGAGAAGATTGATCCAGAGGCTGTTCGTAGCGCCCTTTCAACGGCATTGGTTGAAAATGGAAATGCCTCTGCTAGTACGGTTCAAGCCATTGGTACTGCAGGTAACGAATTGAAGATTACTACTAACTATTTGATTAACGACAACTCAAACGATGTTACACAACGCGTTCAAAGTGACGTTGACAAAGCTTTGGGGACAGTGGGTAAGCATGAGATTACTACTTCATACAAAGTAGACGCCTCCATGAGCGACGACTTTAGAGCCGAAGCGATATGGGCTGCTATTCTTACATTGTTGTTGGTTGGTATTTATGTAGTGTTCCGCTTCCGTAAAATTGACTTTGCAATTGGGGCATCTGTGGCATTGTTGCACGATGCGCTTATAGTAATCTGCGCGTTCACGTTATTAAATGGAGTAGTTCCTTTCACTTTGGAAGTGAATCAAAACTTTGTAGCGGCAATTCTTACGATTATTGGTTATTCTATCAACGATACCGTTGTAATCTTTGACCGTATTCGTGAGTACTTCCGCGAGCGTCGTAACCCAGAATTGAAGTCTACTATCAACGATGCGTTGAACAGCACACTTGGTCGTTCAATCAATACATCTATGACTGTATTGTTGACATTAGGTGTAATGTTCATCTTCGGTAGCGATGATATTCGCGGATTCGTATTCGCAATGATTATTGGGGTAATAAGCGGGGTATACTCTACCTTATTCATTGCAACTCCGATTGTTGTAGATATGCGTAAAATGTTTGCTAAGAAAGAAGCTAAATAATTTCGATTTAGAATACTTTGAAAGTGCCGGGAATTTCCCGGCATTTTTCTTTGAAAGACATTCAACAAGCTTACCTTTGCCGCATGAGTACTGGCGAGATTCTTATGATATTGTTTATCTACCTTTTGCTTTTCGGAGCGAAGGGGGTTCCCTCTATCGCTCGCACATTGGGAAAGACGATGTACCAGTTTCGCAACGCTGCAAAAGATGTTCAAGATGAAATATTGAAGAGCGCCGATGATATGCGTAAACAGGCTCGCGCGGAAGTTCCATTGGATCAGCTGATGAACGAAGATGAGCCAGCACCGCCTGTTGCGCCTGCTGTTCAAGAAGAAACGAAAACAATTCCTGCCGATGATGTTCAGCCAGGAGCAACTGTATAGTTCAAACGGAGAAGAGCTTATTCTTCATCATAACGTTTTCCATTCCTTTTCCATTCAAGATTTTCTTTCATTGCCGTGGCAACAGAATACCATTCGCGTATTCGGAAAAGAGCATCTAGAACCGCGCTTAACGTGTTATTTCGGCCCAGCTTATACCTATTCGAATGTGCAATGGAAAGCGATGGAAATTCCACCGATTCTTTTCCAACTAAAAAAAGAAATTGAACATTTAGCGCAAGCGGAATTTAATGCCGTCCTCTGTAACTACTACAGGAATGGGCAAGACAGCATGGGATGGCACAGCGACAATGAAAAGGAAATGGAATCTTCGGTGATTGCTTCGGTGTCTATTGAAGGTGAGCGAGTGATTAAATTTCGATCGCGCAAAGACGAAACGAAATTGGCTTTCAATCTGCCTCACGGGTCACTTTTGTTGATGAATAATTTCCAAGAGAATTGGCAACATTCGATTGGGAAAGTGAAGTCTGCTTCCCCCCGAATAAACTTTACGTTTCGAAAGATTAATTGTTAAAGGGAACAGGACATTCGCCTTCACCATGTTTTTCACTTTGTTCTTATCTTTGCACCCTATGAGTTTGGCCAACAAAGCGGCGGTGAATGATACCGCAAAACAAATGTTGCTCGACGACTACTTTTTGGCTTGTTTAAGTCGTGAAGCTTCGTTGTTGGGAAGGAAAGAAGTTCTTACCGGAAAAGCCAAGTTTGGTATTTTCGGTGACGGAAAAGAATTGGCGCAAATTGCCATGGCCAAACAATTTCAAAATGGCGATTGGAGATCTGGTTACTACCGCGATCAAACATTCATGATGGCAATAGGTCAATTGACGGTTCAACAATATTTCGCAGCACTTTACGCACACACAGATACTGAGAAGGAACCTTCTTCAGGTGGAAGACAAATGGGTGGACACTTTTCTACACGGGTGTTAGATGCGAATGGAAATTGGAAGAACGTGATGGAGATGAAAAATTCATCTTCAGATATTTCTCCGACCGGTGGACAAATGCCGCGGCTTTTGGGATTGGCGCAAGCTTCGAAGTATTACAAAGCGAATACTGCTCTTCATTCAAGAACTCAATTTTCGAATAAGGGAAATGAAGTAGCCTTTGGAACCATAGGTGATTCAAGCACTTCAGAAGGACTGTTCTGGGAAACCATGAATGCATCGGCTGTTTTAGGCGTGCCTATGTGCATGTGTGTTTGGGACAACGGATGGGGAATTTCGGTTCCGAAGAAATATCAGACGGCGAAAGAAAGTATCTCGGAATCGTTAAGCGGAATGCAAAGCGAGCCGGGTGCAGGAGGAATAAAAATATTCAAAGCGAAGGGTTGGGATTATTCAGAGTTGATGCTCATGTTCGAGAAGGCTGTGAAGCATTCGCGCGCACACCACCAACCTGTTTTAATTCATGTTGAAGAAATCACTCAGCCGCAAGGGCACAGCACGAGCGGATCTCACGAGCGATACAAGACGAAAGAGTTGTTGGAGTGGTACGAAGAATTCGATTGCATTGTGCAATTCGGAAAATTCTTGACAGACAAGAATGTTGCGAAGCAAGAAGAGTTGGACGAGTTGCGCGCGAAAGCAAAAGCGCAAGCACGCGCCGAACAACGCACAGCATGGGACGAATTCCGCGCGCAAATTCAGGCCGACGTTAACGCGGCCATTGCTTTGCTTGAAGCAGCTGGACAAACAGAAGCAGCAGCATCGTTGAGGAACAACGGAGAAGCCATTCGCAAAGATATTTTCGAAGCCATTCGAAAAGTTTTGCGCACGGTTCGTGGTCAGCACTCAGCAGAAATTCAAAATATAAAAAATTGGTTAGCCAGTGCGCAAGAGCGCATGCACAAAGCTTACAGCAGCGAGCTATACAGCGACCGCAATGATTTAGACCGTTCTGTTTCTATTCAGTATGCAAGCGATGCTGAGATGGTAGACGGACGTGTTGTTCTTCGCGATTTTTGGGATGCGAAGTTAGCAGAAATGCCTGAAGTTTTAATCTTCGGAGAAGACGTTGGAAAGATTGGTGGAGTAAACCAAACGTGCGAAGGACTTCAAGATAAATACGGAGAATTGCGTGTGAGCGATACAGGTATTCGCGAAGCAACAATAGTTGGACAAGCAATTGGTTTGGCTATGCGCGGACTTCGTCCGGTTGCGGAAATTCAGTACTTAGATTACATCTATTACGCGCTTCAAATTATGCGCGACGACTTGGCTAGCGTGCGTTACAGATCTGCTGGCGGACAAATGGCTCCAGCAATTATTAGCACGCGCGGTCATAGACTAGAAGGTATTTGGCACAGTGGAAGTCCTATGGGTGCTATCATTAGCAGTGTTCGCGGAATGGTGGTGTGTGTTCCAAGGAACATGACTCAAGCGGCGGGGATGTACAATAATTTATTGAAAGGAAACGACCCTGCGCTTGTTGTAGAATGTTTGAACGGATACCGCAAGAAAGAAAAAATGCCGAGCAATCTTTCTGAAATGATTGTTCCGATTGGTGTTGCAGAGGTAGTGAAAGTAGGAAGTGACCTTACAGTTGTTTCTTACGGAAGCACGCTTCACATGTGTTTGAGTGCTGCAGATGAGTTAGGGAACATGGGAATATCTGTTGAAGTGGTAGACGCGCAAACGCTTCTTCCATTCGATACAACGGGCGTTTCAGCATCGAGTGTTCAGAAAACAAATCGCTTGGTTGTTGTAGATGAAGATGTGGAAGGAGGAGCTTCGGCTTACTTGTTAGATCAAATCATTAACAAACAAGGTGCATTCAACTACCTAGACGCACAACCGATTACAATTACTTCAAAGCCGCATTTACCGGCTTATTCAACCGATGGCGATTACTTCAGTAAGCCTTCTGTTGACGATATCGTTGAAGCTATTTACGCGGTTATGTCAGAAGGAAATCCTGCAAGATTTCCGAGGATTTAATTAATGGACGACACCAACTTCTTTACATCAGTATGCGTATAGAATTCTCCATTATTTACTTCAGCAACTGCAGCATCTATCTTTTCGATAATCATTAATCGCTCGATGAGCTGGTCCAAAGAAAAATCTTTTGGGAGCTCATTAATCGCAGAAAGTACCGTTGCTTTTGTCATAGAGCTAAAATAACATTTCTTTTTTAGAAATCATAAATAATTCCAAACGCTGGAATAATACTTCCATTTACATTCGGAATAAGAATTGGGATACCGTTGCTTCCGTCTGCACGTAAAGCTTGACCGTCTGTGGTTGCGAAACCGCTGTTGTCGGCATTGCGTTGGAACGAATACAGGTCTTGAGTGTAACTCTTTGCGTTGGTAACGTTTTGAATGTCTAAGAAGAAATCGAGTGAAGATTTCTTGAAGTTAATCTTCTTGTCGATACGAATATCCAACTGATTGAAGACTGGCAAACGCTGACTGTTCAACTGTGTGTAATCGAACGATCCTGTTCCAAGCGTTACATAATTCAATTGCGAAGAGGTCATGTCGTAAGGCGTGTAAGGCGCGCCACCTGCGAGTCTGTACTTCACGCCAAGTTCATATCCGTTCTTGAATTTTTTTCCGAAAATAATAGAAACCAAATGTCTGTTGTCCCATGCAGAAGGTGCGTAGCTACCATCCGCTCCGGTGAATTCACTTTTGAAAAAGGTGTACGAAGCAGTTAAGAAATAAGACTTGGTGAATTTTTGTTGAAGGAATAATTCAAATCCGTAAGCACGACCTTGTCCTGTTGAAGTCACTTGCTCATTTCCAATGGCGCCGTATACAGAGCCTTGATTCGCTAATGAAACTCCTGTGTTGAATGAAACCGGATAGTTGCTGTATTGCTTGTAAAATCCTTCAGCCGTAATTCTCAAACTGTTTTTCGGAAGGAATTCAAATCCGTAAACGAAGTGATCACACAAGATGTAATCGCTGTTTCTATTCACAGAGTTTCCATCTTGTTTGAATCCAAGAACGGTGTACACAGGAAGCTTCGCATACCTTCCTACAGAAGCGTTCATGTTCCACTTCTCGTTAATGGCAAACGATGCCGCTACACGTGGAGAGAGCGCATTTAAAGGGTTGTTTCCGGTTGTGGTGAACGAGTTCATGTCTGTGCGAATTCCACCCGTTAATGAAAGCCTTTCACCGAACATCTTTTTGTTTATTGAAACGAATGCACCGTAACGCGCGAAGTCGATGGCGTTGTAGAATGAAAGATTGATTTGAGGAACAATAACGGTTCCTGTGCTATCTGAGATTGCTGGAGCAATTCGAGTAAAAAAGTCGTTGTTGTATTTCACGTATTGCGCAGACAATCCGTAAACGACTTTCCAATCGCCGAAGAACTGATTCACTTCCCAACGCAATTTGTTTTCGATTTCTTGGCTCTCGCTTTTCAATGTTCTGCGCGATTCATTTCCAACATCGTTATCCTCGAAACGATCGAGTCTGTTCTCGAACATGTTTCGACTTAAACTTAAATTGTAATAACCGTTTTCAAGCGTGTGTTTCAAGGTAACACCAACGGTGTAGTTCCATTGGTTGATGTTCGGATTTGAGCGAATGATGTATTCTTTTGTTGGATCTGAAGTCTTTGGAACCGCGAACGAGAATTCATCAATAGCACCTAAACCAATGGCGGTAAGCGTGTTTTTCTTGTTGAGTTGCGTATTGATCTTGTATTGAAAATCCCAATAGTTCGGACGAATCGGAAGGTCTATAAGTTCAAAGAAATATTGCAAATACGAACGTCGAACCGAAGCCAAGAACGTGGTGTTCTTTCCAATAGGACCTTCTAAAGTGCCCGCCACTTCTGTGCTTGAAATTCTTCCGTTTCCTTTTACTTGTTGTGCGTTTCCGTTTCGTTGTTTGAATTGAAGGACGGAAGAAAGGGCGTTGTCGTATTTCGCATTGAAGCTGCTGCTGTTCAGTGTAGCTGTTTCAATGAAACTTACATTGATGATTCCTTGCGGTCCGCCTGACGACCCTTGCGTGCTGAAGTGATTGATTTGCGGAACTTCAATTCCATCTAAATAATAAACGTTCTCACTTGGCGCTCCTCCGCGAATGAGAAGATCATTTCTTTCGCCTGCTCCTGAAAGTCCGCCTACTCCCGGAAGCGCTTGAATTACTTTCGAGATGTCGAAGTTTCCACCTGGATTGCTTCGAATTTCTTCTGCGGTAAGGCTTTGCACGCTAAGGGGCGTCTCTGTTGCTTTTCCGTAGGTGTATCGTTTAATTTCGAGTGTGTTTAATTGCTCGCTGCTTCGCTCCAATTCAACCGAAAACGTATTTGTATTTCCGTTTGTGACAACTACGTTGAAGAGCTCGGCTGGAAGGAAATTCAACAAAGAAATCTTTACGTTGTAGGTTCCCGGTTGAATTTTTTCAATGGAAAATTTTCCATCTACATCTGTAATCGCTCCGAGCTCAGTGTTCTCTATGAGCACCGTGGCTCCGACTAGCGCGGTTTGTGCATTTTTGTCAAGGACTACACCAGAGATACTTCCGTTTTGTGCGGAAACAATTGAACAAGCAATGAATGCAATGAAAAGGAGAAGAGAACGCAACATGATTTTCCTAAGTTTAATTTCAAAACAAAGGAAACGCAGAATTGTTTAACCGCGCACAAATAACCAACCAATCCCTTTTCCAATACCAACGAAGAGGTATCCGAGTGGTCCGAGTTTTTGTTTTTGATTCACATTAACGGTAAGGGTTGAAAATCGAACATCGTGTTCCATCTTAATCACTTGTCCACGTAACTGATCTATCTCTGTATTCAAGCGCTCCAGCTCTTTTTCCACCTTCAATGCGGCTTCAACGTTTTCTGCTTTGGCTAATAATTCAAGGTAGCGGGTGCGTGCTTTTTCGGCGTTATCTAAACGGATTTTAATGTCTGCGTAGTTGTCTGAGACATCAGTAGTAGATACGCTTTTGCGGGTAAGCTTTCCCAATTTAGAAACTTGCGCAACGGTTCCGTCTAACTTTTCAGATTCAATGCGAATGGTAATTTGGTAGTTGCTTTTGCTGACTACGTATCCTTTTTGTTCTGCTGCAATGCGCGTGATTTGCGAAATCGTAGAGTCGGAATTCTTAACGGTTATACCAATGTTCGCATTGTACACCAACATTTTCGGGCCGCTGTATTCTGATTTTGAATTGAAGTCGCTATAGCTTTTTCTTTCCTCATTATCGTAAGTCCCGTTGGCATTGGCATATAGAGCGTCTGCTTCTACTTCAAAAGCTCCGTTGCCCTGGTTATTGTAATCATACGCCGCTGATTTTTCGTAGGCGCAAGATGTGAGAAAAGTCGAAGCAAATAGAACCGTTGCAAACAGAAAGGGAATACTCGTTAAACGCATGTTTTGTGTTAGTTTTGTGAAGTCTAAATTAACAAGAGAATGAAGGATTTATTGTCGCAGTACGAAAATAAGAAACCAGAAGTAGTTTTTGAATGGAATGATCCATTTACTGAAGCGCAAGGTTGGGTAGTTATTAATTCATTGCGTGGCGGTGCCGCAGGTGGTGGAACCCGCATGAGAGCTGGGTTAGATAAGCACGAGGTTTTGTCTCTTGCGAAAACCATGGAGGTGAAGTTCACCGTAAGCGGACCACAAATTGGTGGTGCGAAGAGCGGAATTAATTTCAATCCGGCAGATCCGCGAAAGAAGGAAGTGTTGAAGCGTTGGTATGCTGCGGTTACTCCGTTGTTGAAGCATTACTACGGAACAGGCGGCGATTTGAATGTTGACGAGATACATGAAGTAATTCCAATGACGGAAGATTGCGGTGTTTGGCATCCGCAAGAAGGCGTGTTCAACGGACACTTCAAGCCTACGGAAGCTCAGAAAGTAAAGCGCATTGGAAATTTGAGAAGAGGTGTTGTAAGCATCATTGAAGACGAGAAGTTTTCTCCAGATGTAAATATGAAATTCAAAGTAGCCGATATGATTACCGGTTACGGCGTTGCAGAAAGCGTTCGTCATTTTTTCGAAATATGGAAAAATGAGAAGAGCCTAGTAGGCAAGAAAGTGATTGTTCAAGGTTGGGGAAATGTGGGTGCTGCGGCTGCTTTTTACATGAGTCAAGCGGGTGCATCTGTTGTTGGCATCATTGATAGAAACGGCGGATTGATCAACGAGGACGGATATTCATTTGAAGAAATCCGCACGTTGTTTTTGAATCGCGTGAACAACACGCTGGTTGCTGAAGGAATGCTTTCGTTCGAAGAAATTAATGCGAAAGTTTGGGATCTTCAAGCCGATGTATTTCTTCCATGTGCGGCTTCGCGCTTGGTGAGTCAAGAACAAGCAGAGCGCATGCACAAGGCTGGTGTTTCGGTTATTGCTTGCGGCGCGAATGTTCCGTTTGCAGATCAGCAAATCTTTTACGGACCTATTTCGGAATGGTGCGATGCGCATTTCAGTGTTGTTCCAGACTTCATTGCAAACTGCGGAATGGCGAGAGTATTTGCTTATTTAATGAGCGATTCAGAGGTTGATTTGTCTGATGAAGGAATCTTCTCTGACACTTCGAAAATTATTGGTGAGGCATTGAAGAATGTTCATCAGCAAGGAAGCGAAGAACAATTCGTTTCGAAGCACGCGTTTGAAATTGCATTAAAAAAATTAGTTTAAGATGATCTATTTGCAAGCCGCACCGGAAGGAGCAACCTATGAGAAATCATTGGATTTAATTGGACTTATCTTCAAGGGAGGATGGGTAATGATTCCACTTTTGCTTCTCTCTATTTTAACGATTGTGATTGTGATTGAACGCTATCTTTTTTTAGGAAAGCAAGGTGTTGGAAAGAAGAACAATTTCGAAAATTTTTTAGCGGCGTTGAAGGTTGGAAACAACAAAGAAGCTGCGCGTTTGTGTGAAGAAGACAACGCGGCTTGGTCGCGTATTTTTCAATATGCAGCACTAACAGAAATCTCTGGTGATGAGCAAGAGAAGTTAATGGATCAAGCTGCCAATGTGGAAGTGGCTTATTTGGAAAGAAGATTGAACGTGTTGTCCATTGTTGCGGGAGTAGCGCCACTGTTGGGTTTCATAGGAACCATTGCGGGAGTTATTACAATCTTCTTCGATATTTCAACCACAGCAGACATTAGCATCGGAGTTATTTCTGAAGGTCTTTATCAGAAGATGGTTTCTTCTGCAGGCGGATTGGTTGTGGGAATTATTGCCTTCGTTTTTTATCAGTTGCTACAAAATTCAGTAGACAAGTTTGTTGCGCAAATGGAAGAATATTCTCTTCAACTTAAAACATTATTCCTTCAAGGAAAATGAATATAAAAAGAAGAAAGAAAAGAGGTGCTGTTGTAAACACACATGCGCTGAACGACATCATGTTCTTCTTGCTTTTGTTTTTCCTTATTCTTTCTACGTTGGCGAATCCAAATGTCATTAAAGTGCTTTTGCCGGAAGCAGGCGAGACGCAGCAACGTGAACCGAAGAAGTCTTTGCAATTGGCTGTAGATGAATATCACGATTATTATCTCGATGGTGAAAAAATGAGTGTTGAGCAATTGGGACAGCGATTGGAATACATTGGAAAAACTTTTCCGGAGAGCACCTGCTCTATTTCAATGGATCGGAATTTACCTGTTCAAGATTTGGTGGAAGTGATGCAGTTGGGCGCCAAGAGCGACATTCGCATGTATTTGAAAACTTCCAAAGTTGAAGGCGAATGATTACCGCAATACTTTTAATTTTTGTTCTCGCTTATGTGCTCATTGCCGCGGAAAATGCGGTGAAAATTGATAAAGCAGCAACGGCATTGATTGCAGGTGTTTTGTGCTGGACGCTTTTAGTTCTTGCTCCAACCGGAATTTCACATGAAGTTTTGGAAGGAAGATTGGGTCATCACATTGAAGAGATTTCGGGAATTTTATTGTTCTTAATGGGAGCCATGACCATTGTTGAAATCATTGATGCGCACAACGGATTCGCGATTATTACCGATCGCATTTCAACAACGAATCAAGTTAAATTGCTTTGGATTATTTCTTTGATTTCATTCTTCTTATCTGCTGCGTTGGATAATTTAACCACTGCTATTGTCATGGTTAGTCTTGCGCGAAAGTTGATTAGTAATCAAAAATCAAGATGGTTTTTTGCAGGTGTCATTGTTATTGCGGCGAATGCAGGTGGTGCGTGGAGTCCGATTGGCGATGTGACGACGACGATGCTTTGGATTGGTGGGCAGTTGACCACGGGCCCTTTGATTTCAGAACTTTTTCTTCCAAGTTTGATAAGTCTATTAGTCCCGGTAATTGTGTTGTCATTTGTGTTGAAGGGAAATTTAGAACGTCCCGATTCAAACGATACAGCGACGAGTGATTTGGCTCGTTCAAAGCAAATGATCGTGTTTGTTTTAGGTTTAGGCGGATTGTTATTCGTTCCGGTTTTCAAGACGCTAACGCATTTGCCTCCCTTCATGGGAATGATGATTTCGGTGGGTGTTCTTTGGCTTGTTACAGATCTCATGAACGGAAGAAAAATGGATTCCGACAAGGCGAAGTATTCGGCGTTGAGTGCGTTGCGAAAAATTGATATGCCTTCCGTTCTTTTCTTTTTGGGAATTTTACTTTCAGTGAGCGCCTTGCAAGAAGCAGGACACCTCACACAGCTTTCTTTTTGGTTGAAGGAACAACTCAATAATACATACGCAATAAACATTGCCATTGGTGTTTTATCGGCTATTGTTGACAACGTTCCTTTGGTTGCAGCAAGTATTGGAATGTATCCGATTGAGGCAGCGGGCACTGCTGATGTATGGGCTTCGCACTTCGTTCAAGACGGAACGTTCTGGCATTTCTTGGCCTACACTGCAGGCACCGGCGGCAGTATGCTAATCATAGGATCTGCCGCAGGTGTGGCTGCAATGGGGCTAGAGAAGATGTCGTTCACGTGGTACCTGAAGAACATCTCACTTTGGGCCATGTTAGGTTTCTTTAGTGGTGCTGGAGTTTATATTCTCATGCACCTCTAATTAGTTTTCAATCACGAATTTTTCGGTCTTCGTATTCCCGTCGTCCAATTCAAATTGTAAGAAGTAAATCCCGTTTGGAAAAAGTACATCGAACGAAATCTCAGAGCACTGTTGTTCCAATCCTTCTTCAATTACACTTCCTGAAGTCGAAAGTATTTTCCATTTTACAGATTTGTTTTTTCTGTCGAGTTTCAATTTGAATTCGCCATTGTTGATGGAAGGAATAATTTTTTCCGAATGAACATTCAATTGCTTATCATCGGAAAAGCAGGTGAAGAACAAGACTTCTTGCGGACCGAGAATTTCAATTCCGAATGGAAAATTTGAATTGCTTAAACTTGTGAAGATTGAATCGTTCACGGTCGAAGTTAACGCCGTTGTGTTATTCAACTCATGCGCTGTGAGGGCTTTCCAATAGAGCAGTTCCTCCAATTCTTCACCTTCGATGTTGCATGTGTTCAGCTGGTCTAGAATGGCGTGACACAAGCTTGAATTTCCCAGTGATCGGAAGAGTTGTGCTTTAGAAAGTTCAATCCAGAATTGTGAATGGAAGGAAGAGTCACTCACGGTGCTGTCGGTGCAGGCGTTCAAGGCATTCACATATCGTTGTACTGCAATCTCAAACGACTCTGAATTGTTTTCAGGAATTATCTCTCCGCGAAGAATGAGTTCTTCAATCATCTTTTTCATCATACCTATTCCCCAGTTCGACAATGAACGAATCTCGCTATTGCCTCGATTCAAAGGCGTTGTTAGAATTTCATGAAAGAGTTTTATCGAACGCTTCCCTTCGAACATTGAGTCTGTTGCATAGGCCAACGTGGCTGCAAGTGATAGCGCAGAGTCAAGCGGCAACTGTCCGTATTCAGTGGTTGAAATCACAGGCAAATCGGAAAGTGTTTTTTGTTGCGTAGTCGCTTGCGTCATTGATTTCGTTGGACTAAGAATTCCAATGACTGAAGGACATGTTGTGGAAACAGAAACAGAGGGACTTAGCGTGATAAGACTTTGCGTTCCGTTCGCGCAGGTGCTCGAAGAAAATAGCGCAATGCCAGAACTTCCAGACGCAATAGGTAGCCATTGATTGCTTGCGCTCGCTAATGCTACAGGAGCGCATCCGATGGAAGATATGGTTGCAATGTTGCCGCATAAATTGCAATCGCTTGCACCACTGAATGAATTGTATCCTTTGTTCAGCAAGGGTGTTGAGCTGTGGTAGAAATGAACGTGTTCGTCGTTCAATTCGAAAACATTGTAACCTCCGGCGCTGCTCGAAGACATGTTTAGCACGCATCCTTTTCCAATTTCCAAAGCCGTTCCGTTCTGTGAAAATTCAGAACAGCGAATGGTGAATACACCCCCTTTCTTTTGTGCGGCGATTCCGTTGTTGTTGAAGGTGCAAGAGGTCATTCCAATTTCAACCAAACTGTAATCGGAAACTGCAATTTCGGTGTTTTCGAATGAGGTGTTCTTGATTCGACTGAGCGATTTCAAGTGTTCTGAAAATAGATTAGCTGAATTGAAAACGCAATCTAGGAAGTTGTAATTTCCATAGCGAATATTCACTGAAACGTTGTCGATGAAGAGTGTATTCGATGCAGTTAGTTTTCCATAATTGTTTTCAATTGTGCAATGCTCTACCGAAGAGTTTAAGAAGGAGACAGTATTGTAATCGACTTGACAAAGTGCATTTTCAGCGCCAGTAATATTAGTATTCTCGAACATCAATCTTTGGTAGGAAAGGAGCGTTGCGTTTTCTTCAAGTTCAATTTTTCCATTTTCAAATCGGATGTAATTGGCGGTTCCTGATTCGTTGAACATAGCGCCTTCATGAATGCGCAACAGCGTGTTTTCAGAACCGATTCCTTCAACGTGCATGCGGCTTCCCGACGCGAAGATCACGTCTGTTTCATTCCAAGAAGAATACACATCGAACCCTCCTTGAATGGCTTCAACATTGAAATCGGATTGTGCGTTTACTTGAAGCTGACCACCGCGAAATTCAATGGAAGCGTCTGTGTTGTTTAAGACTACTTCTCCTGAAGAGAAAACGATTTTCCCTCCGGGAAGTAGCACAACTTTCCCTTCCACTTGAAGTGTTCCTCCGAGTAGGTTTAAGGTTGAATTGTTTTCTAGAATGAGTTGTCCGTTCGGATGAATGAATAACGTTCCGTTGTCTTGAAGATTAATGGTTGTTGTTTCCTGAACGTGCAGTGAAGCGTTCACTGTGCCTGTTGCATCTCCAATTTGAAGACTTCCTCCTTCACGAATGTCAACGCTCCCTTGTCCACAGTCAATGCCTGTTTCAATGTTTATTTCATCGCCAGGAAAGACAAGGCTGTTCAAAGAAGAATGACTTTCGCCCAGTGCACCAATGCTCACAACAGAATCGTTTTCAATAATTGTTGAAGGAAGAACTTGCAATCCTGTTTTTCCGAAATTGAAATTCTCTCCGTTTTCCATGTTTAATCTGAATACCGAATGACCGTTCGGTAGTTCGTCTGCGAATACTTCTTCAGCAATGAAAGCCAAATTTCCGTAGTTGATTCCAGAGTGTGGTTGATTGTTCCCTGAAGGGGCATACCAATTGTCGAAAGGAATTTCTTCTTCATTTATGGCAGTGAATGGTTCATTAACATTGCACAGCAGCGCACTTGTTGTTGGAACGAAGTTGTGATACAATTCGAATTGATCGGTGTTAATTGTTCCGCATGCGCTATTGAATGAAGCGGTTTCGTTAATGGCATCTACGAAGTCTTTAACCGAAGAAGAGTATCCTCCGCATGAATAATCGAATGGAAGAGCATTCACCGAAATCTTCGGACGGGAGCTGTATTGCGAAATGGAAATGCTTAAAAAATCGAGGTCTACTTCAGTGAGTTTTAAATCGGCAACAACTCTGTGCGTGCTTGTATTTTCAACATAGTCGTTCGAACCGGGTAGTGGAAAAAATTTCAATCTGAATTCATCTCCGTCTACGAAGTTCGACGCATTGCATGATTCCGTAAGCAAGGGTTCAGTAGTGTTGGTTGAAAGTCCAATTCCATTTTTGTTTCCATTCGCAACAGCAATGTTTCTGCAATTTCTTGGAAGCCCCATGCTATTCAGTTCAGACTGAAAGCCTAAAAAGTTTGTAGGTTGAAGTTGATTCGTCGCCCCCCATTGATAGAAGAGCAATTGTTGCGCGGCCGGACGCTCGAGTTTGTCGTAAACGAAGCTATTTGCGGCTGAACTATAGGGCGCCATAAAGTAGAGCGCAGATTGAAGACTCATTGGAATGTAGGCGCCTAAATGGGGCGCGTCGAGGCTTATGTATAGACGTGCGCAATGTTGTTTGTTTTGAATTTCCATATTTCGAAGCGCATAGCGCGAAATAAGTCCCCCCATACTTGCACCCGCAACGACAATGCTTTCGTTGCTGCTCTTATGTACGTTGCAGAGGTGAATTATTTTTTCAACCAGTGCTGCATTTTCTCGAATGTCGCGCGCTCCGTCGTAAAAATCGACCAGCACTAAATCATATCCGTGTTGTTGCAGCGTGTCAATCCAATAAGGCATCAGTTGCAGCATGGCGTATTGTCCGGTTACAGAACCAGAAGAAAACGCGTCCCATCCGAACGTTCCGTTTCTTGTTGGAAGATGATCAGTCCCGAAGTCTATTCCTTCAACAAAAACAAAGGGCTTGTCAAATATCCCGTCTTCGCTGAGCATGGTGTAGGCATTGCCTTTCACGAAATCGTTTCCAACAAGCGTATCAATTTCGAAGGAACTGCTTACTTGCCAAGGCGCAGTGTCTGGGTTAATCAGGCTCTTAGTTTCAACTTGAAATTTGATTCCTGTTTTTTTAACAGTCCCGTTCACCGAATATTTTACAGCAACAGAAAACCAATTTGTGTTGGAAGGAATGACGGTTGAAATGGAATTGTTCACGAGGGAATTCCATGTCATTCCTTGATCGAAACTGATTGCTTGAATGGTCGTGTTCGAATAGTAGTTCGAGTGAATGAAGTTACCTGTGTTGAATACATGAACGCCGGGAGTAAGTGTTTGCGAATTACTCAGAATGAATTGGCTGGTATCGGCGGCGTTGCTCGACTCGCGCATGTATTGAACATCCCACACTTCGAGGTGTGTTGTGTTATTCGTGTTGGGAAGATTTCGAATGTGGTTCGCATAATCTGGGAAATAGAGATGGGTCGAATCTTTTCCACATAGAAAAAGAAAAGCATCGTTTGCGGCTTGACCTTTTGAAAAAACAAGGGAGTTGTTTTTAGATAGGCCTTGACTGAACGCTGTTGATTTAACAACCGGCGTGTAGGTGCTCTGCGCGAAAGTGATGAGCGAGCAAAAGCAAAAAAGGAGGGTAGAGATTTTTTTCATAGGTCTAGTAGTATAAGGTGTATGTATTGATTTCATTGGCTTGTAAGGCGTCTAGGGTTATCCACTCGGAAGAGTAATTGCCAGAAGCGTAGTGCTTTTTTACTTCAAGATTTATGGGGAAATGTGCCGGCACTTCAAAGAAGCATTCTGCACCATGCCCGGCTAAATCGGCCTCTTGTGTTATTCCGCGAAAGCCATTGCTCACTTCGAAGGAAGCGCCCACAATGTTCTGCTGCGTGTTGGTATCGTCAATGAGTTGAAGTCGCAAGGAGGCTTTGCACGAAACGGGAATTGCCATTGAAGGACTTCCTGCATGGAATGAAACATCTGTGAATCCGAATTCGGAATATTGATCAGATGAATTCGCAACGGCTTTAGCAATGTCTACTGTTGCATCTTTCGGCATTTCGAATTCACCGTGTTCATTCGCAATGGAAATAGTGGAAGGCACGTAGCTAACTGTACTTCCGAATCCTTCGAGCTCATACCATTGCACTTGCGCGAAGGGAATAGGTACGTTGGAGCCTTGCTCAACAACGCGACATTGAATGTTGGGAATGGGGTTCTCTTTGTCGCACGAATAGAAAACGAGCAATAGAGAAAGAGAGAGAATGGTGTTTTTTGTTTTCATGACTCAAATAATTTTGAGCCAAAGGAAAAACCACTTGGCACCTAATGTTTATGCCAAATTCCTATAAGTTATATGCTGTTTATTCATCAAAAAGTTTCTGCGAAAGGTCTTACTGAAGGTCGCCTTCGTCGAAGACTACCTTGCGTAGCACCTTGTAAAACATCTTGCTCAGCATCTTGATTTACTCTGTTAAATCAAGTTTATACTTGTCGGCAAAAGACTGTTGTGCGTTTTCGAAATCTTGTTGGGTGAAGACCGATTCGTTCTGAATGAACATGCGCAGAACCCGGCAGCTATCGGTGGTTGCGAAAGATATTTGCTCTTGCGGAAGTTGATGGAAATTGCACAACGGCTTGTAGTAGGTGGAAAGAATTTCCTGAAATTTTTCTACGGTTCGAATAGCGGGATTAACAAGAAGTGTGTCTTCTTTGAAGTTTCCAATTTCATTCAAATTTTCTTTAACACTGTTCAACGTAGTTTCCGCTTTGGAATAAAATTCATTGAGATTTTGCGGTTGGCCCAATTGTTCTTCCAATTGAAAAATAGCAACCCCGCACGTTTCTAATTCAATGGTTATTTTGTTGTTGTAGTCGCGGGCTTTTTCCTGATCAGTTGCGCAAGAAACGAGGGATAGCAAAAGTGTTATTCCAACTATTCGTTTCTGAAAAAAATTCGCACCGGTCATTAGGCAAAGGTAAGATGCTTTGCAAGATGTTGCGCAAGGTGCTTCGCAAGGAGCCTTCGGCTAGTTTTGTTTTTTTCGAAAATCGATATTCGAAATAAACCCAACTTGAATGGTGTGATTGTTTTCAATTTTCACTCCGTCTGACTTTACAATCATTTGATTCATGTATCCGATTTCAAGTTTTCCCCATTTCGGAAATTTATAACCGAGAGCAGCATAGGCGCGGTTTTGATCAAAGATGTTAGCCTGCACATTTTCACCGAAGTTAACGAATGCTTCGTCGTAGCATGAGAAGTACAACGATTTGTCCTCAATGGTTTTTCCTTTGAAGGGAACAGATAGGCGCACAAGAACTCGCGCGCGGTTTGTATAGACATCGTCGCCCGGGGCGTATTCTCCTGTTGACTGCTCCACAGGAATTTTTGAGAAACGTTGTTCTAAGCGCAACCGCGTAATCATTTCAATTCGTCCAGCTTGTGATTTCACTTGAAGCTGTTCCCAAAATCTGTTTTCCGGAAACCCCGATTTAGCTGGAAATACCCCATAAGGCGAAGTGTGTACGTAGCAATATCCAGCAGTCGCAAAAGCATTCGGAGCGAAATGATAATTGACTCCGGTTCTTAAAAGAAGTTGAAGAGGTTTTGCTACAATTTCATTTCTTCTGAATTGGGCTTCCAAATGAATTCCCCAATGTTCAGAAAATTTGTGATCTCCGAAATACATGAACCAACCGTTGTTATTTGTTTGTGTGTTGCGCAAAGGAGATTGCGCGAAGTTCAAGCTCGAAGTAAAAATAACGAGCGTTAATAAAAGTATTTTTTTCATATTGAATTTTTTAGGATGCACGATCTGCCACTTCGTGATTCTTTTTATAATGTGGGCCCATAAAGGTTCTTGCATAAATGCGAACCAAAGCTAATCCATCGATTATTAAACTTATTGAAACGATAAGTGAAAGTGCAATTTGATCTTCGTGAATATGCGAGAAAATTAAATCTTCTCCAATGAAGGTTGGCGTAATTGGAAATCCAGAAACTGCCAACGCGCACAATAAGAATGCAAAGGCACGCTTCGAATAATCATATCCAAGTCCATAGAAATTATTCATGTCGAGTTTACCTTCTTTCTTTTTGATGCCGTTAAGTATCACATAACCGATGCACATTGCAACAACAACTCCACTGAGGTAAATGATGTTGTGTTCCCAACTGTAGTGCTCATTGAAAGTAACCGCTAATGCTACCCAGAAGTGATTACTGCAAACAAGCAACCAACTACGCAAAGTGTTTTCTCTTTCAGTGAAAGCAGCGAATACAGACACGAGTCCAATAATACCTAGAATCATTGAAATGATATGCCGTGTGCTTTCGCTTAGATCAGTTCCAACCAAAAGAAAAACTGCACAAATGAAGATGAGTGTTGTAAGTCCGAGCAGACTTTTACTTTTTAATGGAATTCGTTTTCCAACCCACTTCATTGGATTCCACAAATAGGAATAGAGAATCATATTAATGGTGAATTCTCGTGTGCCTAAAACATAAAAAGTGTATTCCAATTTCTTCGAAACTTTTCCTTCGATATTTTTCTTTTTCGGGTTGAAATTGTAGAACATATCTTTCATGAGGTAGGTAACGACTGAAGGAGAAGTGAGCAATTGGTAACTTCTGAGGAATGCATTTCCGGCAATGTGAATCAGTGCAAGCGTATTCCAACCAAGAGCAATTTCACAAAAAATAATTCCGATTTGAGCAACGGAGGAATAGGCAATTTGACTCTTCACCGAAGTTTGAACGCGCGCAATTCCTGTTGCAACAAAGCAAGTCGCAACACCGATTAAGATGATGAGAATTTTAATGCTCAGTAAATGGCTCCAGATGTCATACGTTCTCAAAAGAATAAATGCCCCCATGTGCACCGAAAGAGATCCGTAAAAAATAGCACTCGAAGGCGTTGGTCCTTCCATAGCTCTCGGCAACCAAGAGCTGAAAGGCAATTGCGCTGATTTTGCAGCAGCAGCAACGACTAAGAATACAGATAGAATGATTGCTGTTGATTCGTGTTCGTGCAACAAGTGCTGAAGGTGCACAGAAGACCAATCGATGAAAGCAGTGTTTTCATGAAACATATGGTGACTTAACCACATGGCTAGAATAATTCCAATATCACCGAGGCGATAAATTGAAAATACTTTCAGTGCATTTTTTACTGGAAGGTATCTGTCGCGATAAAATGCAATTAGCAAGAAGGAAGAAATTCCAAGTACTTCCCATCCTGTGAATAGCGTTTCTAAATTTCCCGAAAAGATTACGAGGTTGTAACCAAAGAAGAAAAGAAGCAGTGTGTTGAAGAAGCGCTTGTAACCACTTTCTCTGTGCAAATAATAGCGGCTGTATACCGTAACAAGTGAAGTTAGAAAAGACCCCATGATCAGGAAAGTGGCGGTAGTTCTATCGAAGAAGAAGTCGATGTAGAACATGTATCCGTCTGTTTGATATAGAACCCATTCGCGATGTGAAAGATTTTCGAATCCATCGATTCCCCATAACGCAACAAAGACAATGGCGAATGTGAGGTGTAACAAGACAGAGGTAAATGTTCCCCATGAAATGGTTTTTTCATGGTGCTTGCCTGGAATTAAACTAAGGATGTAACTCGCTAAAGGCAGCCAAAGAAAGAACTGCATGTAGAATTCCAATTCAGTTTTCATGAGCATGTGTTAAAAGGTGAACAGGAATGTTTTCTGTATGTGCTTCAACAAGTCTTTCCATGCTTGAAGCAAAGGGTAAAGAAGTTGTGCTTGGAGTATAAGGAACGAAAGCTTCATTTTGGAAGACTTGAATTTCGGCCGAATCCGGATGAACGCTTACTAAATGCACCCACTCGTTTTTAAACCATTCATAGGTGTTCGCATCTGTTTGAATGGTGTTCAAAATAACACTTGGAACTTGTTCAACCACGAGCAACAAACGCACGGGGTCGTGCACTTCAATCATCTGACTGGGTAGTCCTGGACGAAGATCTCCATCTACGCCATTTGCAACGCCAATAAGTCCCATGACGTTATGTGGAAGTTTAGTTCCTGCTCCCAATTTGTAGTTGTCGGTTCGTGAAAAATAATATTCCAAATTAATTCCACCACATACTGGAGCAGCTGCTTTTAAAATTCCCAATAGATACTTACCATCCGAATCAATGGAAGCGTCATAAGAATTTAAGAACGAGCGTCTATCTAAGAACAGGTGTTTCGAAAGCTGTCTTGTTCCAACGATGCATAGCGCATTGGTGGCGTGGTTTAACTCTGGACGAGGTTCGAAGATTGATACAGAGCGACGCATGACGCGTTTGTGAATTTGCCATGGCGTCAAATTCGTGTTCACTGTTTCAAATCTACGCGAACGTTCTTTTGCATTTAAATCAGACGCATGTCTGAAGGTCCACTTGTTTTTCTGATGGAGTTTTTTGTTTTCCTCTGAAAGATTATCTCCGTCGTAGAAAACAGTCTGATCTCTTGTGGTATCTCGCAGTCCCCCTATGAATTGCGCGAATGGCGGAATGTCAATTCCTCTTTCATGAAGCAATCTGCGGACCTTTGGATTGTTCGCCATAGTAGCGAATACGCGCGCGTTTGCAGATCCCGCTCTTCCTGAGCATGCGCCGCAGTCGTATGCCGCGTAGTGAGGGTTGTTCACACTGCTTGAACCATGCCCTATGAAATAAACAATAGGAGCGAAGTTCTTCACCAGACCAATCGAACGAAGCGAAGCTTCAACACGATTCGCCATTTCCTCAATGGTGAATCCTACTTGAAGATCTCCATCATGCTCGCGTGTGTGTTCTACCGTTAACGTCGATTCTTTTTCCATGTGACGGAAAGAGAGTGACGTAGCAGGAGAAATGCCGGGTCGGAAGATGTTTGACATTAATTTAAGCGCAGACCAAAAACCGTAGAGAATGGAAAGGGCCCAACCTATAATGTTGTAATGGGAATTTTTGTTGAACTGAACCTCTTTGTTTGTTTTGCGCGTGGCATCTTCTTCACGAATGAGGTGTTTCGGAGTTACAGGAGCTGGACAAACTTTTTCATGGAACTTTCCACCTTGCGGTTGGAAATAGAATTCCACGCCAAAGAATCCGGGCATTCCCAGTGTTTCGCATTGCGGGTCTAACAATTCAATATATCTTCGAATAGAACCTTCCCGGTCATCTATGCAAAATACAGCTTGAAATGTTTGAACCGAATGTTCATTCGGTTTTTTGATTCTTTGTTGAAGTCCGAATAAAACAGTATCGTAATAAGTCCATTCGAAAGCCTCTTGCCAAACACGCTGAACAAGATCGACTTCGGTAATCTGTGGAGCTTCGAAGTACGGATTTACTTCATCTACAAAGGCGCCAAGCGATTTCCAGTTTTCTCCAAATTGGTTGTAAGCTGCATCAATTTCAAAACACAATTCAAGGTGAATGAAATCGCGTAATGTGATTTCTTTTTTGTCGAGTAATGAAGCTGGCTGCTGCTCAATGGTAGCGACCATGCCTGACCATCCCGGGTGTGCAAAGCATAAATCAAACAGATAGGAGCTGTACAACTCTTCTTTCAGACCAACAACTAGTTTTAACAAGGCAGTAAGTCCCAGTGAAGCATCGTGAAAAATTTCTCGCCCTTTTTTTGATCTGAAAAGACTCACAGCGGTGTGCTTATCTAAATCACGAGCGGCGTTGAGCAAACCTTTTTCTTTCGAAGGAAATTGCCAAAGAGCAATTCCTTGATCGAGGTAGTTACACGTAATTCGGAAAAGGATATGATGCACAAGTGCGCTCACATCGAAGTGATAATGGTTCTTCCAAACACTTCGAATGACCCCGACACGAGGTGTTAAATCGGATTGAAAATCTTTCGTTAAAATTTCCTTCAATTTATCATTTTCATTTTCATTGGGGAAATGTTTCTGAATGGAAATCAATAGTTTTTCCTTGGAGATTTTTCCTTCCGAATAAAATTTCTTGTACTCCTTTGGAGAGAGTAAAGTTTTATATCCGAAAATCGATTTCGCAGAAAGAATTCCATCGAAGAATTTATCATGCTGAAATGCATGAAGGGTATTGTGATGAATAAAATCCTTCAGGGGTGCCTGAGCTGGCAAGTAATGCGCAAGCTCATGAAGCACATGCCCTTCATGAAATGAAGAGCTTGTTTCTTTCGTGTTATTCATGTTGAATTACTTTTTCTTTTTTCGTCCCGCTAAATCGTGCCTAGAGAAAGTCTTGAGTTCTTCTAATCCATCAAGTAAGACAACACCACCTTCTCTTTCATAATTCATTTTGAAGAGATGCAACTGTTCCATTGTCGAGTGATCTATAACACGGCTGTTTTCGAAGAAAATGGTGATGTGGGATTCAGCTGGAATAGCTTCCAATTTATGCTTGATTGCTACGAAGTTGGTAAAGACAGCAGCCCGACTAAGGCGTACTTCGTATTTATCTTCAATAAACGCTACTTCAGCTTGTGCTTTGAATAGTGAAGAGAGGGATGCTCCGTTCACTAAAAGAACAATCATTTTAGTAAGAATACCTGCAGCAATACCCACTAACAAGTCTTCAACTAAAGTGAACACAATAGTTACGATGAATACCAAAAGTTGCTCTTTTCCAATTTGGAACATGTGAATGAATTCACGCGGATGAGCAAGCTTAATACCAACACCAATAAGCAATGCAGCCAATGCAGCCTTTGGAATCATGTTGCTGAACGATACAGCAAAGATTAAGAAAATCAAGATTACTAAACCGTGAAAGAAGTTGGCCCAACGCGTTTTTCCTCCGTTGCTAACGTTCGACGAGGAACGTGCAACTTCACTGATCATAGGTAATCCACCTAATACTCCGGCGATAATATTTCCGACCCCAACAGCAATCAAGTCTTTGTTCGCATTTGATTTCCTGCGGAAAGGATCGAGCATGTCTGTTGCTTTCACTGTTAGAAGAGCCTCTAAACTTCCAACTAAAGCGAACATAATTACATACTTCACGAATGTCCCAACGACAGATACTCCAGCAAAACTTACGTTTACACCGAGGATATCGAACAATCCTTTTTTGAATTCCAATAAAGGTGCAAATCCGTTTGTGTTTTCCAAGTGAAGCGCTTTACCAAGTGGAATAGCAACTACAAGAACGACTAATGCAGCGGGCACTTTTTTCAATGCTTGAATTTTCAGCAAGGGCCAAACAAAAACTATAACAAGACTTATGAGTCCAATGATCACCACTTCCTTGTGCTCGAAGAAATTGGCAAACGTGTTTTTTAATTCACCAAGGAGTTCCAAAGGTTCTACCATGGGTTTGCCAGTTTCTGTAACCGGATTCATTCCAACTAGAATGTGCAGTTGCTTGCTCATGATGATTATGCCAATAGCCGCAAGCATTCCGTGAACAGCAGAAAGTGGGAAGAAGTCGCTGAATGAACCGAACTTCAACAAGCCGAAGATGACTTGAATAACCCCAGCAACAACAACAGCTCCCAAAGCTAAATGCCAACCGTAGGCGGTTGCGTCGGCAGTGCTTGATCCAGCCGGTGCGCCCAAAGCAAATTCACCAACAGCACCTGCAACAATTACGATAAGGCCAGCGGCAGGACCTTTGATCGTTAACACAGAGCCCGCTAAGAAGCTCACAAAAACACCGCCAATCATGGCAGTCACAAGTCCGAATATGGGTGGGAAATCAGAAGCAGCAGCAATACCTAAAGAGAGCGGTAGTGCCAATAGCGCAACGATAAATCCTGAGGGTAAGTCGCTTTTCCAGTTTTCGACAAGACCTTTCCACCCGTCCGAAGGGACGAATTTTGTTTTCATAAAATAAGATTTGAAATTTTAAATGAGAGTGGTCAATGATTATTGACCTCCATTCCGCGCGGAGCGCAGGACATTTAAAATTTGCAACAATCTATTTTATAGGACTGGTAAAGTAAAAAAAGTTTTCGTTTGACATTTCGACAAACAAAGCCTTGGCTTGAATTTGAAGCAGAACGATCGGTTTGATAAAAACTGAAATAGACGCTCGACGAAGTTTCAGAATCTTCTTCTTCCTCTTCTTCTTCGCCCTCTTCAATGTATTCCTCGAAAATATTGGCTTGCTCGAAATCTGTGAAATGACGAACGGTTTTTCCTGTTTCGTCGGTGGTAATAGATTCCGTTTGAATGAAACCTCCCGTTAATACCAATATAGATGCACTAACTTTAAAAGAAAGTAGGGCGAACAGTAAGGGTAATATGATGGATAGTCTCTTTAGCACTTTGGCAAAGGTAACTCCCTTTTCGAAGAATTATTTCATTTATAAAAACCCAAGCTCAAGTTGAGCCTCTTGACTCATCATGCTTTTATCCCAAGTTGGCTCCCAGGTAATTTCAACTTTACAATCGGAAACACCTTCAACCGATTTGATTTTGTCTTCCACTTCAGGAGGTAGGGTTTCAGCAACTGGACAAGAAGGAGAGGTAAGTGTCATGCTAATCACAACAGCGGCGTCTTCTGAAATATCAATTCCATAAATCAATCCCAACTCGTAAATATCTACAGGAATCTCTGGATCGAAAATGGTTTTTAGTTTGGCAATAATTGCTTCTGTTAATGCGGCCTTCTCCATGATTAATTGCTTTTTTGTTGTGCTTGAAAAACAGTGGCATACAACAAGATTTGTTTCACCATTGCTGCAAGCCCGTTGCTTCTTGTCTGACTTAAGTTCGATACCAATCCAATGTCATTCATGAAATGAATGTTGGCATTCAATATGTCTTGTGGGGTTTCATTATCGAATACGGAAACAACCAAAGCGACCAATCCACGTGTAATAATGGCGTCGCTGTCCGCCTCTAAATTCACTGTTCCATTTTCTTGAAGCGATGCTTTCAACCAAACTTTCGATTGACATCCGGCTACAAGCAAGTCGTCTTTTTTCTCATCATCGGTTAGGCCTTTCATTTCTTTTCCTAACTCAATAATGTGCTCGTACTTGTGCATCCATTCCTCAAAAAATGCAAACTCCTCAATTATTTCTTGTTGCTTTTGCTCTATCATTATCTCAACATGTTCACGCTTTTTTTGAGCGCTTCAATAAATAACTCTACTTCTTCAATCGTGTTGTAACATGCAAAAGACGCTCTTACAGACCCCGTTGTTCCAAGCTTTTCCCAAAGGGGTTGTGTACAGTGGTGGCCGGTCCTAACAGCTACACCTTGCTGATCGAGCAACGTTCCAATATCGGCAGAATGAATTCCTTCAATATTAAAACTCAACACTCCTACTTTATTCTGAAGGTCTGCATAAACAACCGCTCCTTCTATTTCTTTCAAACGTTCAGTTGCTGCTTTCAACAACGAATACTCGTGTGCGTGCATGTTCTCTCTTCCAACTTCCTTGCAGAATGAAATGGATTCGCTGAAGGCAATAACGGCTTCAATATTCGGTGTTCCCGATTCGTATTTGAAAGGCAATATGTTGAAGGTGGTTCCTGTAACTGAAACCTTTTTTATCATTTCACCACCGTATCTATATGGAGGAAGTTTTTCAAGCAATTCTCTTCTTCCCCACAAAACACCAAGTCCAGTCGGACCGTACATTTTGTGAGCAGAGAACAAGAAAAAGTCGAAATTCAATTCTTGAACATTTATATTGAAATGCCCTACTGCTTGCGCTCCGTCTACAACTACGTAAGCTCCTGCGTTCTTCGCAAGTGCAATTAATTCATGAACGGGATTAATGGTTCCAAGTGCGTTCGAAACATAATTGAAAGCAACAATCTTTGCCTTGTTTCCCAATTCTTTTTTGGCATACTCAAGATCCCATTCGCCCGAAGGGGTCATAGGAATGTATCGAAAGACAGCTTTCTTCTTTTCTGCCAAAACTTGCCACGGAACGAAGTTCGCGTGATGCTCCATCTCTGTTACCCAGATCTCATCGCCTTCGTTCACCTCATTTTCTAAGATCGTTGAAAGCATGTTCACGCTATCAGTACTCCCTTGAGTAAAAATGATTTCTTCGCGGAAATTCGCGTGAAGCATTTCCGCTAAAGCAGTTCGAGTAGCTTCGAATTTTTCAGTTGAAGCGTTCGCCAAGTAATGCGCACCTCTATGAATGTTCGCGTTCCATTTCGAATAGTATTCTGAAATGGAATCGATCACGCGCTGTGGCTTCTGCGTGGTAGCAGCGTTATCTAAATACACAAGTGGTCGTCCGTATACCGTTTGATTCAACGCTGGGAATTGAGTTTTCAATTCTCTCATTTTATGTTGAAGGGTATCGTTGTCCATGTTTTGAAACCGAATGATTATTCGGTTATGATTTCATTTTGAATAAGTGTCGCAAGAACGTATTCCTTCCAACTTGGAATGGAGATGCGATTCATCACATCTGAAGTGAATGCTGAAACCAATAGTCGCTTCGCAGACTCTTCGCTCAATCCTCTTGCACGCAAGTAGAATAGGGCTTCCTCATTGAATTGACCAGTAGTTGAACCGTGGCTGCACTTCACATCGTCTGCGTAAATTTCCAACTCAGGCTTCGTGAACATGCTAGCGTTGTCGCTCATCATGATGTTCGCGTTGCTCTGATAAGCGTTCGTCTTCTGCGCATCGATGTGCACATAAACTTTTCCATTGAATACCCCTTTTCCGTTGTCGAACAACACGCCTTTGTACAACTCATTGCTGTAGCAATTCGCTACCTGATGGTCGACAAACGTGTGATTATCGATCATTTGATCCTGCTTCGGGAAGTAAGCTCCGCTTAAGAATGTTTCACAATGCTGACCTTCAATTCGAATGTTCAATTCATTTCGAACCCATGTTCCGCTTGCGGTAACAGTCGTGATTTTAAAAACACTTTTTTCAGCTTGAGAAATAGACTCTCTCAACAAGAGACATTCGTTCTTCGATGTGTTTTGAAGTTGGTGTATCTCAAGTTGCGCAGATGCTTCAACATGGGCATATACATTCACCATGTGAAACGACTGCTCTGATTCTCCTTTGAAGTCAACGGTGAATTTTGCAACCGAGTTTTCTTTCGAAACAATGAATACGTATGGCGCACTCATGCACCTATTCGAAGAGTTTCCCAATTCAATGGCTAAAACTTCTTCAACTAATTTTCCTTTTTCTACTTCAATTAAAACAAGATCGTTCGAAGCGTTTTCGGATATCGCATCGAAGACGTCTGTTCTGTTTTCTTTCGACAATAAGGAAAGAATAGTTTCTTGCTGAGCAGCAGAAAGGTCTTTTCCCAACGTAAGTTGAATTCCAGCAATGCTCGTCGAAGGAAGGGTTATAAATCCGTTTTCAATTCGAATTCCGTTTTCCAACGGCACGATACTCTCATTGCGTTCAGCTTGCTTCCAAGTTGAATCAATGGCACCAACGCGAGTGTATTTCCAAGACTCTAGACGCGTTGTAGGCAAGGCAAAATCAGAAACCGAATGTTTGTTCGGTTTGAAGCTGAATGTGCTTGTTGGTTTTAGTTCCGCTACAATACTCATTTTGCTTCTTCCATTTCTTTTAACCAGTCGTATCCTTTCTCTTCAAGTTCGAGTGCCAATTCTTTCGTTCCGCTCTTCACAATTTTTCCTTTGTACAATACGTGCACGAAATCGGGAACGATATGATCTAACAATCTTTGGTAGTGTGTAATAATCACAAAAGAACGCTTTCCGTCGCGCATGGCGTTCACACCTTCAGACACAATACGTAACGCATCAATGTCAAGTCCGCTGTCGGTTTCATCCAATACGCACAACGATGGATTAAGCATAGCCATTTGAAATATTTCATTGCGCTTTTTCTCACCACCACTAAATCCTTCGTTCACTGCGCGATTCGCAAGTTGTCCGTCTAATTCAACCAATTGAGATTTTTCTTTCACCAATTGCAAGAACTCTTTTGCGGTTAATGCTTCAAGTCCTCTGTGCTTGCGAATCTCGCCAACTGCAGCTTTCAGAAAGTTCATGTTACTTACTCCTGGAATTTCTACAGGGTATTGAAACGCTAAGAAGAGTCCTTCTCTAGCGCGCTCCTCAGCAGCCATGTCTAACAAATCTTTATCATTGAAGGTTACTGAACCTCCAGTTACCTCGTAGTCTTCTCTTCCTGCGAGAACAGATGCAAGAGTACTTTTTCCAGATCCGTTCGGACCCATAATTGCGTGCACTTCGCCTTCACCAATGGTTAATGAAAGTCCTTTCAGGATTTCTTTCTCTTCAATGCGCGCTTGTAAATTTTCAATCTTTAACATAATTATCTTTTTTATCCTACGCTTCCTTCAAGAGAAATCGCGAGTAATTTTTGTGCTTCTACCGCAAATTCCATGGGTAGTTTATTCAATACATCTTTGGCATAGCCGTTCACAATCATACTTACGGCCTGTTCTTGGTCGAGACCGCGCGCCAAGCAATAGAAGATTTGATCTTCACCAATTTTTGAAGTCGTTGCTTCATGCTCCACTTTTGCGGTGCTGTTATTCACTTCAATGTATGGGAAGGTGTGCGCGCCGCTAGTATCGGTCATTAGCAGCGAATCGCATTGCGAAAAGTTTCGCGCATTCGATGCGTTCTTTCCAATTTGAACGAGACCTCTGTATGAATTCTGACTGTGTCCGGAAGAAATACCTTTCGAGATAATCGTGCTCTTGGTATTCTTTCCAATGTGAATCATCTTCGTGCCTGTATCTGCTTGTTGGAAGTGATTCGTCACAGCTACAGAATAAAACTCACCCACGCTGTTGTCGCCCTTCAAAATACAACTTGGATATTTCCAAGTAACAGCGCTTCCTGTTTCCACTTGGGTCCATGAAATTTTAGAATTCGTTCCTTCGCACATTCCGCGTTTGGTAACGAAATTGAAGACACCGCCTTTTCCATCTTTATCTCCTGGATACCAGTTTTGAACGGTACTGTATTTTATTTCAGCATCGCGCATGGCAACCAATTCAACCACTGCAGCGTGTAACTGATTCTCGTCGCGTTGCGGAGCGGTACATCCTTCCAAATAACTCACGTAACTTTCTTCGTCTGCTATAAGCAGCGTGCGCTCGAACTGACCCGTTCCCGCTTCGTTAATGCGGAAGTAGGTGCTTAACTCCATGGGGCAACGAACGCCTTTCGGAATGTAGCAGAACGAACCGTCTGTGAAGACAGCCGAATTTAATGCCGCGTAGTAGTTATCGGTGCGAGGAACAACGGTTCCGAGGTATTGCTTAATAAGTTCAGGGTGTTCTTGAACGGCATCGCTAATGCTACAAAAGATGATTCCGAGCTCGCCTAATTTTTCTTTGAATGAAGTGGCAACAGATACTGAGTCCATCACGAAATCTACCGCTACGCCACTTAATCTTTTTTGTTCTTCAATGGAAATACCCAGCTTCTCCATGGTTTTGCGAAGCTCTGGATCCATTTCATCCAAACTGTTCAACACCTTCTTTTGCTTCGGTGCAGCGTAAAAAGAGATGGCTTGAAGATTTGGTTTTTCATACTTCACATGCGCCCATTCGGGTTCAGTCATTTTCTGAAAAATCGTGAATGCCTCTAAACGCCAGTCTAGCAGCCATTGCGGCTCGTTCTTCTTCGAAGAGATTAAGCGAATGATGTCTTCGTTCAATCCAGCCGGAGCTTTATCTGATTCTATGTTGGTTGTAAATCCGAATTCGTACTCTTTCGAGGTTACGTTTTCTAACAACTCATCGCCTTCGTAAGCCATATGTTTTTAGATTGAAAAGCTTTCACCACATCCACACGTTCTTGAAGCGTTCGGATTGTTGAACACAAATCCTTTTCCGTTCAAACCACCTGTGTATTCCAATTCGGTTCCAACCAAGTACAAGAAGCTCTTGCGGTCAACAACCACGGTCACTCCGTTGTCTTCAAAGGTCTGATCACCGTCTTTCCTCTCCGTGTCGAATTCCAGCTTGTACATAAGTCCGCTGCATCCGCCACCGTCAACACCCACACGAACGAATGCATGTTCAGGATGGCCTTCATCTGCAATGAGCTTAGCCACTTGGGCTTTCGCGCTTTCTGTAATTTTTATCATATGCCTACGTTTAACAACAATACGTTCAACTTGTTTCACCAAAATCGACCTATTTAGAAAAAATCTAAATAGAAGCCGTTCGGGCTGCAAAAATAGTACATTTAGGGGAGTTGATGCAAATGTTTTGCAAGGTTCTGCGAAAGGTCTTACTGAAGATGCGTTGCAAGGTTCTGCGAAAGGTCCTTCGGAAGGTAAAGCTTGCGCAGCATCTTGTGAAACACCTTGCAAAGCACCTAAGTAACTACTTCCTCTTCCTTTTCCTCTTAACATCCGGCCCGAATAGATCACCACCATCGTGTTTACCCGGTTTGTCGGTGCTAACATCGCTAGGTCCTTTCTTAATGGCGTCACAGGATTTCTCAGGTTTGTGCTTTCCGAAGAGTAACGACGCTTTGAAAACAATCGGACAATAATGCGAATGGAAATAGTCCATGCGAATATCACCCAAAGTGTTTGGGAAGATTTGAAGGACAGGAACCTCCACTTCGAAAGTCGCGTAGAGCCCATCGTTCACAGCCATTCCATAGCCCAATCCGTAATACACTTGTGAACGAATTTTTTCAGAGTACGCTCGCGGAAGGGCATAGTATTCGCCACGTGTAGAGCGTTTGTAAGCGTAATCGGCGAATATCCCGAATTCATTTTGAATCCACTTACCCTTCCCAAATGGTGTGATATTACTGGTTGAAAAAGTAAGCCCAAACCTATTTTCATGAAAGATGCGCTTCTCATAAATCGACTGTCCGAAGGCATCTTCACCATTGAATTTCTCCGATCCGTTGAATCGAACATAGTGAACATTCAAATCGAATCTGTTCAAGAAAATGAGCCTGTCGGTAATCCAGTATTTTCCTATATCCGCTGTCCAACCTAGCCGTGGCCTTGCCTTATACGTTCCAGCTGAAAAATCTGGAGAAGCAATCGTATCTGTGGCGTTCCATCTTTTTCCATAGGCAATGGTTGGTCCAATGGAAACGATTAAGCCATTCGGCATATACGAAGTACGCTCGTAGAAAAGCGTGTTCAAAGTCGTTCTGCGCTGTCCGAAAGACAAGGCACTGACGAAAAACAATATCGCGAAGATTGAAAGTCTCATGTTACAAAACAACAAGATTTCTTCAAGCTTATCTCGAAAGGAAAAAATGTTTTTTAACAGGCTTTCCTTCAGAAGGTGCGTTGCAAGTTGTTTCACAAGGTGCTGCGCAAGTTATTCCTTCCGAAGGACCTTTCGCAGAACCTTGCAATGCACCTTTCTTCGGGCCTTGCTTTCGGCATATTTCGTAAGAATCTTGTTATACATTTGCCCCCGTGTCAGCTCTATCCCAAATACAAGCGCCTGTTGAAGGCGAAATGAGTGCGTTTGAATCGTTCTTCAAAGAACAGATGAAAAGCGAGCATCGCTTGTTGGATAAGGTCACCAATTACATTGTGAAAAGAAAAGGGAAGCAGATGCGACCGCTTTTTGTTTTCTTATCGGCGAAACTTTTTCAAAAACCAGAGGAGCCAACTTTCGTTGCGGCGACCATGATTGAATTGCTGCACACCGCAACACTCGTGCACGACGATGTGGTAGACGACGCGCAAATGCGTCGCGGATTCTTCAGCATTAATGCGCTTTGGAAAAACAAAATCGCCGTTTTAGTTGGAGATTATTTGTTATCTAGAGGTCTTTCATTGAGTGTGAAAACACAACAGTTTCGTCTTTTGGGAATCATGAGCAAAGCCGTGAGAGATATGGCAGAAGGAGAATTGCTTCAACAAGAAAAATCACGCAAACTCGATATTACAGAAGAAGTCTACTACGACATCATTCGTCAGAAAACAGCCTCACTTATTTCAGCGTGCTGCGAAAGCGGAGCGGCTTCAACATCTGCTACAGATGAGCAAGTGAAGCAACTAGCTTTGTTCGGAGAGTATGTTGGAATGGCCTTTCAAATTAAAGATGATTTGTTCGATTACGGAACAACTGATGCCATTGGAAAGCCCGTGGGAATTGATATTCAAGAAAGAAAGTTAACTCTTCCTCTTATACATGTTTTAGCCAAAGTAGATCGCGACACCGCGAAGAAATTGATTCGAACCGTTCGGAAATTCAATACGGATAAAGTGAAAGTGGAAGAGCTTATGGCACAAGTGGTGCAGTTGGGAGGAATAAAATACGCCACAGAAAAGATGCATGAATTCCGCAACCAGGCGTTGGATATCTTGAATCAATTTGAAGAGTCTCCTGCTCGCGAATCCCTTCAATTATTGGTAAATTACACCATTGAACGTAAAAAATAGAAGTATGAAAAAAGCAATTTGGATACTTACTCTTTTTGTTGTTGTGTTTGCTTCGTGCACCCCTTCGTTAGACGATGCCGATGCGCGCGAAATAAAAACTACTGCCGAAGGAATGCGCCTTGTTGGGTATTTCGAAAAGGGAACGGACAATAAAATTGGAGAACGCGCATTCTATCCAAACAGCCAACAGTGCTACATTGAAATGCGAATGAAAGACACGAAGCGCCACGGAGAATGTTATACTTTCTATCAGAATGGAAACAAGTGGAGTTTGAATACGTATGAAAATGGAGTGTTAGAAGGCGACTACAAGGCTTGGCATGAAAACGGAAAACTATATGTTGAAGGTGAATATGAAAATGGAAAAGAAGTTGGAGAGTGGATTTTCTACAAAGAAGATGGCACCGAAAAGGAACGTAAGAAGTACTAAGTATTTCCTGTTTCTCATTCTCATTCTCCTACTCATTCTTCCCCCTCTCTCTTCCTCTTTTGCCCAGTCCCCAGAGGCCTACATCCAAAAATATTCTTCCATTGCGCAAGAACAAATGCGGGAATACGGAATTCCAGCAAGCATAACCTTAGCCCAAGGTATCCTGGAAAGTGGAAGTGGGAAATCGAAATTGGCTTCAGAGGGAAATAATCATTTCGGAATAAAATGCCATGACACCTGGAACGGTGCTACCATGCATTTAGATGACGACGCTCCGAATGAATGTTTCCGAAAGTATAAATCAGTGGATCAGTCGTTCGAAGACCACAGTTTGTTTTTGAAGAAACCGCGTTACCAAGAGTTGTTTGGGTTGGAAATCACGGACTACAAAGGGTGGGCGCAGGGCCTCAAGAAATGCGGCTATGCAACAAGCCCAACCTATGCAAAGAGCCTCATTGATCTGATTGAAAAATACAATCTCACTCAATTCGATACTCAGCAGAAACCGAATGAACATTCGGTAGTTATCAATATTTCAAACAACCGAATCAAGTATGTTTCTGCCAAGAAGAAAGAAACGCTGAAAGAGCTAGCAGATCGCACAGGTATTTCTGAACATTTATTGGAGAAGTACAACGACATTGAAGAAGGACACGTATTCCAAGAAAAGGAAATCGTCTACCTACAACCCAAGCGATTCAAGGGAAGCGTGAAGGAACACAAAGTGAAACGCGGAGAAAACATTCGCGATATTTCCCAGCAATACGGTATACGTATTCACAGCATTGAACGAAAAAACCATCTTGAAAGGGGTGTGGAGTTGAAGACTGGTGTGGTTTTAAAATTGAGGTAATTCTTATTTATTTCTTAAATTCGTACCATGGAACCTTTGGCTCAATACATGAATTCTATTCAACTCCTTTGTGAAGAACACAAGGTGAAGAATTTGTATGCATTCGGGTCTGTAACTAAAGATTCATTTTCTGATGAAAGTGATGTGGACTTGATAGTTGATTTTGTGGAAAATCAGTCGCCAAAGGCATACACCGATAATTATTTCGCTTTGAAATTTTCATTGGAAGATTTGCTTGGTAGAGAGGTTGATTTATTGGAAGCTAAAGAGCTAAAGAATCCGTATTTGAAAGATCAGATAGCTCAAGAAAGATCATTGATTTATGGAAAAGAATCAGAGTAGTCTTTTATACGATATTCTTAATGCCATCATAGAAATTGAATCCTTTTTGGACATTGAGGACATGAGTTTTAGTCGCTATGTTCTTGACCTAAAAACAAAAAGAGCCGTTGAGCGAAATCTTGAAATTGTTGGTGAGGCTATGAATAGGCTTGTTAAGGGATTCCCAGATTTTCATTTGTCTAATTCACGAAAAATAATTGATGTTAGAAATAGAATCATTCATGGATACGATTCTGTTTCTGATGATATTATTTGGACAATAATTCATGAGTCTATTCCGCCTCTGAAAAGAGAAGTGGAGTTGTTGTTAGGAGAAGGGTTTTAAGGATAATCCTTCATTTAATTGAATTTTCCTATCTTTAACCAAACACTGAACTATGAAAAAAATCTACCTAGTTTTCTTATTCTTCGCGGGTCTATTTAGCCAAGCTTCTTCGCAGACTTATTGTGCTCCAACATTCCTTAACGGATGCTTTACGTGGAACAATCAATACATTGAATTGGACAGTATCGTTTGGGAACTCGGCGTTACCGATTGCGCAATTTCTGATTATACAGCCTTAAGCACAACGCTAACACAAGATGTTCCAATGGCCATGACAATAATCAACGGATCTTGGTGCGGAGCAGGGGTATGGATCGACACGAATTCAGACGGTGCATTCGACGACACGGAGAATCTTTACCACAGCTATCAAGCTGGAGATCCAACGACGTATGACATTCAAATTACAGTACCATCTACAGTTGCTGCAGGAACTTATCGCATGCGTGTCATTGCAGGTTGGGGAAGCGATTGTTTCGATTCAACAGGTACAAACGGATATGGAGCTTGTGGATCATATCAATACGGAAGCTATCAAGATTTCACCATTCATGTTGTAGCTCCTTCTTCCGTTAATTCGGTGAAAGAAGACATGAATGTTCATGTAATGCCCAACCCAACGCAAGGAACCTTCCGATTAAACATCCCAAGTTCTTTTATGAACTCGAATTACATCTTAACAAACATTGTTGGTGAAGTGGTTCAATCGGGAAAAGTAACCAGTCTAAATACCAGATTAGATATTGAGAATTTACCGAATGGTTTGTACATCATGAAGTTCGATAACAAACTTCGTAACGCTGTTCGAATCGTTAAGAATTAACGCCAAGAATTATTGAAGACACAGCCTCGGGAGAAATCTCGAGGCTTTCTTTTTGCTCAGAATTACCATCTTCCAAATAACTCGTGTTGATTCCTAAAGGCATCCATCTTCCGGGATGCATAGGACGTTTCGAAGGATACAGTCCAATGGCGCGAATACCCAAGGCTGATGCAATGTGCAGCGGTCCTGTACTAGCTGCAACGAGCGTATCACAAGAAGAGATAAATGCGATTAATTGTGGAAGGGAAAGCTTCCCTGATAAATCAATAATGTGTGAATCGAATCGAAAATCTTTTCGAATACGAACCCCTTCTTCTTCGGTTCCTGTAATGTATATGTTGAAATCTGCTGGTGGCAATAAATCCGCCATTTCTTGGTATTGATGCAGCGACCAATTCAAAGCACTTCCCCTACTTAACATGTGAAACACAACCGAACGTTTATTCGGTTCGAGTTGAATGGGGCTTTCTACTTGAGGTTTCAAGACATGCCATAAGCGAATTTCTTCTAGACCAGGAATATCTTCAACACCAAACGGACGTAACAAATAAAAATTCAATTGCGATTCGTGTAAATCTGAATTCTTTCTGGAAAAGAACACGCGGTCATTGGCGAATTTCCAAGAGGCTATTCTGCTTCCAGTAGCAATGCGTTTCTTCACGCCTTGCGCCTTCACCCACTTCATGACTTCCCCATCAGGAAAGGCGAATACGCAAGCCTCTACGTCTAAGTTAGACTCTGCATGCTTATCGAAATTTAAGAATTCGTCTACATACGGACAAGCCTCTACAATGGCCTGTGTATAGCTTCGTCCAATGAACACAATGCGTGTATTCGGTGAGTGTTTTTTTATGAAACCACACAATGGCAATGTCACAATCACATCGCCAATGCTGTCTGTTCTTGCAATAGCAAGACTACTTGGAAAGGCGAATGTGCTCATGTAGTTTTTTATATTTTAAAAACGTAGCGTAAGCCGAAATGCGCGCAACCGTGAATCCTGCCTTTCCATCTAAAAATCCCAGTCTGAAAAAATAGTCGACAATGAATTTTGAAATTGGACTGAAGACACGCTTGAACCAAGGCGATTTTTTTCCTTGTTGAAATAAATCCTCGGCTTGTATGCTGGTGAATTTTTCCGCTTGAGCGTAATGCTGATCCACACTGTAGTAGGAGTAGTGAAGGCAATCTCCTTCCAGCAAAAATGTATTCTCTTTCGACAATCCACGAAGCACTTCGTGAATGGTTCCTTCCCATTGTGTTTCTTGCTTATTGAAGAGGCGAACTTTAACATCTGGATACCAACCTCCGTGTTTTATAAATGTTCCGCAGTAGTTGGTCATACGCTTGAAACAAGCCGCTTGCGGATTTCGTTTCCATTTTAAAATGGATTGAATAAGCGTTTCATTCAAAACTTCATCGGCATCTATACTTAGAATCCAGTCCAATGAAGTTTGATTATTCCCGAAGTTTTTTTGGGCAGAGTATCCACTCCACGTGAGGTTTATTACCCTGGCTCCGTATGCTTTGCAGACTTCAATAGTATCGTCCGTCGATCCGGAATCTATGACTACAATTTCATCTGCAACAGCCTGAACTGCCTTCAAACATTTTGCAATGTGATGACCTTCGTTGAAGGTAATAAGAACAACAGACAGCCCTTGATCCATGTTTTAGCGAGTTGTATTCCACATAAAAACATTCGGATTGTTCTTGAATGGGGTAAGGTCTTTTACTGCTACAAGCAGCCCTAAATCTACCAACCATAAAACGCCACCACCACCGATGGTGGAGGTATAGATTACAGGAACTTTTAAATCTGTTCCCAAGTACATACGATGAACGCCAAACAGTCCCAAACTCACATCGAGACCAATGGCCACAGCCCTTTGATTATCGAATGTTCGAAGCTTTTGAATAATTTTTCTATTGTTGAATTTCTCCAAGGAAGCACCATTCGCACAGGTCATGCTGTTTACCGAATCTTGAGCAAACGTTGTTATTCCGAAGAATAAAAAAGAAAGCAAAAGTATCCCACGCATATTACGAGTGTTGTTTAATCAGCGCTTCCACTTTATCTACCATGTTCTTTGACCCGATGAAAAGAGGGGAACGTTGATGCAAATCAGTAGGAACAATCTCCATAATACGTCTATGTCCATCCGTTGCTTTTCCTCCAGCTTGTTCTACAATGAACGCAAGCGGATTGCATTCGTATTGCATGCGTAGTTTTCCGTTCTTGTTCTTCGTTGTGCCGGGATAAATATAGATTCCGCCTTTGATTAAGTTTCTGTGAAAGTCTGCAACGAGAGATCCAATGTATCTCGCTGAATACGGACGATCGGTTTTCTTATCATCTTCCTTGCACCAAGCAATATATTCCTGAACCCCTTTTTCACACGAGTTCAAATTCCCTTCGTTCATGCTATAGATAGCGCCGTCTTCCGGAATTTGCATATTTGGATGTGAAAGGAAAAACTCGCCAATACTGGGTTGAAGCGTGAAGCCATTCACACCGTGCCCCGTCGTATAAACCAACATGGTGCTACTTCCATAAATAATATATCCGGCTGCAACTTGCTCGTCTCCTTTTTGCAAAAAGTCGTTCACATTCGCAAGATCTCCAATGCTACTTTTCCTTCTGAAAATAGAAAAAATAGTTCCAATGCTAACGTTCACATCAATGTTCGAAGATCCATCTAACGGATCGAACAAGATCACATACTTCGCTTTCTTGCAACGCTCTAAATCAAAGGCAAAATATTTTTCATTCTCTTCACTTCCCGCACCCGCTACTTGTCCGCCCCAACGCATAGCGCTCAACAGCGTTTCGTCAGAGAAAACATCCATCTTCATTTGCGTTTCGCCTTGAACATTAATGTTCGCCGCTGCTCCCAAAATATCCTGAAGCCCCGCCTTATTCACCTTGTGGTTAATGATTTTCCCTGCTATTCCAATGTCGGAAAGAAGTCGCGTTAAATCGCCTGAAGCATACGGAAAGTCTGACTGACGCTCCATTACGAATTCACTAAGTGTTACCAATGCTGCCATGTTGCTAATTTAAGCTGAATGAGTTACTTGTTGGGAAATAGAATGCTTGTCAATTCAATAAATTGTTCAACCGATAATTGCTCAGGTCTCTTGTTGAACAAATCGTTCTCCGAGGTAATGCCCGGTTGAAGCAACGACTTCACCGAATTGCGAATGGTTTTTCTGCGCTGATTGAACGCCAACTTTACCACTTGCTTGAATTCTTTTTGTTGGGAAGTCACCAATGGCGCAGGTCTGCGCTGCATGCGCAACACCCCGCTTTTTACTTTGGGTGGAGGATTGAAAACTTCCGGCTCAACGGTGAAGAGATATTTGATTTCGTAATGCGCTTGAAGCAATACCGACAAGATGCCGTAGTCTCTGCTTCCGGGGCCCGAAGCTATGCGCTCTGCCACTTCTTTTTGAAACATGCCCACCACCTCGGGAACACATTCCCATTCGTCTAGTACCTTGAATAAAATTTGCGATGAGATATTGTAAGGAAAATTTCCAACTACACAAAAATTATCGCCGAAGCTCTCTTTCAGATTCATGCGAAGAAAGTCTTCCTCGAAAATTCTTCCGCGAAGTGCCGGGTAGTAAGCATTCAAATAAGCCACCGACTCGTTGTCTAATTCCACCACAGACGTCTCGTAAGGCATTTTCATTAAGAACTGAGTAAGCGCGCCAGTGCCAGGACCCACCTCAATAATTTTCTTCGTTTCGCCTACGCCTGTAATGGCTTCAGCAATTCTTTCGCAGATAGACAAATCCAATAGGAAATGCTGACCTAAGTGTTTTTTCGGACGTACGTTCACACTACAAAGCAAAGCGAAAAACACGAGACTTGAGTTCCATTTGTTGAACATTGTAAAGTGAAAAAGTAGTGTATTGAAAAAGGGAACGACCTGAAAATTGATTTAGCTTCGAGATGTGGTAAGCTATCTCGATATTATTCTAGTGCTCATTTTAGTTTGGGCAATCTGGCGCGGCTGGATGAACGGTTTTGTTTCAGAACTGTTTTCATTCTTGGCCTTCTTTGTAGGCATTTATGCTGCAGTGTATTTATCTGAACCTGTAGCAGCTATGATTGGCGCCACAGACGGTTCAATAAGCACCCGTGTAGGCGTGTTCTTGGGAATCTTTTTAGTTGTGGTCATTGGAATGTACTTCCTCGGAAAACTTATTTCCAAGAACATTAAAGGCGGAGGCGAAAAATGGAACAAAGCATTAGGTGCTACGTTTTCATTGGCGAAATATTTATTGGGAACAAGCTCGCTGTTCGTTATGCTGCATGCGCTAGATGACAAATTCCACATGATTCCACAATCGCAAAAAGACGCTTCTATCGTGTATGAACCTGTGAATCGTTTTTCAAAGACTGTCATTCCAGCCATCGAAGATTTCGATAAGCATCTTCCTGAAAAGGAAGTTTAAGAACGAATGCGCCATTCATTCGGATAGTTATTGTTCAAGCGGGTTCCAACCACTTTGCCCCATCCAATGTTTTGTTGTTCGAAGGTGACTAAAACAAAGCCTGCGTCGGCTTCAACCTGAATCACTTCCTTCTTCAAATATCGAATCACATCTTCGTACGAAAGTTCTAATTTTCTAACGTCACCCGCCTCAGTGCCTGTGTTGGCAATGCCTTGACCGGGAATGAATTTATCTTTCATGAATTCACCAACGAGTGTTCCCGCATTCGCATTGGGAAGCAAAGCTCGCCAAATTTCTTTGAATGTATGTTGAAGGGTATCGAGAAAAACCAATCCTTTTTCATTCTTCACCAGCGCAACGTCTTCGCGAATAAACGCATTCACCGTGGCGCGTTCTTTTGCATTCAGCGGAACAATTTTCATGTTCGGTTTGAAACGTATTTTTTCAAGGTATCCCTCGGGCTTTTTCAATATCGTGCAAAAGAATCCTTCTCCTGGCGTGTTGTGCGGAAGCATTCGGTATCCCTCGCCAGCAGAACATTTCACGACATCTACATTCCACTCGTTCTTCATTTCAACCGAAATGTTTTCAAGTTGAAATTCATCTGTTAAGTACGAAATGATTTCTTCATTTTCTTCTGGAGCGAAGGTGCAGGTGGAATACAATAAGTATCCGCCTGGTTTTAATAACCGAACAGCTTCATGAAGTATTTCATGCTGACGTACCGCGCAGGTGTGAGCGAAAGATTCTTTCCATTCACCGCGATAGTCAACTTGCTTGCGAAATAATCCTTCTCCGCTGCACGGCGCATCTACTGCCACCACATCGAAGCAATGGGTGAATGGAATTTTATTCGGATACATGCCCAACGTGAAGACATTCGGAATGCCCCATTTGTCAAGGTTTTCACGAAGAATACTCAAACGTTGAGGCATCACTTCATTCGCCACCAACACGCCGTTTTCGCCGAGTAGGGTAGCGTAAATTAAACTCTTTCCTCCGGGAGCAGCGCAGAGATCAAGCACGGCAGGATTTTCAATTTCTTGAATGGCTTGTTCAAACAAATGTCCAATGAGCATGGAATTCGCTTCTTGCGAATAATACGCCCCAGCATGGTAGTGAGGATCGAACGTAAATTTCGGGCGCTCTTCCAACAACAAACCAAGTGCATTCCAAGAAACAGGTTTGCCTTGAATAGCAGTGTTCTTAAACTTCGTTCGATGTGTTAAAACCGACGTCTGAATCTCACGCTCGTAGGCCGGAATCATCAATTCCCATTGATCGGGGAATTGCGTTTTTAGTCTGTTTACAAAGGCCTCGGGTAACGTCATTCCTCTACCTCGTATTCTTGTTTTTCACGGAGCCACTTCGGTGTCTTCTTCTCTTTTTCCGCTTTCGCCTCAGGCGATACATTGTCTTTTATATACGGAGCAATTCGTTCTTGAATAGGAGCTTTAGGAACCGAAGGTTCATTCGGTTTGTCATTTCGAAGCCCAGGAAATAAAGGCTCTCGAGGAGTGTCGCGATCTTTTCGAAGGCCGAAGGCGTTGTTAAAAATTCGATTTAATTTTTCTTTTTGAACCAATTTTGCACTCACGCGATCGCTGCGCAAAGCATCTTTATCTAAACCGAATTCGAGATTATCTATGGGGCCGCGCATGTACAAATAAATTTGTCTTCCGCTCTTGTCTCCTTCAGTGCTAGAGGCATTCAGCAACATCTCCTTCAAATCGAAGCCCAGCCGATAATCCAATACATTGTCGAAGCTATGCGTGCCCTCCATGGTAATAGACATCGCACTCGACTCAATGTCCATCAATGGAAATGTGATGTTGGAATTTTCAATGTGAATGGAATTTTGCAAGGTCGAGAATTTAATGTGTCGAAGCTTTTCCGCGAAGTCATCTTCCTTCACAAATGGCGCTATCCATTTGTTTCCTTTGATGTACGTAATCATATACTGAAACGAAGAAACATCATTCAGTTCGCCGTTTTCAATATTCACTTGCAAGTCGGATTTTATGGTGTTCGGAAGAACAGATAAATCTGCGCCGAGTGTAGTTTGGAAATCAACCAGTACCGTTGCGTTTCCTTTGATGTTGTTTTGCGTGAGATACGACTGCCCGAAATTGTCGAACAATCCGAAGGCCTGCTGAATGTCTATGTTGTTCAATGCTCCTTGGCACGTTAATGCGAACTGCCCATCGTTCGATGGTGATAAACCGAAATCCGCAGTTACTTCGCCATTGGCCATGCTCAGTTGAAGGGGAGAAATCTGTAAAATGCCATTTGTGTAATCCAATGTTCCTTTGATGTTGGATGCATTGAACGATTTGAATAAAAACTGGTCTATCTGCGCTGTTAAATGAAGTTGAATGGAAGAAGGAAGAGCAAGTTTCATATCGCTTTCAGTATTTCCAGCTGCTGTTAAAAGTTTTTCAAGATCGAGCTTGTTCGAATACAAATTCGCCTGAATGGTTAATGCGGAATTGTCTGAAGTGAAGTATGGAATTACAGAATAAAAATCCCCTGAAAAACTACAGTTGTTATCGTTTAGGTTGAAGTTCAACTGCTCAACTCGCGCATCGGATCCGTTCAATAAGAACACACCGTTAATGTTTTTAAACAAGCCATTGGATGCTGCCCATTGAAAGCTTCCTTCTGTAACCTGGGCCTTTCCATTCAAATGCAATTGTGACCAGTCGAAGGTGCTGTCGGCTTCTTGAAATGCAATCTTTCCGCGAATCAATGATTGTGCTGAAATTTGTCCGTCACAAACAGCCAGCGAATCCCAACCGAAAAATCCTTTTACTTCGTTCAAATTCGTTTCAGCACTCACCGATAAGTTCAAGACAGGATCGTTTAAGTCACGAATACTTCCGTTACAACTTAAAGTTCCCATTCCGAGTTGCGATTGGAAATTCGAAATGGTTACGCTGTCCATTCCTCCTTTCGAAATATAATTTGCATTCAGGTCTATAGCATGCAATTCAACACCCGAATTTATTTCAACCAACTCTCCGCCGTTCACAGAGAATTTAGAGGCAATGGAAAGGTTTTCGAACGGGCCGCTCATATCGAAATTGAAATGCGCATTTCCAGACGGAGCATAGGGCCGCAGCTGAACTTGCATGGCGTTCGGAAGCAACAAGATTCCTTCTTTCAACTCAAGTTCGGTTTCGGCAATGTGCAAATCAATGCTCGGATGTTCTCCGTAATCCAGGCTCCCCGTGACATTTAACGGCACTTCTTCTAACAGCAATTCCGCTGTCTCAATCACAAAGGTGTTGTTATCAAGATTCACTTGCATTTTAGAATCAAGTCCAATATTTCGCTGGCGAAGCATTTCAGTTTCCCCTGCATAAAACACGTTCATGTGCGCCGCCGTTTCTATGTCGAGAAGAAATTGTTTTTCATTGAAATTGCCGGAGGCATTCAATTCCTTGAACTTGACATCTACAAATGTTTTTCCTTGTTCGTCTTCATACAGATAGGAAATGTTTTCCCCAACAATCTCCTCAAGATGTATTTTGAATTTTTCATTTGGGGTGGAAGAGGTGTCGGGCTTCCATACGTCCCAGTTCATCAGGCCTTTGCTGTTTACACGCATGTTTAACGAACCCTCTTTCGCTTCAATCTCATCAATGTTGTAATTCCCGTTGAACAGATCAATAATGTCGAAAGACAAGTACAATTCTTTCGCAAATAAAAGTGTATCGTGTACTTCGGAATTTTCTTCTACATAAACCTCTTTGAATCGAATAGATACAGAAGGAAAATTATTCCAGAGTGTTAAGTCAGCTTCGCGAATGCTCGACTTTGTTTTTAAATTTTGTTGAACAGTTTGAAGGGCGTAGGTTACAATTTCATCTTCGTAAACGGTAACTGCAAGAACTATTGCGGAGAATAATAGCGTGACCAAGGCGAAGAGGCCAATGAAAATGCGCTTCAGCCACTTTCTGCGTGCTGAAACGGGTTTTTTTTCTTGAAGAACCGGGCCCCCTTCTATCTCTTTTACTTCTTCCATTCTTAATTTAAAAGTACACGGTGTATGAACTACTTTTGGGAAGGAGTTGTGAAGTAACTCACAACCGTTTGTTCGAACGATTTAATAACGATAACTATGAAGAATTTGTTGCTTGCTATAGGTTTTCTTTTTTGTGGAACAATGAGCTTCGCTCAAGACTGGACTGTTCCTGAATTACCTTATGCCTATGAGGCCTTGGAACCCGCTGTTGACGCCGAGACCATGCACATTCATCACGACAAGCACCACTTGGCGTATGTAACGAATTTGAATGCGGCCATGAAGTTGGAAGCCAATCAGAAATATGCGAAGCTGAACATTGAGCAGTTGTGCGCGGCCATTGATCCGAAAGACATGGCCATTCGCAACAACGGAGGTGGACATTTCAACCACAGTTTTTTCTGGAATTGTTTAGCAGCCCCAAGCACAGCCGGAGAGCCGAGCAAAGAATTGGCAGCAGCTATTCAACGCGATTTAGGCGGTATGGACAACCTCAAAAAACTCATGACCGACGAAGGCAAAGCACGCTTCGGCAGCGGATGGGTGTGGTTGTGTAAAGACGCAAAAGGCGTCCTTTTCGTGACTTCAACTGCCAATCAAGACAATCCATTCATGTCGAAAGTAGTAGACAAGCCAGGTACTCCCATCCTCGGCATAGACGTTTGGGAACACGCGTACTACTTGAAATATCAAAACAAACGTGCAGATTATCTAACTGCCATTTTCACTGTTGTGAATTGGAATTTTGTTAACGAACGTTACGCGAATTAAGATTCGTTTCAAGGTGCGGAGCAAGGTCGTTCCGAAGGTGCTTTGCAAGTGCTTCACCTAGCCGGAGGCTCCTTGCATAGCATCTTTTGAAAAATCTTGCCTTTGGCATTTTGCTTCACATAACTTATATGAAATACGCATAAGACTTTCCTCTTTCCTGCAATAAAATTTGCTTCGACAAATTTTGAAATGTTATCTATTTAGTTAACTTTGTATGGAAGAGAAAATTAGAAAAACTATTTTCTACAAACATTATTTCCTCGATTTTTATTCAGAACAACCAATTGAGGTTCAGAACAAAATTGATTGGACTATAATGCTTTTGGAAACCATTGAAATAGTACCAATAGTCTATTTCAAGAAAATAAAAGGTGTAAAAGGACTTTATGAGATTCGTGTCATCCATAGTGGCAATATTTTTCGAATTTTCTGTTTTTTCGATAGAGAGAAAGTGGTTGTTTTAGGAAATGGGTTCACTAAAAAAACCATGAAAGCACCATCGAATCAAATTGCATTGGCACAAAAAATAATGAAGGAATATTTCAATGAAAAAGAATAATAACATCACAACTTTCGAAGATCATCTAGACAGCCAATATGGGAAGAAGGGGAGTGAAACACGCACTGCCTTCGATGCTGGATTTGAACGTTTCAAAATAGGTGCTTTAATTGAACACCAACGACTGCAATTGCAACTCACACAAGACCAGTTAGCAGCCAAGTGCGGGACGAAGAAAAGTTATATTTCTAGAATTGAAAATGAGGGTTCAGACATTCGTCTTTCAACTTTAATGAAAATTGTGGAAGATGGATTGGGAGGAAGAATTGAGATTGTTTTTCCGAAGAAAAAAACACCGAGGTGATGAAGATGGCAATATTCACGCAGCTTCACCTAGCCGGAGGCTCCTTGTACAAAACCTTTTGAAAATTCTTTCATCAGAATAAAGTACTTTTGAACCATGATAGAAAACAAAGTTGCAAATAGTAAACTTATTACACTAGATATAGCTGAAGAAGTAGAAACGTTTGCAGGTGCGACCATTGATATAGCCCCGCAATTGTGGCAAGGAATAGCGTTGAAGGAAAAGGACTTTCGTGAATTTGTTTCAACTCTGAATACTACAGAATACGCCAATAAAATTGTAGCCATTTACTGTTCGGTAGACGCCATTATACCCGTTTGGGCCTTTATGCTATTGGCTTTGAAACTTTCTGAAGTGAATGCAAAGTGTCATTTTTCAACTCCAGAAAATTTAGACACGTTAAGAGCGATTGCCTTTATTCAACAACTTGATCTTTCAAAATTTCAAGATAAAAATGTTGTTATCAAAGGCTGCACTTCGCTTCGTTTGACAGAAGAAGTCTACATTCAACTTTCTCAAAAACTGCAGCCTGTCGCCAACCGCATCATGTACGGTGAACCCTGTTCAACGGTGCCGCTTTTTAAGCGATAACCCCTAGCCGCAGGCTTCTTGCGAAGCATCTTTCGCAGAATCTTGCCTACGGCATCTTGCTCCGCATCTTGTAACACACCTTTCGCAGAACCTTGCCATTGGCAACTTTCATTCATGAATCGTGTATATTTGTAAAGTGACCTACATAATCGGAGAAATAGGACAAAACCACAACGGTTCAGTTGAATTGGCGAAGGAGATCATTGATCTCGCGGCGCAACCCGTCGTTGAAGATTATTTTCAGCTTTCTCTGAAACCCATGAACGCCGTGAAGTTCACGAAGCGCGACTTGAACGAAGAACTCAGTCAGTCGCAAATGAATGCTCCGTATAACAGCCCGCATTCCTTCGGTGCTACCTACGGCGAACACCGCGCGTTTCTTGAGTTGAACGACGAACAACACGAAGAGTTGTTTCACTACGCGAAAGCAAAAGGACTCGATTTTGTAGAAACACTTTGCGCACGCGGATGTCTTTCACTACTGAAACGCATCACGCCCGATTGCCTGAAAGTAGCCAGTCGCGACTTAACCAATTTGCCTTTGCTCGCTGCTCTAGCGGAAACTGAAATTCCAATCATTCTCTCAACCGGAATGGCAGGAAAGGAAGAGCTCGATCACGCGTTAGACGTCATCTCACACTTCCATTCAAATATCAGCATTCTTCACTGCACCAGCGAATACCCTACGCAGCCGAAGAATGTGAACCTCAATACCATTCGTTTTTTACAGGTGAATTACCCCAATTACAACATTGGTTTCAGCGACCACACCCTCGGAATTTTCACTCCGGTTGCCGCCGTTGCAATGGGTGCGACAATCATTGAAAAACACATCACCACCGATCGTAATTTGAAAGGAACCGACCAGCGCGGTTCGCTGGGCCCTGAAGGCATTCGTCGCATGGTGCGCGACATTCGTGAACTCGAATTGTCTATGGGTGAAGTGGAAATGAAGATCGAAGATTCAGTGGCTGCAGCTCGCTTGAAACTAGAGCGCAGCATTGCCGCAGTTCATGAAATTCCTTCCGGAAAAATTATCGAAGAATCCGATTTGTGCATGCTTTCTCCAGGCGACGGTTTCAAATGGGCGCAACGAAATTTAGTGGTTGGAAAGCGCGTGAACGCTACCATTCCAGCCAACGAGGTGATTTATCCAATGCATTTAGAAGATTAATTTCTGCGACATGAACACAGCGAAACAAGCAGTCATTTTTGTCGCAGGAGGCACCGGAACCCGCATGGGAAGCCCCCTTCCGAAGCAATTTCTTACGCTGAACAACACACCCATTCTTATTCATACGCTTCGAAACTTTCACGCGTTCAATCCCTTTTTTGAAATGGTAGTGGTCATGCATCACGACTATATTTCTTTCTGGAAAGACCTGTGTCTTCAGTTTGAAGATGTCCCTGAACACACCGTCGTTGCTGGCGGAGAAGAACGCTTTCACAGCGTGAAAAACGGCATTGAAGCCGTCTCTGCGGACATTCAACACATTGCAATTCACGATGCAGTGCGTCCGCTTGTTTCGCACGAAACACTCACGCGTTGCTTCAACACATTGAATGAACACAACGCTGTCGTACCCGCCATTCCCATCAACGATTCCATTCGCGAAGTGCACGGTGTCCTCAATAAAAGTGTCGATCGTTCGTTGTACAAACGCATTCAAACTCCACAATGTTTTGAGTCAAGTATGTTGAAAGAGGCCTACAGCAAGCCGTTCAGCCCGTTGTTTACCGACGATGCTTCTGTAGTGGAAGCGAACGGTCATTCGGTTTTTTTGGTGGAAGGAAATTTAGAAAACATTAAAATAACGTCGCCCATTGATCTAATCGTAGGCGAATCACTAACTGCAAAATAGAATACCATGAAGACACCGAGTGCAAAGAAAATTGAGAAGGAATTGGTGGAGCACGGACACACCCGTGTCGACAACTACTACTGGATGCGTCTTTCCGACGAGCAGAAAAACGCCGCTACGCCAGATGAGCAAACTGCCGATGTCTTGGCTTATTTGAAAGAAGAAAACGACAACGTAGACGCGGGAATGAAGCACACCGAAGAATTGCAAAAGCATTTGTTCGAAGAGATGAAAGGACGTATTAAAGAAGACGATTCTTCTGTTCCGGTGAAGCAAAACGGATATTGGTATTACACGCGTTTTGAAATTGGACAAGACTACGCTTTCAACTGTCGAAAGAAAGACAGCATGGAAACCGGAGAAGAAGAAATTCTCATCAACGGTCCGGAAATGGGAAAAGGAAAAGACTATTGGGCGCTAGGCGGATTAAGCATTTCAGAGAACAACCGTTTCATGGTTTATGGAATAGATGAAGTAAGTAGAAGAGTGTATACACTGCACGTTCGCGATCTTCAAACAGGTGAAATGTTCAACGAAGTCATCGAAGGAACGTCAGGCTCTGCTACCTGGGCTTCAGACAACCTTCATTTTTTCTACACAAAGAAAGATGCACAAACCCTTCGAGATTGTCAAGTGTGGCGACATGAATTGGGAACGGATACAGCTTCCGATGTTTTGGTGTTCGAAGAAAAAGATGAAGAATTTTCGTGCTTCGTTTTCAAAACGAAAACAAAGAAATTTTTAATGATTGGAAGTTCTCAGACCGTTTCAGACGAATACTGGGTGTTGGAATCGAATAATCCGAAAGGAGAGTTTCGTCTGTTTCAAAAGCGCGAGCGCGACTTGGAATACAGCATCACGCATTACGAAGAGAAGTTTTACGTCCTCACGAATTTAGAAGCCAAGAACTTCAGATTAATGTCGTGCCCCATTCATTCAACCGAAAAAGAAAGTTGGGAAGAAGTCATTCCGCATCGCGAAAACACGTTGTTGGAATCGGTTGAAATGTTCAAAGAATTTTTGGTGTTAGAAGAACGTACCGACGGGTTGGCCCACATTCGCGTAACGCGTTGGGACAAGGCGGAAGAGCATTACCTCGAATTCCCAGACCCTACTTACAGCGCGGGAGTGGGAGCGAATCCAGAATTCGATACCGAGACGCTTCGCTTCGGATATTCATCTATGACCACACCCGGAAGTGTGTTCGATTACAACATGAAATCGCGCACTCGCGAGTTGAAAAAACAACAGCCGGTGTTGGGTGAATTCATCGCAAGCGATTATGCCAGCGAACGCATTTTTGCAACTGCACAAGACGGAGTAAAGGTTCCAATTTCGTTGGTTTACAAAAAAGATTTTGAGCGCAACGGAAGCGCCCCTTGTCTGCTATACGCCTACGGAAGCTATGGACACAGCATAGACGCAGGATTCAGCAGTGCAAGACTTTCTTTGTTAAACAGAGGATTTGTTTTTGCCATTGCGCACATTCGCGGAGGAAGCGACATGGGCCGCAATTGGTACGATGACGGAAAATTATTGAAGAAGCGAAACACCTTCACCGACTTCATTGCATGTGGAGAATTCTTGGTGAAGGAAAACTACACAGCAAGCAAGCACTTGTTCGCCATGGGCGGAAGCGCAGGCGGATTGTTAATGGGTGCGGTTGCCAACATGGCGCCTGCGTTATTTAACGGAATCATAAGCGCAGTGCCGTTTGTAGACGTGGTAACAACTATGTTAGACGAAAGCATTCCACTTACAACATTTGAATTTGATGAATGGGGAAATCCGAAAGACAAAGCTTATTACGACTACATGTTAAGTTATTCTCCCATCGATAACATTGAAGCGAAGGACTATCCGCATACCCTCGTAACCACAGGATATTGGGACAGTCAAGTGCAATATTGGGAGCCTGCGAAATACGTCGCGAAGTTGCGCGATATGAAAACCGATTCGAATAAATTGTTTTTCAAATGCACCATGGAAGCCGGACACGGCGGCAAGTCTGGGCGTTTTGAAGCGTTGAAGGAAGTAGCACTTGAATACGCATTTTTATTAGATCTCGCTCACAAAGCTTAATTACAACTTATGTCAGTACTGCAAAATAAACAACGTTGGAAGGTGGTCTTGTTGCTTTTGGCAGCGGCCATTGCGGGCGTTACCTTGTGGTACACCAACGGCATTGCACGACGCATTCGCGACGAAGAAAAAGCGAAGGTCGAGTTGTGGCACAGTGCCATTCGGAAGAAAGAAGAATTGGTAAAGCTCACGCAAGTGTTGTTCGACAGTTTGCGTTCCGAAGAAACACGCAAGGCGGAAATATTAGGAAGAGCCATGAACACTATTTCGAATCCGCAAGGAGATCTTACGTTTGCGGTAGATGTATTGGCTCAGAATAAGACCATTCCTTTTTTGGTGTGTAACACGAAGAACGAATTTCAGTTGTCGCGGAACATCGATTCGGTGTATATCAAAGACCCTGTTCGCATAGAAGAATTGCGTCTTCAGTTCGAGCAAGAGTACAAGCCCATTCCCTTTCCAGACGCCGACATTGTCGTGTACTACAGCAACAGTTACATGTACAAAGAGTTGAAGCAAACCATCGACGATTTGGTTTCGTCGTTCTTCAATGAAACTGTTATCAATACTGCTTCTGTCCCGGTAATTGTTACCGACAGCACGAAGATGAATGTGGTCCAGGTTGGAAAGATAGACACGCTGAAATGCAACGTGAATGAGGTGTTGGCGGAAATGAAGGAAGGGTACGAGCCCATTGAAATTAAGATTCCGGGAAGATCTACACAGTACATTTTTTACGACGACTCTTCTACCATTCAGCAGTTGAAGTTGTTTCCGTATTTACAGCTCTCCTTAATCGGAGTGTTTTTGGTGGTGGCTTATGTCATGTTTTCTACGTTCAGAAGATCCGAACAGAATTTGGTTTGGGTGGGTATGGCGAAAGAAACCGCGCATCAGTTGGGCACACCGCTTTCAGCGCTTATGGCTTGGCGCGATTTGTTCGAGCAGCAGGGCGTTTCGAAAGCGCTCATCGACGAGTTCAACAAAGACATCGAGCGTCTTTCAACCATCACAGAACGCTTCTCGAAAATCGGATCTGAAGCAGCCCTCACCCCAGTCGGAGCAAAAGATTTGGTAGAAGAAATCCTAGACTATCTGCGCGTCCGTATTTCTTCCGAGGTAAACATTGAAGTGAAGTCAGACGGCAATCCGCAAGTGAATGTGAACGTCGCCTTATTCAGTTGGGTCATCGAAAACCTCGTCAAGAACAGCGTCGACGCCATGGACGCAAAAGGACAGTTAACGGTCTCCATTCATGAAGCCAACGGCAAAGTATACATAGACGTTAAAGACAGCGGCAAGGGCATCCCGAAGCGCAAATGGAAAACCATCTTCGAGCCCGGCTATACAACGAAATTACGCGGCTGGGGCCTCGGGCTTTCACTCGCCAAGCGCATTGTGAAGAATTATCATAAAGGCGCAATCTATGTGCTTTCGAGTTCGCCAGCGGAGGGAACAATCTTCAGAATTGCGCTTAAACGATGAAATCGTTTATTTAATCTCGAAGTGATTTTTTCCTCCTCTTGAAATTTCTTGTTTCTTTGGATTCTTTCCCCCCACCTTACAGTGGGGGCAATACATATGCCGCTCTCCGAGCTCTCGTTGCGCTTTTATATATAGGGTTGTTCAACTTATGAAACAGTCCAGTCGAAGACATTCGTGCCGGCACATTCGTTGCTCCGCAACATTCGTCGTAGATATCAGTTGCTTCGCAACTTGTTTCTCCTCTCTTCCCTTTTCTTCCCTTCTCTTACCGCATTAAAAGTATAATATTTTTCGATTACACTCGAAAAAAACCATAATATTTTTCGATTTGAAAAGATGATTTTATATATTTGTTGAATGATAATCAGAAAGTTAGAGGAAAATATGCGTGCTTTGGCCGGAGACGGTAAGGCAATCATATTAATTGGACCCAGACAGGTGGGGAAAACGACGTTGTTAAAGACTTTGACGAAAGGAAAAAATGTGTTGTGGTTAGATGCCGATGACAGCACTGTGCGAGGTGCTTTGAGCAATCCGAACGAGGCAATGTTGCGGGTGTTGATAGGAGAGAAAACAACATTGGTAATCGATGAGGCGCAAAGAATAGATAACATTGGTTTAGCAGTGAAGATCTTAGTGGATCAATTTGAAGGGTTGCAAATTTATGTTTCAGGTTCTTCAGCTTTTGAGATTTCAAATAAACTCAATGAGCCTTTAACGGGAAGGAAATGGGAATTGCAACTATTTCCCTTTACTTTTTCTGAATTGACAGCAAACAATGGGTATTTGGAAGAGATTTCATTGTTGCCTCACAGGCTTGTTTTTGGAACTTATCCGGAAGTGGTTAATCACGCGAATACGGCGAAACAGCGCATACAAGCGTTGGCGAACAGTTATTTGTACAAAGACATTTTTGCTATTGATGAAATTAAAAAGTCCGAGAAGTTTCAGTTGCTATTGAAGTCGTTGGCTTTTCAAATTGGCCAGCAGGTTTCGTACAATGAGTTAGCCAAGCAATGCGGATTGGATGTTGGTACGGTTGAAAGGTATATCCATGTTCTTGAAAAGGCTTTTGTCATTTTCCGGGTTCCAAGTTTTCAAAGAAATTTACGTAACGAATTGAAAAAATCGAAGAAAATCTACTTCATTGACAATGGAATTCGGAATGCTGTAATTGAAATGTGGCAACCCATCGATTCTCGCACCGACAAAGGAGCGCTGTGGGAGAATTTTTTAATGAGTGAACGCTGGAAGAAACATCATTACGAGCAAACCAACACAAAAATGTATTTTTGGCGCACAACTGCGCAACAAGAAATAGATTTAATCGAAGAAGAAAACGGAGAACTTCGCGCCTACGAATTCAAGTATTCTCCAACTAAATCTATCAAGCTTTCCTCAACCTTCCTTTCCAGTTACAACCCAACGGTTGCAAAAACTATTCATTCTGAAAATCTGTTTGAGTTTCTGTAGCAACGCAGTTTTCACAACGCAGTTTTCACAACGTAGTTCCAACAACGTAGTTCTCACAACATAGTTCCAACAACGAAGTTCAAGGTTTTCCAATCTCATACGCCTCTTACCCTTAAACGTTATAACTCTTTCCCTAAAGAGCCTATATATACTGGTGTATCTGGTCTTTAGAGGTGGCATAAGCATTTTCAATCTAGATTGATTTGTAGGATTGTTTTGTATATTCGTATGAGTAACAATTCAATCAAACAGGAGCTTTATGATGTCCTTTCAGGAAAGATCAAAATTAGGAATGGAGAACCTCTCCAAACAATTGCCTGTTACCTTAGAGCAAGCCAGGAAACAAGCGTTATTGCTAAAAGCGCGAAGCAGTTCAAAAGGGAAGAAGCGCAGAGATTAAAAGCATTCGCAGTCGATTCAGGCTTCTGGATAGACCGAATTGATTTTGAAAATTATGTGAGTGAAGGAGCAGAGCAAAGAGTTTATTTACGTGATTCAAAGCACGTGATGAAGTTGAACGATTCAATCTATTACGAAAGCTGGTTGGATTATTTGTATAATTTAATACTTCACAATTATTTTTTCGAAGATACCGCCTATCAATTAACAGGCTTTACGGAGTTTGAAGGTATAATTTACTCGGTAGTTCTACAGAATTATGTTTCTGAAACAGGCCCTACCAATATGAAGCATTTAAATCATTTTTTGCAATTGAATGGTTTTGAAAACATTCGTAACAACGATTACATGCACAAAGATTTAGGGATTATACTCGAAGATTTGCATGATGAAAATGTTCTTACAAACAATGGGGTACTTTATTTTATCGACACTGTCTTTTATTTAACTCCGGCCTTTTGGAAAACAGAGGGTTTCCGAAATTGAAATATGTAGGAAATACAAACGAATAAAAAAAACAAATTAAATTAGCCAGATGGATGAGCAAACCAAAAGACTTTTTGATATTATCAATCACCCCGATTTCGTTGAACCTCCGAAATACGCCCCAAAAACTCTAAGACTTTGCGGTCTTAAATTGAAAGATGCTGAGGAGTCAATAAAATATTGGGAGGAACAAGGCTGCTTTCATCGCAGTGAGCTAGGCCCAAAAGACGATCCGAAGGTCTGATCGCCCCGCGATTGATCGTCGAAGACCCTCGTTGCTTGCAACCCTCGTCCTCAGGACCCTCGCGATGCATTCGCCTTCGTTGCTCCGCAACTTGTTTCCCCTTTCTTCCCTTTTCTTAACCTCTCTTACCATTTAGAAAAGTCATTCACCGCAGACATCAGTTGCTCTGCAACATTCGCCCTACGGGCATTCGTGCTTGCACATTCGTTGCTCCGCAACATTCGTCCATCAGACCTTAACCTTTTCTTAACCTCTCCCCCCTTTGTTTAATGGTTTTCTCCGAAAAAATCACTACCTTCGTGGCTTACTTAAACGAGTAAATATGCGGACTCGCCTACTTTTTTATACGCTCAGTATACTTTATCTTGCCTCTTGTGCATCTCCTGAAGATTTTTACTACTTGCGCGACGCCGGCAATGAAAAAATTGCTGACCAAGCCATCGACAGCACCGCTTCAAATCCAACCATTGCCATTGGAGATCAACTGAGTATTGTTCTCACCTCTGCAAGTGTGGAATTGAACACGCTGATCAATGCCGCGAATTTCGGTGGTGCGCAGGGTGGACAAATGCAGGGAGGAATGATAAGTCCCGTAATCGGTTATTTGGTAGACGCCAACGGAGAAATTGAATTCCCAAAAATAGGTAGAATGAAGGTGGCGGGAAAGCGAATGACCAGTGTTCAAAAGGATTTGGAGGCGGTCTTGGCCGATTATGTGAAAGATCCTGCGGTGGCGGTGCGTCGATTAAACTTTCGTGTCACGGTTATTGGTGAAGTGGCTCGACCTGGAATTGTCCAAATCCCTTACGACCGAATGAACATACTGCAGGCATTGGCGCAAGCGGGTGACCTCACCATTTTCGCACAACGCGAGAATATACTTTTAGTGCGCGAAACACCTCAAGGAAAGGAAACAGTGAGATTAAGCTTGTACGACAAGTCTCTCCTTTCTTCACAATATTACTGGTTGCAAAGCGGAGATTTAATATACGTGCAACCGAACAAAACCAAGGTGAATACCAACACGACCTTCTTTCAGGTATGGCCCACCATCATTAGTTCTGTTTCTATTTTCTTAGTACTCATTAATCAAATCGTGAAGTAACCATGGTCGAGAATGATGTTCAAGAAAGAGAAGTTAACCTAGTTTCAGAAATTAAAGAAACGGTTTTGGCCTTCTGGCCTTTGTTTGTTTTAGGTTTGGCCTTGGCGTTTACAGGAGCGTTTGTATACTTGCGCTACACCCCGGCCATCTATCAGGCTAATGCGAAGTTATTGGTGAAAGACGATTCAAAAACCGGCTTCGGTAGAGCAAACAATGTTTTGAGTCAATTGGATGCGTTCAGTACAAAGACCAACGTAGACAATGAAATTGTCATCATTCAATCACGCTCCATTCTGAAAGAGGCCGCAATTAAGTCGAATTCGTTCATTACAATTTACAGCAACGGTCGTGTCACCGACCGCATCCAGCCGAATTTCCCCATTCGCTTTCAACCGCTGAATCCCGATTCACTCAAGGGTGGAAGCAAAGAATTTAGTGTGACCGACAGCGAAATTGTTTTTGGAAACAACCGCTATCCTTTGAAAGATTCAGTCTTGGTAGATGAAGGATTGAATTCCCCTTTTTTGTTGTTCGTGAATGAAAACGAAATAAATGGAGTTAAGAATGAGAATTTCTCTTTGCGCACGCGTTCATTGGAATCGGAAGTGGGCGCTCTGGCAGGCGGATTCAAAGCGGAAGCAACCAGCAAGCAGGCGAGTGTTGTGGATTTGTCTATAACAGCGCTTGACCCTAAGCTTGCTGAAAAAGCCCTACAGGCCATACTCGATGCCTATACTCAAGCGAGTGTGAAAGACAAGCGTCTTATTGCTGAGTACACACTGAATTTCATTGAAAATCGTTTGGCGGTGGTAACGGAAGAATTGGATTCAGTTGAATCACGTATCGAGCAGTTTAAATCGGCTAACAATATCTTCGACCTCAGCGCCCAAAGCAGCATGTTCCTCAGCAGTGTGCAAGATCAAGACGCCGAACTCAGCAAAATAAACATTCAATTATCGGCTTTAGACGAAGTAGAGAGCTATGTAAACAGCTCAAGTCGAAATGGAACTTTTCCTTCCTTGTTGGGTCTTTCAGATCCCATTTTAGGATCTCTTCTTACAGGATTGTACGAGGCCGAAACGCTTTACAACAAGCGTAAATTAACAGCAGGCGAGCGAGACCCTGAATTGATTAACCTTAAAGCAGAAATTCAAAAACTAGAGCAAGGTATTTCAACATCCTTGCGGAATGTTCGCTTGTCGCTGATGTCGGCCAAGCGCCCCCTCGAAAGTCAGATCAGCGCCCGTATGAGTGAGCTAGCATCCTTGCCAAGCAAAGAGCGTTCGTTGTTAGACATTAGCCGCCAACAAGCCATTAAGAATGCCATCTATACGTTCTTGCTGCAAAAGCGCGAAGAGTCTGCTATCTCCTACGCCTCTACCCTTAGCGATGTTCGAATTATTGAACCTGCCTTGGGCTATGGCTCTCCTGTAAGCCCGAAAAGACAAATGGTTTGGCTAATCGCTTTCGTTATAGGACTCGCACTTCCAGCCGCATTTTTAATTGTGAAAGAGCGATTGAATTCAAAAGTTCTTTTCCGCTCAGACATTGAGAAGATTGTTCCGAACCTTCCTATTATCGGTGAAATCTTCCAAACGAAAATGTCGGAGACTGATTTGATTTTCGTTGAAAATTCAAGATCAGTCATGGCGGAAAGTATTCGTTCGGTGCGAACCAAGCTTCCATTTTATTTTACCCGTGAGGACGAAAAAGTTCTCTTGGTTTCCTCTTCCATTCCAGGAGAAGGAAAATCGTTTATGGCTTCGAATCTAGGATTGTCTATTGCCTTGATGGGCAAGAAGACACTCATTGTTGGTGGCGACATGCGCAAGCCAAAACTGCACAAAACCTTTGGTATATCTAACGCCATTGGGCTTTCTACATACCTCATAGGCAAATGCACGGTAGAAGAAACCCTTGTTGAAACGGAACACGAGAACTTATTCATATTGCCTTCCGGCCCCGTTCCGCCAAACCCATCTGAACTCTTGGTGCAAGACCGTTGGCCAAAGTTAATCGAAGAATTAAAAATTCATTTCGATTTCATCATACTCGATACTCCTCCGTTAGGATTGATTAGTGACGCCGAGTTGATGGCTAAAGTCGCAGATCTTTCCCTATTCGTGGTTCGTCACAACCACAGCACCAAAGAAGCCGTGCGCAAGGTCTTGGGAAATTCAGACTTTACCTCGCGATTCCCCAGAACGGTGTTGGTGTTTAATGGACTGAAGCAACGGGGTATTGGATATTACGGCTATGGCTACGGTTATGGATATGGCTACGGTTATGGCTATGGTTACGGCTATGGCGGATATAGCTACGGTGGATATGCGTATGGCTCTGAAGCAAAACGCACTCCGTTACTTAAAAGATTGAGGAAGAGATTGAAGAAACTAATTAAATAAATTCTGCGAAGCAGAGTAAATTGAAGTAAATACGGCTTCGCCGTGTAAGAACAAGACCATCTTCCCCGTTAGGGATTTACTTTAACTTACTCCGAAGGAAATTATATGTGAATGGTAAATTGAAGTAAGTGCCGCGTTGCGGCGTAAGAGAAATACAATTACACCCAAAGGGTAATTACTGCGAAGCAATTTACTCTGAAAGGATTTATTTCTGTTTACTCCGAAGGAATTAAGAATTTGAAGTTCGACTGCGTCGAGTAAGTTAAAGTAAGTGCCGCGATGCAGCGTAAGAACAATACAACTTACCCCGTAGGGATTTACTTTAAATTACTCCGCAGGAATTTAGAAAAAGGAAAAGAAGGAAATTATAAAAGAAAAGATGAATACTCAAAGAATAGCTCTCATAACAGGCATCACCGGCCAGGACGGATCGTTCTTGGCGGAGCTGTTGTTGGAAAAGGGCTATGCTGTTCACGGCATTATCCGTCGCGCATCTTCATTCAATACGCATCGAATAGAGCATTTGTACTTTTCAGAATGGATCAAAGACGTCCATTTAGAAAAGAAGGTGCAATTGCATTACGGAGACATCACCGATTCTACTTCGCTCATTCGCATATTACAAGAGGTTCAACCAACTGAGATATACAACTTGGCTGCTCAAAGTCATGTGAAAGTTTCGTTTGAAGTACCTGAGTACACCGCAGATGTAGATGCCTTGGGAACGCTTCGTATTCTGGAAGCTGTTCGTATTTTAGGATTGGAAAAATCGTGTCGGATTTATCAGGCGTCATCGAGTGAATTGTACGGTAAGGTGGTTGAAGTTCCTCAGAGTGAAACCACACCCTTTTATCCTCGCTCCCCTTACGGAGTAGCAAAGCAATACGCCTTTTGGATCACCAAGAACTATCGCGAGGCATACGGTATGTTCGCCGTGAATGGAATTCTTTTCAATCACGAAAGTGAACGTCGCGGAGAAACCTTCGTCACTCGAAAAATCACCTTAGCTGCTGCACGCATTGCGAAGGGTTTACAGAAGAAATTGTATCTCGGAAACCTCAGCGCCCAGCGCGATTGGGGTTATGCAAAAGATTATGTAGAGTGCATGTGGCTTATGCTTCAGCACGATACCCCAGAAGACTTTGTCATTGCAACCGGTGAAATGCACACCGTGCGTCATTTCTGCACGTTGGCTTTTCAAGAAGCAGGAATCGAATTAAAATGGGAAGGTGAAGGTGTGAATGAAAAAGGGGTGAATGTTAACACCAACGAAACATTGGTTGAAGTCGACCCGAAGTATTTTCGCCCAGCCGAAGTAGACCAATTGCTAGGCAATCCAACCAAAGCAAAATCGCTGTTGGGCTGGAATCCGAATCAGACTTCGTTGGAGGAGTTGGTGAGGATAATGGTGCAGAACGATATTAAATTGATTGAAAAGGAGAGTAAGATATAAATCGGCGTTGTCGAGTAAGTTAAAGTAAGTGCCGCTTTGCGGCGTAAATGAAATACAAATTACACCCAACGGGTAATTACTGCGAAGCAACTTACCCTGAAAGGAATTATTTCTGTTTACCCCGAAGGGACTTACTTCAACTTACACAACGAAGTTGTATTTATTTAAAAGAAGATGAAGAGTACAACGAGCGAAAGAAAATGGTTGGTGCTGAAGACGAGGGCTAACGCTGAAATGAAAGTAGCTGAGCGCCTTGTTTCAAAGGGTATCGAAGTTTATCTTCCCTTGTACACCATCATGAAACAGTGGAGCGATCGGAAGAAGAAAGTTCAAAAGCCCTTGATTTCGTCAACGGTTTTTGTTCACGTGGATGAGAAGGAGAGAGAGCTGTTTTGGAATGTGGTGGGTATAAGCGGTATGCTGTATTACCTCGGTAAACCGGCGGTGGTGCGAGAAGAAGAGATTTTAATTTTGCAGCAGATGTTGCAAGAAGGTGTGTACGAAAGTGTGGAGTTGAGTTCCACGTTCATTGAAGGACAGGAGGTGGAAATTACCGGCGGAGACTTTAAAGGTCTTCGCGGTATTGTGTTGGAAGAAGTGAACGCCCAGAAGGTTGTTATTGCCCTTCAGGGTTTGGGTGCGCAGATTGTTTTTACCCTTAAAAAGGGTGCGGTGCGGAAGGTATAGGGGCGAATAATTATTCGCCCGTATTTTGGTGAAGGACGAATGTTGCATAGCAACGAATTAAAAATAGAGGGTAGTCACACGCAGTTTGTCATCCCTCGCAAGAGGGTCTTCGCACTTCGTGCGTCATCCTTCGGAAGAAGGTCATCACAACTTGTTGTGTGGGTGACGGTGGCGAAGCCGTGAGAAAAAGTTTATAATTTGAACGAAATGAACAGTATGAATATAGAGAATAAAAGAATCGCAGTTATTGGTTTAGGCTATGTAGGCTTACCCTTAGCAGCGGCGTTTGCAGAAAAATATCCAGTAGTGGGATTCGATATCAATCAGGGAAGAGTGAATGAGTTGAAGTCGGGTCACGACCATACCCTGGAATTGGCCGACGATGAGTTGAAGGCGGTGTTGGTTGAAGGTTTGGAGAGCGGAAACGGATTGTTACCGAGTTTCAATGCAGAAGATTTAGCAAGCTGCAATGTGTTTATTGTAACTGTTCCAACGCCTACCGATAAGCACAATCGTCCGGTATTGACGCCGTTGGTGAAAGCAAGTGAGACGGTTGGAAAGGCCTTGAAGAAAGGAGACATTGTTATTTATGAAAGCACGGTTTATCCGGGAGTTACGGAAGAGGAGTGTGTTCCTGTGTTGGAGAGGGTAAGCGGATTGAAGTACAACGAGGATTTCTTCGCTGGTTATAGCCCAGAGCGCATTAATCCTGGCGATAAGGAACATACGGTGAAGAAGATCTTGAAGGTTACTAGCGGAAGCACACCTGCTATTGCCGACGAGGTGGATGCCTTGTACCGCAGCATCATTGTTGCCGGAACGCACAAGGCTCCGAGTATTAAGGTGGCTGAAGCAGCAAAGGTGATTGAGAATAGTCAGCGCGACATTAACATTGCCTTCGTGAACGAGTTGGCGAAGATTTTCAATTTAATGGGAATAGATACGCACGATGTGTTGGAAGCGGCAGGAACAAAGTGGAATTTCTTAAAGTTCAAGCCCGGTTTAGTGGGCGGACATTGCATTGGTGTGGATCCTTATTATTTGGCGCAGAAGGCCGAAGAATTGGGTTATCATCCAGAGATTATTTTAGCCGGAAGACGCTTGAACGACGGCATGGGTAAGTATGTAGCGGGTGAAGTTGTGAAGTTGATGGTGAAGAAAGACATTAAGGTGAAGGGATCTAAAGCATTAATGTTGGGCTTTACGTTCAAGGAAGATTGTCCAGATGTCCGCAACACGAAAGTCATTGACATTGTTCGTGAGTTAGAGACTTATGGAATTGAGGTTATCATTCACGATCCTTGGGCAGATGAGCAAGAAGTACAGCACGAATATGGAGTAGTTTCAACGAAGGTCATTCCTGCTGGAAATTATCAAACTGCAATATTGTCTGTTGCACACAAAGAGTTTAAATCGCTGAACGTAAAAAATCTCGTTGAATCAGGCGGGGTAATTTATGATGTGAAGGGGTTGTTGGAAGAGAACTTAGTTGACGGAAAATTGTAAAATGAGTAAATTGAATTTTCAGATTTTAGACTGTACCCTTCGTGACGGAGGGTATTACACTAATTGGGATTTTGATAAAAATCTTGTTAGAACCTACCTTGAGTCGTTAAATCAACTTCCGATAGACTACATTGAGGTGGGTTATAGAAGCCCCAAATTAGAGGGGTATTACGGTGAGTATTTTTATTGTCCAGATTATGTGCTTAAGCAATTATCAATTTGGTCGAAGAAGAAATTAGTGATCATTCTTAATGAAAAGGATGTTCGAGCAGATATGGTTAAGGAGCTTTTAGGTCCCTGTTTAGGAATAATCCAAATGGTACGTATCGCTCTTGACCCTCAGCATTTGCTCCGTGCAAAGGAATTGGCATTGGCTGTCAAGGAAATGGGTTTTGAAGTCGGCTTCAATGTCATGTACATGTCCAAATGGAAGACACAACCCACTTTTATTGACTCGTTACCAGAAGTAAATCAAGTGGCGGATTATTTTTACATGGTTGATTCCTACGGCGGGGTTTATCCTGAAGATGTTAGTGAAATTTATGATTTAGTAAGTTCGAAGCTCGATGTGCCTGTTGGATTTCACGGCCATAATAATTTAGAATTAGGCCTAGTCAATACACTTACTGCAATTGGTAAAGGATCGAAAATTGTCGATTCCACAATTACGGGTATGGGAAGGGGTGCGGGTAATTTGAAAACAGAACTTTTGCTTACCGCTCTAAATCAAAAGTTCGGCTTGGAGGTTGATTTCAATGCGTTAGCAACTGTTACCGATGCTTTTGTTGATTTGCAAAAAAAGCACGAATGGGGAACGAATTTACCGTACATGGTTTCTGGGGCCAATTCACTTCCTCAAAAGGAAGTTATGGATTGGGTTGGGAAAAGATATTATTCCCTAAACAGTATTATAAGGGCATTGTATCACCAAAAGAATAACAATCAAGATGAGATTGTTTTTGAAAAGTTCTTGAAAGATGGTAGTTACAATGAAGTACTAATCATAGGAGGTGGAAACAGCGTTGTTGAGCATCAAGATGCAATTCTTGAGTTCATTAAAAATCGGAAAGATATTTGTCTAATCCACGCCAGTTCAAGGAATGCAGGATTATTTAAAAATAGTGATGTCAAGCAGTATTTCTGTTTGGTTGGTAACGAAGGTCTACGATTGGAAAAGGTCTTTAACGACTTAGGTGATTTTAATGGAATATGCATCTTACCTCCTTCACCAAGAAAAATGGGTACGTATGTGCCGGAAAAGCTGTTAGCATTGACTTATGAATTATCTAGCCATCAGCTTTCGTCTATAGTAAACGATTCGCATACGGCGATTGCTCTGCATCTCGCAAGTGAGATTGTCCCCAGCAAATGTTTTTTGGTTGGTTACGATGGTTATACAGACCAAAATGTTGGGATTAAAGAGCAGGAGTTGTTTATGGAAAACGACGCCTTGTTTGAGGATTTTAAAACTAAAGGTCTTCATTTGTTTGCGCTTACGAGCACGAAGTATAAAAATTTATTCCAAGAATCGATTTATTCGGACTTGTAATTATTGCTTATGAAATCAGTTATTGTTATTCCAGCGCGATATAGTTCGACTCGTTTTCCAGGAAAACCCCTGTTGGAATTGAATGGAAAAACAATGGTTCAGCGGGTTTATGAACAGTGTTTAAAAGCTGTAGAAGCAGAGTCAATTTATGTGGCTACAGAAGATTCGAGAATTTTAGATCATTGCAATAAATTAGGTATTAAATGTATTCTTACATCTGATGATTGCTTAACGGGGACGGATAGGGTTGCAGAAGTTTCAAATGTTATCCAAGCGGATTATTATATAAATGTTCAGGGTGATGAACCAGTTTTTAACCCTGAGGACATTCGTAATCTGATGAGCCATTTGCCGACGGCAAATGGTAAAATATTGAATGGATATTGCGATATAACGAGTGAATCTGATTTCAGGAGTACCTCAGTGCCGAAGGTCGTGTTTCGGGAAGACAAAAGACTTCTTTATATGTCGAGAGCAACAATACCAGGGAACAAAAAGGATGCCTTTAGCTTTGGTTATAGGCAAGTTTGTATTTATGCCTTTCCTAAAAGTGCTCTCACGGATTTTGCGTCGAGAAAAGACAAGTCCTTTTTTGAAAAAGAAGAAGACATAGAGATTTTAAGGTTTTTGGAAATGGGTTATGATGTTCAAATGGTAGAAATGAGTTCGGAATCTATTCCTATAGACAATCCGGAAGATGTGGAAAAGGTTCTCAATAGAATTGCAGATGTTGGATAATTACAAAGTGATTTTATGGGACTTTGATGGTGTTTTAATGGATTCAAATTCTGTAAGAGATTTTGGTTTTGAAAAGGTTTTGGCAAATTATCCGAAAGAGTCAGTAGAGCAACTGATGTTTTTCCATAGAGACAATGGAGGTCTATCTAGATACGTAAAGTTTAGGTATTTTTTTGAGAGCATTTTAAATCAAAAGGTAACTGACGAAGAGATAATTGAATTGTCAAATGAGTTTTCAATTATTATGAGGCAAAGTTTAACGAATCCAGACTTGATAATTCACGATTCAATGAATTATGTTAAAAAGAAATATGACCAAGGTGTCAAAATGTATATTGTTTCGGGATCGGATCAAATTGAACTGAGGTTTTTGTGTGATGTATTGGATATTTCAAAGTTCTTTTTATCGATTTATGGGTCTCCGAAATCTAAGAATGAGTTAGTTAGGCATATTATTGATTCCAATAAATACTCTAAGGAAGAAATAGTTCTAATTGGTGATAGTGTTAATGACTACGAGGCTGCACGTTTGAATAAGATCTCATTTTATGGATTTAATAACTCTAAAATAACTCAACTTGATAAATATATTACATCATTTGGTGGAATGGAATGAATTCGTACTTAATTCACTATGAAGGGATTAATAGTTAAATCTTTTCTATGGGATTTGGCAGGGAAACTTGCAAAGCAGATAGTTGGTTTTATAATAGGTATAATATTAGCAAGGTTGTTAACACCAGCGGAATTTGGCACAATAAGCATGGCTATGGTTCTTATTGCCATTTGTGAGTTTTTTGTAAACGCCGGTTTAACCTCAGCTATAATTCACAGAAGCTTGCCGACAGAGGAACAGTTATCTTCGGCTTTTTTTACAAATCTATTTATGGCTGTTCTGTTAGCGTTTGTAGTATTTGTTTCTGCTCCATTTCTATCGAATTATTTAAAATCGCCTGAGATATTATTGGTTTCAAAAGTTATTTCTCTGAGATTAATAATTTTGGGTCTGACGATAGTTCATAGATCTTTGCTTACAAAGGAATTAGAGTTTAAATTTTTAGCGAAAGTTTCTTTAATAAGTGTTGTTTCTAGTGGAATTTTAGGTGTGTGGTTAGCCGTGTGCGGATTTGGCGTTTGGAGTTTAGTTTATCAACTTCTCGTCCAGTCCCTAGTTGAGTCAATACTAATTTGGAATTATTCTAGGTGGCGGCCGAAATTAATCTTTAGAATAAGAGCTTTACGTGAATTGTTATCTTATGGAGTAAACTTATTCTTCGCGGGACTTAGTAACGTTTTATTTCAACAATTGGATTCAATTATTATAGCTAGGTATTTTAGCATCTTTGACTTAGGCTTATTTAATAGGGCTAAAGGGTTGAATAACTTCGCTATTAAATACTCTTCAGAGAGTTTAAATTCTATTATGTTTCCGTCTCTTGTAAAGTTACGAGATAAAAAGGAGGATTTACATAAACTTTGTGCATTGGCCGAGAATCTTGTCTCTTTTTTGACTTTCGGAATGTTGGGTTGGTTGTATGTAACTTCAGAGCCTCTAATTTTACTCTTGCTTGGTCAAAAGTGGGTAGGTAGTATTGAAATTTATAAGCTTCTTTGCTTGAGTGGTTTTGTCTACCCATTGTGCATTACCACAATAAACATTATTAAAGCTATTGGCAACTCAAAGACAGTGTTGATTATCGATTTGTCTAGAAATATTATTGGTTTAGTAGGTCTCTATGTCGGTTTTAAGTACGGTCTCTTTGGATACTTGATAAGTTTAGTAGTATCTGGAATTGGCAGTGTCTTAATTACTTTTTTTTATGCTAGGGAAATAGTAAAGGCATCAATGTTCGAACAAATTAAGAATGTAGCAATATATATGTTAACAGCATTACTAACTGTACTTCTAGTTAATCTTTTAATGTTAGATATTACAGGATATTTTATGCAAATAGTTTTTCAAACGCTTAGTTATGTTTTGGTTTATTTAACACTAAACTATATATTGAAGACTAAATCAATTGTTTTTCTGACACATAAGTTTAAACACAGAAATTATTTTTTAAATTGATTAAATTTTGATTACTTCTAGAATTATTAAATACGTGAAGAGAAATTATGAAATCAAATATTGGAAATATTTGTATTACTTTAAATTTAAGAGCGTAAGAAAATTTAGGGATATTCACCAAGGCGGGAGGTGTTTTATAATAGGCAACGGTCCTAGTTTACGAGCGTCGGATTTAGATCTTTTGACAAATGAAATTACATTTGGAGTCAATAGAATATATGGTATTTTCGAAAAAACAGATTGGAGGCCCACTTATTATTGTATTCAAGATTTTGTTTTAATTGAAGAGATTAAGGATGAGATTGTAGAAAATGCCCATTTATTTCAGCAAATATTTTCGCCCTTTAACGTGTATTATAAAACAAAGTCACATTTTGGTAAAATAAGAAATATCAGTTATTTTTATTTAAAGAACTTGCCATTCTATCCTAATCTGCCTATTTTTTCAGGAAATGTGGAGGTGGGCATAATTGAAGGTCAAACTGTTACTTATAGTGCTATTCAATTAGCTTTTTATATGGGTTTTACTGAAGTATATCTTCTTGGTGTAGACCACTCTTATAATCTCATACAGAATCATAAAGGTGTTTTCCTTGAGCAGAATGTTGCAAATGAGTATTTTGAGGGCGTAGCTTCAGAGCATGTGACAAATAGACCATACAACGTTGAGAATACAACATTAGCATATTGTGCAGCTCGAAAATATGCCGAGAATAATAAAAGACATATATTTAATGCAACAAGGGGCGGAGCTTTGGAGATTTTTAATAGGGTAGACTTCGACCGGATATTTACAAAGAATGAAGAAAATACTCGTCGTTAATTCGACAAACAATGTAATCAGTGGTGCTGAGTTTGCTATTGTTGATATGTTATCGACTCCTTTTCAAAATTTGAATTTCGAAATGCACACTCCAGGAAATGGGCCATTAAGTGATTTTTACATTGATAATGATTTTACTGTAAAGACGCGATTATTTCCTGGTCCACGAAAATTGTTTTTTGGTATATTCTATTTCACATCATTTTTATATTCTCTTTTTTTAAGAATAGGAAAATATGATTTGGTGTTATGTAATACTTTTGCAGCATCATTTCGTGTTTCTTTGGCCGCCAAAATGGCTGGAGTGCCCTTGGTAATATATGTCAGGGAATATTTATCTTTAGAGAAGCAGATTAATTTAATTCAATTGAAGAGGGCAAAAGGCATACTTGCTGTTTCTCAAGATATAGCCAACTATTTAAATGGGTTCCATGAGAATATAACTGTTTGTCATGACACAATTAACGTCGCAGATATAAAGAAAATTTCAGGGAGTAAGATCCTTTTTAATCAAACAGATTTTAATGTAGGATTTGTTGGGCGAATCACGGCCTATAAACAACCTGATTTGCTTTTAAAGTCGGCGCTAATCTTGAAAGAAAAAATTCCAAACTTAAAAATTCACGTTGTAGGATCACAAAATTCATATGAAGATAAATTCTATAAGCAATTAATAGATTTTACCGTTAACCAGGATTTAGTTGATAATGTAATATTTTGGGGTCAAAGAAAAGATGCTTTAGAAATATTATCAGAATTGGATGTATTCTGTATGATTTCAGATAGAGAGCCGTTTCCACGTACTTTGATAGAAGCAATGATATTAGGTACTGCAATCATTGCCGCCAACAGTGGGGGATGTGTTGAAATAGTTGAAAATGAAAAGGAGGTTTTGTTATTCGATTCAAGTGCCCCAAATTCTGACAATTTACTTGCAGAACATATTTTGAGGATATATAATGACGAATTATTGAAGGCTAAGCTTGTATTTAATTCAAAAGAGAAGGCAGAGAAAATATTCGGTTTAGGATCTCAAAGAATTGATTTTTATTATTCAATTCAAAGTTTTTTTAAGAAATGAAACGAATTGCAATTATTTACGATTTAACAGACTCAGGAGGCGTTCAGACATGTGTGTTATCGCTTGTTAGAGAACTTAATTCAAAAGGTATAACACCTACATTATTTTGGGATAGTCCGCCCAATTCGAAATTGTTGGCTGATTTTAATGTTCGTTTGCAATTTGTGAAGGTAAATTTCACAATGTCGAGTCGCTTTATCAAGCGCTTGCCAAATATTTTGCGGTATTTTTTTTGGCCCTTTAATTCGATTTATTTAAGTCAATTTAGTGGAAAGTTTGATTTTGTCTATTCATTTTCTCCATACATAATAATAGATACAAACTTGCCTCATTTAATTTATTCTTCTGGTCCACCGCTCATTCCACAATTAGAATCGAGTAGTTTTAGATTCAAATTAGTAAAACTAATTTTTCATCTTATCTTTTCAACGAAGTATCCTGTATACAAGACTCAGAAACTTGCGAATTACGTTGTTAATTCCAACTTTATCGCGAAGTTATTTACTGAAGCACACAAAAGAAGTGTTGAAGTTATTTATCCGTCAAATCAATTTGCCTCAAAAGCAGACCAATATGGCGGAAAGAAGTTTTATACTACTTTTTTTAGTAGAATCGTAGAATATAAAAGGCCGGAATATTTAATAGAATTAGCATCAAGATTTCCTCAACAGCAATTTATTATAATGGGTGGGCTTACGAGAAATAATTATAGCTATCATAGTAAACTAAAAGCTGCAGTGCGCGCGAAAAATATTCAAAATATTGAAATCTATTCGAATCCTGAATTAGGGTTTGTGCAAGATGTTTTGTCGAAAACTAGTGTTTATATTTTTCCGGCTGAAATGGAACATTTTGGCATAACAACAGTTGAGGCTATAGAATATGGAGCGATACCTCTTGTTCATGATTCAGGAGGTCAAAGGGAAATTGTTTTAGATTCTAATCTAAGATTTCAAAGGTTTGATGATTTATTAAAGAAATATACAAAACTGTTAAGTCTCGATGAATCTGAATTGCAAAATATTAGAATTAATCTTCTGAAGAGTGTTGAAAGATTCTCAGAAGCAGAATATAGAAAACGAATTATTGAACCAATAGAAATACCTTGAGTATTCGGCGTACAAAATTATTATCCTCTCAGAATTTAGGGATTTTGCTTTTTCAAATTTTGTTGACTATTCTACTATTAGGCAACAAAGTTTCGCAAGCGGGTTTGATTTTAGGATTTGTATTAGTTTTTTCAGGTGTTGCCATGCTTTTTAAAAAAAATGGTCCGAGTCTATTTACGTCTTTAATATTTGCTTTTTCTCCGTTCATTGGTTTTTTAAGACAAAATATTATTTCATACAACGGTATTAGTTTTATATTAATATTTACGATTATATTATGGATATATAAAAACAATAGCACTGCATTATTAGTTTTAAGATCGAAGAGAGTTTTAGGTGTATTTGTATTCTTTATGTTGTTTATATTGTATGGCGTACTTATTGGCTCTCCTTTAGAAAGGTTTATGAAGTATTTTGAGACAGCTCTGGCCATTGTGGTTTTCAGCATGTATTTGAGGGATACAAGTTATTTTCGTAAATACGCTCCAAATTTTATTTTAAGTTCTATTTTATTAGTGTTAGCATTGGCACAAAATGCTTCTACAAGATTTATTTTTGAGGATGATTCCAGTACAGAGGTAAAGGCAGATCCAAGCGCTTTGGGAATTGCTTTGGTTTTTTCCTTACTTTTAGTAGTAGTAGATGACGGTCGCTGGTTGTTTTTAATTTATAAAAGGTCTGTACAAAAAATAAAGTACCTTATTGTTTTAATTATATTTATACTACTAGTCATTACAACAAGTCGGATAGGTTTTATTACTCTGGTAGGGACACTTTTGATTTGGTCTTTTTTAAAACTCAAGAATGCCAAATCATTTGCTTTGATTTTTTTGACAGGGATAGTAGGATTTTATTACATAAACAGTTCAATATATGCGTCACTTGTTGAACAATGGGTAGATAAAACAATTAATAATCAGAATGGGATAGCAGGTGCAACTACTGGTCGAGCTGAACAGTGGGCCATGGTAGGTGAATACATAGATAGCGAAAATTTGAGCGTCATTATGTTTGGTTACGGTCCGGGTAACGGACCGAAATTTAGTGAGAAGTATTCTTTGAAAGTCAATGTAATTGATAGCATGTACGGTAAAGCATATGAGTTGCATTCGTTATATTTAGGAGTTTTAGTCGAATTTGGCATGCTCGCTTTTTTAATTTTTATTTTTTTTTTAATCAAAATGGTCTTTTTGAATTTTAAATTTTCACTGAACGGCTTGTCCGATTTGCCAATTGTTGGTAGCTTCGTATATTTATTTTACATTTTTTCGGTATCGGGTTTAGGTATTATCCCCGGCTTATTGATTGCAATCTTTATTAATCCAAAAAACTTTCAAAATGTTAGATTTAAAACCGCATAAGAGAATTCTAGTTTTAGCCCCGCATGCCGATGATGCAGAAATTGGAATGGGAGGTACAATAGGTAAGTTCATTCAATTGGGATACGATGTAAAAATTATAAATATTATCATTCCATGTGAAGATTTTAATGGTATTTCTTCGGAATTGGCAAAGGTTCGAAGAAGAAATGAAGCTGAGCTATCAGCAAGGATTCTCGGGGTTTCAATGGAGATTTTGGATATTGATCCTTATGATTTCAAATTTAACAGGTTATATACTAAAATGTTTGATAAGATTATTCATGACTTTAGGCCGAATGAAATTTTTATGACATGGGAGCATGATTCTCATCAGGATCATCAAATACTAGCGAGCATTGTATTTAGTGCTACACGAAAAAACAACTGCTCTCTTTATATGTATGAAACTATGTTACCTGGTGGGATTTCTTCCAAATCTTTCAGGCCGCAATTATTCGTTGACATTAGTGATTTCATTGACACAAAAAGAAACTCGGTAGATGCTTACGAAAGTGTATTTGGTGAGACTAGTTTATCCAAGGCAATAGTTGATAGGGCAAGTTTTCGAGGTGGTCAAATAGGAGTCGGTTATGCTGAAGCTTTTGAAGTTGTTAAACAAATAGTTTATTAATCATGAAGTCAAAGATCGTTTCTATTCATCAACCACATTTTTTCCCGTGGTTAGGTTACTTTGACAAAATTGTGAGGTCTGATTTTTTTGTTTTTTTGGATAATGTTCAGTTCGAAAAAAATTATTTTCAAAATCGAACGTTGATTAAGAGCAATATTGAAGCTAAATATTGGTTTGGAGTGCCTGTAAAAAAGTCACCATTGGCAACCCCAATAAATCAGATAATAATCTCTGAAATGTTCAATCCTATGAGTTTATTATCTACCTTAAAGCAATATTATAGAAAAGCTCCTTTTTTAAATGATTATTATCCTGAAATTGAAAAAATTTTGTGCAATGGAGAAACAAGATTGTCGACCATAAATATTAATACTGTGCGATTTATTTTGAATTTACTAGAACTAGACATCCAAATTCTTTTATCCTCAGAACTATCGATACAAAGCCAGGATAGTAATTTGAGACTGATAGAGATATGCTCCGAGGTAGGGGCGGATAAGTATCTTTCTGGTAACGGCGGAAAGAAGTATATTAATACGAGCTTGTTTGCAGAAAACGGAATAGAAGTATTATGGCAGGATTTTAATGTTGAAGCTATATCATATCCTCAAATTGGGGATAACTTTATTTCGAGTTTATCCGTGATTGATGTTTTAATGAATGTTGGAAAAGATGGATTGAAGAATATTTTAAAAGTAAAGTGAAAAAGAATCTGACAATAATAGCCCATTTACCTCATTATATAATAGATGGAAAATATTTTGCCTACGAACCATATGTAAGGGAGATTGTTCTTTGGTCAGAAATTTTCGATAGAATAACTCTCCATACTGAAATATGTCATTTGAAAAACGTAAGCACGCCAATCCTTTGTTTACCTCAGAACGTGGAAGTTAAGAATTTAAAATTAAAATCAGGGCCAGGTTTTATCAATAATCTTACAAGATTGTTACAACTTCCATTTTGTTCTTTGAAAGTTTTATTTATTGTCTTGCGTTCGGATTTTTTACACTTGAGAAGTCCGGGAATTACGGCCTTAATAGCTAATTTCTATGTTAGATTTTTTTTTAACAAACGAGTAATAGTCAAATGGGCTACAAGTTTTTTTCATTTACCTGAGTTTACTTTTATTCAAAGGCTAGAACTTGCTATTTTACAAAACCCACCAACCAATACGCGAGTGCTAATTTATGGTCATTCTAATAACCCGCGTCATATTGAATCATTTCCAGCAGTAATGTACAATTGGGAATTAGACAGAATAATCGACAATTCCAAAATTCGCTCATGGGATGGCAGGATAAAGCTTATTTGTGTTGGCAGACTTTATCGGTTTAAAAACTTTCACTCTGTAATTTTGGGAATGGCGGAATTTCAAAGAAAAAACGCAGATTATGATTGGGAGTTAAATATTGTTGGGGACGGTGAATGTAGAGAATCGATTATGGATTTGATAAATGAGTGCAAATTAGAGGGCAGGATAAAATTATTAGGCGCTAAGTCTTATAGTGAGGTATTAGATCTTTACACCGATTCTCACATAGCAGTTATGCCGGGTCGTGCCGAGGGTTGGTCTAAAGTAATCAATGAAAGTTGGGCAACAGGTTGTTTGCCATTAGTAATTAAAAGTGGGAACTCTACATATCCGCTGAAGTTCGCACCTTTGGCAGGAGTTGTTTATGAACCAAATGTTGAGAGTTTTTCACAGAGATTATTAGAGATATTCCAAATGTCAAATCAACAGCGCGAGATAATTTTCACCGAGGGCTTGAAGGCGAATAGGAAGTTGACTTTAGAAATTTATAAGAAGAACTTAGAGGAATTAATTCAAAATTATTATGTATCAGGGAAAAAGAATTAATTTAATTGCAATGGGCTATGAACATTGTGAATTCGTAAGAGAATTACTAAACAATCAAGAAATAGCAGATGCTGAAGGAAGAACAGAAGGTCTGATATCCGAGCAGCAACAAATTAATTGGCTAAAATCGGCATTAAATTCGGAAAATCAATACTTAATAATTACATCAAGAGAGAGTAATGCACCTATTGGCTATGCATCTTTAAAATTGAAAAGTTTGATTGCAAGAACTTTTCAAATAGCATTAAAGATTCATCCTAGTTATCAGTCAAAGGGGTTGGGTGCTGACGTTGTTAAGACCCTAATGTTTATTTGTTTTTACAAGTTCGAAGCCCATCGGTTAATTACAAATATTATTTCTTCAAACAACAAATCTTTAGAATTGTTTACTCGGAAATGTTATTGGAGAGTAGAAGGACGGGAGTTGGAATCTAAGTATATTAATGGGCGTTACCAAGATAATTTGTGCGTTGCAATTTTGAGGAAGGAGTTTTTTCAAATAGAATCTGACGCTTTTTATAATCCTATTTTTGAAGATCAAATTGTGAAAAATCAAGAGCCATGAAGATTATTCAAATGGTGGATTCATTAAATATCGGTGGAACTGAGAGAATGGTTGTTAATATATCAAATTTATTGGCGACAAAAGGAATTACAGTGTATTTGATTGTTACTCGAGGTGACAGTTCTTTAAAGGAATTTATAGCAGAGAATGTTAATGTTGTATGCATTAATAAACGACATTCCTTTGATATTGTCGCGTTCATGCGATTAGTACGAATTGTCAAGAACAACAAAATCGACATAATCCATGCTCATTCTAGTTCAGTTGTCTGGGCGGTTCTGGTCAAAACTATTTTCAAAAGAATTTCGATAATATGGCATGATCATCTCGGGCGTAGGAGTGATATGAAGTTCTCCAATAAGTTCTTAGCGTTGATTTCAGGTTTTTTTGATGCTGTAATTACAGTGAATGAAAATTTACGAGATTGGAGTATAACGAACTTACGTGTTCCGCCTGGTCGTATTTTTTATTTAAAAAATTTTTACGGAAGAACAAATGAAATTGAGACAAAAAGGGAAGTAGATCATACTTTAACCATACTCTCCTTGGCGAATCTAAGATGGCAAAAAGATCAAATCACCCTTATCAGAGCGATTTCGATTTTAGTCAAGGATTATGGTACTCGAAACTTTAAAGTTCAATTGGTAGGTAACTTATTGGATAAGCCCTATTATCAGAAAGTAATTGATGAAACAATAGAACTTCAACTCCAAGAGTTTGTGGAATTTGTTGGTTCGGTTCCAAATCCATCGGAATATTTGTTGTCCGCAGATATTGGCGTATTATCCTCTGTTTCTGAAGGCCTGCCTTTGAGTATATTGGAGTATGGGTACCATGGTTTAGCTGTAGTCGCAACCGATGTTGGTCAATGTTCTGAAGTTTTGGGATATGGAAAATACGGAAAAATTGTTCCGCCCTCTTCTCCCCGCGAATTAGCGGCAGCTATTCACAATTTGCTAGTAAATCCTATCGAAAGAATTAGTTTAGGTTTTGAATATAAAGAGCATATTGAAAAAGAATATTCTGAGGATACATTCTGGGTTAGTTATTTTGAAATATTGGAAGTAATTGATTTATCTCATAAATCTTTTCGAGTTTAATGTGCGGAATCACCGGTGTAATAAATAAAAAAAGCGAGACAGTTTCAGAAATGAAACTGATAGCTATGCGTGATTCTCTGCTTCATCGCGGTCCGGATGCTGGTAGTCTTTGGATAAACGAGAATATTGCATTTTCCCACAGGCGACTAAGTATCATTGACCTTTCAGAAGCTGCCACACAACCGTTTCACTCTGAATGTGGTAGGTACGTGCTCGTCTTCAACGGTGAGATTTTCAATTATCAAGATCTTAGAAAGGATCTTGAATTAAAGGGTGTAGCATTCAAAACAAACTCCGATACTGAAGTTCTTTTGAATCTACTTATTCATGAAGGAATAGCATGTCTTCAAAAGCTAATTGGATTTTGGTCCATTGCGTTTCATGATAAGCAAACTAAAGAGACCCTATTTATTCGCGATAGAATGGGTATTAAGCCTTTCTTCTATTGCGAGAATTCGGATTATTTCGCCTTCGCCTCAGAACCAAAGGCGCTATTTGAATATGGTTTTCCAAAGGAATTGGCTGAAGAGCATCTCGATGAATTATTCCTCTACAGACACGTCAGTGGTGAGAATACTATTTTCCGAGGTGTAAAGCGAATGCTCCCGGGACATTTTATGAGGTTTAATGGATCGGGAGAAATAATAGAGAAGAAGCGATGGTTTCATCTGGGTGAAGAGGCGAAGAAGTTTCCAGAAATAAAGAACCCTCATGATTGGTTTGAGGAAACTTTTTTAAGTTCAGTGAAGTACCGAATGATTGCAGACGTGAAAGTGGGAACTATGCTCAGTGGTGGTCTCGATTCAAGTTCGGTTTTGTATGCGCAGTACAAATTAGGTTTCAACCACACCAGTGCATGGAACATAGCTTTTACAGATCAGAAACACGACGAATCGGCCATAGCAAGAAAATTCTCGCAATCACTAGGTTTCGATTTTTATAGTTTCGAATTCTCACATGCCGAGTTGGCGTCTTTAACCAAGGAAGCCATTTACATTAGTGACGAGCCATTTATGCATACCCAGGAACCGCAATTGTTGGGTCTTTCAAAACGTGCCAAGCAAGATGTTACGGTGTTGCTTTCAGGTGAGGCAGCCGATGAGTTGCTGGGGGGTTATGTACGTTACAAAGTCCATGATAACCAATTACGTTATCGAATGCTTCAGCTGCTCCGGGTTGTCCCAAGAAAATACATCAAGAGTGAGCGTTGGTTAAAGATGCAGCGCTACCTATACATGCGTAATCAAGATGCACAACTCATAATGAACGCAAATGGTTTCTACCTGAAGGATCTAGAAGATTGGAATCTAAGCGCGTTGGATTTATTGCCTGAATACCGAGTGTCTTTGTTAGAGGAAGCAAAGGCAATGTATCCGAACAACAGATTACGGCAACTCATGTACATGGAGCAGTTTACGCATGTCCCGTCGTTGAACGATAGAAATGATCGTGTAAGCATGGGGGCGAGCATAGAGAATAGGGAGCCTTTTGAGGATTATCGATTAACAACAGGTGTGTTTAGCTTACCGGATAGATATTTTCCAACCCAAGGAAAAGGTAAAAAGCTACTCATGGAAACGATTGGTGAAAAGCTACCGACTTATATCACCCAGCATCGAAAAATTGGTTTGAGCGTTCCATGGGACGAAATAATTTTATCCGAGACTTATTTTAGAGAACATTTCAACGAGATGCTAAAATCTCCGTTGATGAAGATGGGACCGTACGCACAACTCGAATTAAATGAAGAAATTGAACTGTACAAGAAAGGAAATAAGCGAAGTTCAGCCTTAATAAGACAAGTGTTTTTTCACACGTTGTGGTACAAAGAGCAATTTGAGAACATATAGAACAAGAAGGAGTAGAGATGAAGATTTTATTTTTAGGTGAGACATACAGAGCAGATGCTCAGACGTGGATAAATGGCATTGAAGAAGCGAGTGGTTTTAAAATAGATACCGATGAAATAAAGACGATCCGATTTAAACCGATTCGTGCTATTCAAGCATTCTTATTCATTGGAAGGTTATTATGGGGTCGTTTTTTCGGTCCGAAGTATGACATTGTGCTTGCGGAGAGGAGCACCAGCTATGGTTTTTTTTCCTTATTCACAAATGCTAAATTGAAGGTTGTAGCTCAGCAGGGTATATCAGATATTTTCCCAAATACATTTATTTCGAGAAATTACAAGAGAGTGCTTCAACATTTGGTATATCGGAGAGTAGATTTGGTTCACGCATGGGGAAGTGCAATGGTACCGGCTATGCTTTTCTCAGGCGCTAGTCCTAAAAAAATATTGGTAAGACCAAAAGGAATTGACTTAAGGAAATTTAATTACAAGAGCCCAAATTCTGAGGGTGTCAAAATCAAGGCAATAGTTACCCGATCATTATTACCGGAGTATAATCATTGGGTAATAATTAATTCCGTCGCTCAATTAGTGCGAGCTGGAGTTTATGTTGAGTTGACCGTAATTGGTGATGGCTCGTTGATGCAAAATTTAAAAAAACTTGCCTTAGATTTAGAAATTAGTCATTTGATTTCCTATGTAGGAAGAATTCCAAATGAGGAATTACCCAATTATTTGCAATCGAATGATTTATATCTTTCTACACCAATTACTGAGGGTGCTTCATCTTCCCTTATGGAGGCAATGGCTTGTGGATTGTATCCAATTGTTACAAAACTACCCGGTAATTTATCTTTTATTGAGAACAATAAAAATGGAAAATTAGTTGACGTAGGTTCAGTAGCATCATTAGTAAATGCAGTGGTTGAGTATACTAAGTTATCTAAGATGGAAATTGAATCAGCTGTTAATCAAAATAGGGTTTGGATTGAAAATTTCGGAAATAGAGAGAATAATATGAAATTCTTTTGGAAAAAGTACTTAGAAATTCATAGTAGTAAAAATGAATCTGTATTAGTTGATTAATAGTCTATTCGTAAGTTGAGTTTGTTATTTGAAATAATTTGGAAAATCGGTGCCAAGATTAGAAATCCTAGTTTGTTTTCAAGTTATACCAAATTAAATCTGTCGGCGAAAAAATCTTCTGAAGAAATAGAAGCCTACCAATTCAACAAAATTAAAGAACTCTTAATATTTGCTCAAAAAAATTCAATCTTTTGGAGACAGAAATTTCAAGAGCGTGATTTTAATCCTTCGGAGGATTTCAAAACACCAGAAGATATAAGTAAAATATCGGTAATTTCAAAGAGAGATTTACTAGCGGAAGGTGAAAATATACATACAGAGAATATCGGTGAGCGTATTTTTTTGAGTGAAACTTCTGGCACTTCAGGTCAGGTTTTAAAATTTTTCAAGAATGAAAATTGGGATTCATTCAATCGTGCGGTTTTATTCTACGCCTATGAGTTGCATGGAGTAAGACCTTGGGAAAGAAACGGATATTTTTGGGGGTTTAACAAATCGCCAAAGCAGCGTTATAAGATTAGGTTTTTTGATTTTTTACAAAACCGGTTTCGTTTATTCTCTTATGAAAAAGATGAAGTTCGGAGATTTTTAATAAAATTGAAATCGGCAAAGTATTTAAGTGGATATTCCTCCATGATCTTTGAAACCGCAAAAATTGCGTTAGAATTGGGTTTTTCTCCAAAGGATTTTCCGAACCTCAAAATGATTAAAGGAACATCCGAGAAAATATTTCCTTTTTATCAAGAAACTGTTATCGAAGCTTTTGGAAGGAAAATAGTCAGTGAGTATGGGGCCGCAGAAACAGGTATAATAGCTTATGAGTATCCATGCGGAAGTATGCATATTATTGACGAAAATGTATTAGTTGAAACAAACGGAGAAGGAGAAGCTATTGTGACTAATTTTCGATCTAAGTCTTTTCCTGTTATTAGATACTCACTAGGTGATAGTATTAAATTAAAATCCGAGAAATGTTCTTGTGGAAGGAATAGTATGATTGTTGAAGATATCGAAGGAAGAATAGGAAAGGCGATTCTCGGCTTTTCAAAGTCTTATCCGAGTTTAACGCTCTATTATATCTTTAAAAATCTGGCGTTAGAGAATGGTATTGAGTTACAATATCAAGGTTATCAAGTTGAGAAAGGAAAGTTAGACCTTAGGTTTCCGGTCGAATTGGATGAGGTAATTGAAAAATCAATCAGATTAGAATGTATGAAGTATTTCAATTCAGATGTTGAAGTGAGATTATTATCTAAATATCAAATCCACACCAAACAGAGTAAATTAAGGGATTTTATAAGTGATTTAAACTGATGAATAGTCTTGTCTCAGTTGTTACTCCTGTATATAATTCTGCTGATTTTTTAAGGCGAACTTTTATCTCTTTGTCAGACCAAACATATACAAATTGGGAATGGATTTTAGTAGATGATTGTTCAACAGATAATTCGATTTGCTTGATAAATGAATTTATTCAACAGGACTCAAGGGTAAAGCTACTTTGTAATTCAGAAAATGCTGGTTCAGGAGTTGCGAGGAATAAAGCAATTGAGGCTTCTAAAGGAAAGTTCATTGCTTTCTTGGACAGTGATGATATTTGGCACAAGGATAAACTTGCTATACAAGTCGAATTTATGGAGAAAAATGCCATTCCATTTTCTCACACATCGTATGGATATATTGATGAATTTGACCGAAAAATTAAGTCGACATTTCATGTTAGCAAACACCCAATTAATTATTTTGACTTACTGAAGAGAACTGAAATAAGCTGTTTAACCGCAATGTACAATTGTGATGAATTGGGAAAGTTCTATATGTCAGAGCATAGAAGGAAGCAAGATTATGCATTGTGGTTAGCAATATTAAGGACAGGAATATGTTCCCACCCACTTGATATTGAATTAGCATACTACAGGCAAACACGGAATTCTGCCACAAGTAAAAAATACAGCTTGATATTCAAACATTTTTTATTTCTACGGACAACACAAGAAATGGGAGTCTTAAGAGCCTTTTACTACACTGGATTTTGGGCCACTAATGGTTTGATTAGGTATTATATTAAATAGAATTTTATGACACGAATAGCGATACTAGGAAATTACGCTACACAGTTTTTAAATAAATCCGTAAAAAAAGTCTTTAAGGAATTCGGACAAGATGTGTTAATCTATGAAGCGGATTTTGGCACGATAGATTTTGAAATATTGAACAGTGATTCTGTTCTTTTTGAGTTTAAACCAGATTACATAATCCTGCACGAATCTGATTTAGCATTCAAGAACGAGTTTTATCATTTAGGTGATAATGAAAAACAATTTTTTTTCGAAAGCAAAAGTCAGAATCTATTAAATCGCCTTAATATCCTCCAAGAGAATTTACCAAAATGCAAGGTGTTTTACCCCATGTTACTTTCAAGTAATGATATGGTCTTCGGGAATTACTTCTCTAAAGTGAAAACGAGTTGGTTTTACCAGGTCGTAAAATATAACAATGCTCTTTTAGATTTAAGTAACGATCAAGCTAATTTTTTAGCAATTGACGGCATTTCGCAAGTGCCAGCCAATCTGAAATTAAGAAGTCGATCGCTGGTTTACACTTCGGATTTACACTTTACTATAGATTATTTGAATTATTTAGCTGGTGTTTTTCATCAAATCATAAACGTAAATAGTGGTAAGTTCAAGAAATGTGTGATTTTAGATCTTGATAATACCTTGTGGGGTGGGATTATCGGAGACGACGGATTAGAAGGGATTGAGTTAGGTTCTAATGGGGTTGGAAAGGCTTATTCCGATTTACAGAAATGGTTTAAGCAACTTCAACAAAGAGGAATAATTTTAGCGGTATGTTCCAAAAACGAAGAAGCGATAGCAAAAACACCATTTGAGCGTCATCCAAATATGGTGTTGAAGTTAGATGACATTTCGGTTTTTGTGGCTAATTGGAACAGCAAGGCCGATAACATTAATTATATAAGAGAGGTGTTAAATATTGGATTGGACTCAATGGTATTCATTGATGATAATCCAGCGGAAAGGGCCATAGTGAAAGAATTTCTTCCAGAAGTTTTCGTCCCAGACTTGCCCAACGATGCATCGGAGTATTTAGACTATCTGATGCGATTGAATCTTTTCGAGACCGCATCAGTTTCCGAAAATGATAAACTCAGAACGCTTCAGTATCATCAAGAATCAAAGAGAGTTGAGTTGCAGAAATCGGTAACGAATATGACCGACTTTTTAATTTCATTGGAAATGAAAGCGAAGGTGACTTCCTTTCAAGTTGAGGATTATGAAAGATTGAGTCAACTTTCCCTGAGATCAAATCAATTTAATTTGAGAACCAAGAGATACAGTCTTGACGATATTAAAAGTATATCGGAGTCTGACAAATATTTGACAGTATCTATTTCGCTTAAAGATAAATTCGGTGATTATGGTTTGATTAGCATGGTCATAGTAGAAATTGATAAGCAAAATGAAGTTGCGTTTATCGACACTTGGATAATGAGTTGTAGAGTTCTGAAAAGAAATGTTGAAGATTTAGCTTTGAACCATGTCCTTTACCAACTGAAACAATTGGGGATTAAAAATATTAATGGTGAATATATTCCAACAGAAAAAAATAGAATTGTTGCGGAACTCCTGTTTAATTTTGGATTCGAGAGATTGGAAAATGAAAGTTACAAGTTTGTTTTAGAAGTGGCGAGTTATACAAATAGAGAAATATATATAGAAAATGACAATTGAGAAATTAACACCAATATTTCGTGACGTTTTTGAGAACGAAGAAATAGACATCAACTTAGAGACTAAAGCTTCGGATATTGAAGAGTGGGATTCGATTAATCACATATACCTTATTGTTGAAATAGAGAAGATTTTTAAAATAAAATTCACGACTCTACAAATTCAGAAATGGGAAAATGTAAATGATATTATAACCGACATAGACAAATTGGTAAATGCTATTTAACTCTCTCGCTTTCCTTATTTTTTTGGTAGTTGCTTTGTTTTTGCATTGGATTGTTTTTTCAAAGACTGCCAAATGGCAAAATTTATTCCTTTTAGCTGCAAGTTTCGGTTTTTATAGTTTCTGGGATTGGCGTTTTCTCTTTCTATTGTTGTTTTCGATTTCGTTTGTTTTCCTTATCGGTATTCGAATCGATAAAACTGAATCTGAGAAAGCACGGCGAGTGTGGATGATTTTTGGAGTATTCACAAGTATTGGAATACTGTTTTTTTTCAAGTATTATAATTTTTTTCTTTCAAGTTTTCTAGATTTTGCTGAAAGTTTTGGACTTAAACTTGAAGTCCGGCTTTGGAAGATAATTTTGCCTATTGCAATTTCGTTTTACACTTTTCACGGTATTTCATACCTTTTGGATATTTATCACAAAAAAATAAAAAGCACGAGTAGTTGGTTGAACTATGCGTTATTTGTTAGCTATTTTCCTTTGTTGGTTGCTGGGCCGATAGAAAGAGCAACTCATTTATTGCCTCAGCTCAAGGATAAAAGACGTCTGAAGGCATCAGATGTTTCCGAAGGAATTAGCCTAATCCTTTGGGGATTTTTTAAAAAAGTAGCTGTTGCGGATTCCTTAGGAAGTGTGGTGAATTTGGTGTTTGAAAACACAGGGAATTATTCTTCAGTAGGTTTGGTTTTAGCTGCTGTGATGTTTGCAGTTCAGATCTATGCCGATTTTAGCGGTTATACAGACATAGCTAGAGGAGTGTCAAGGCTATTTGGCATAGAATTGCTATTGAATTTTAATTTCCCTTTTTTCTCAAGGAGCATCACAGAATTTTGGAGTCGTTGGCATATTAGCTTATCTTCTTTTTTAAATGATTATGTATTTTTACCATTGGCGTTGTTTTTTAGAAACCGAGGTAAGTGGGGAATTTATTTTTCAATATTTCTCACATTCCTTATTTCTGGTTTTTGGCACGGTGCCGGTTGGAATTATGTCTTTTGGGGTGTTTTGCACGGTTTATTTTATCTACCTTACTTTTTAGGAAAGGGAAAAAAATTAAAATCGATATATGGCAATAAGATCAAAGGGGGCAGTTGGATTGGCAATTTGTTAAGTCGTCTATCTGTGTTTGGTCTGGTAGTATGTGCAATGATATTCTTTCGAAGCGAGACCATCCAAGCAGGTTTTACTTATTTCGGGAATATTTTCTTTAATTCAAAATGGTTAGCCTTAAACGAGTTCATCAAAACGGGAACACATGCGGTGATTCTGATTAAGGGTATTTTAGCCTCTTTAATAGTATTATCAATGGAGTATCTTTTATTCAGATCGAATAGTAGAGTTGAGAATTTGTTGAATTCGAAATTAAAGATTTTGGGTGTTCTTCTTCTTCTTTTTGTATTAGGCTCTTTTGAGAATTCAATTGAGTTTATTTATTTTCAATTTTAGAATATGTTAGCGAAACGTTGGTTGGTTTTTGCGATTGTTGTATATGTATTACAGTTTGCAATTGGACAAATTCTGGATTATTCTTTCCTGAAGTCAGAAATTTATAAATCAGCAGTAATAAATTCACAGGTTGAAAAATTAACTAATTCAGATATATTAATTTTCGGAGGTAGTAACGGATTAGTTTCCTTTGATAATCGAATTTTGGAGGAACGAACACACAAAGAAGTATATAACTTATCGGAAGATGACACAAATTTGAAGTTACACCTTCTTCAACTAAAATTAATTTTGAATCGCGGAATTAAACCCGAAAGAATAATATTGGTTATCGGTTCGATGGAGGAGGGTTTGTCAAGAAATTTTTTGAGGTATTTACCTTACTTAAGTCATGATGAATTTGTTAACAACGACTTTCAGAAGTTTTCTAAATTGGAGTTTCAAGCTTTTAAGATTTTCCCGATTTTTAAATGGGCCAAATACAACAACGATTTATTGTATCCAACGCTTTACAGCATGTTTTTGAATAAGAATTATCACCATCGATTCGATACGAACGGTGATTATGAATATCCCGTTGTTTCTGCTGAAACTATGGAAAATGGCATTAATCAAAAAGTTGAACTGAATTATTTGGATTCTAATTTACTTGAATTCAAAAATTTGTGTTTGCAAAACGGTATAGCTTTGAGTATTGTAAATACTCCCTTTTTAAATAAAGAGATTACATGGAATGAGGATAGGGGTGACGTAATGAATTTTTCTTCTGTTTTTGGTAGTAATACTAATCTCTTTTATGACGCAGCTCATATCAACAAAAATGGTAAATTATTATTTTCGAATATATTTGCAGATTCGTTAATTAAAGTAATGTAATATTGTTTTCTTTGTTTTGTTTGGAACTTTCTCAATAGCACGACATCAAAATTGACCAGTGAACCTAATTCTTGACACCCTCTCTAACAAACCCATCTACTTTGGATGGGTTATGGCTTTTGCCCTGTTGTTTGGGTATCTGAAGATTGCGCCACAATACAACATCATTGACAATCCCAATCAGCGAAGTTCGCACACGAATCCGACCATTCGGGGAGCTGGAATCGTTTTCCCAGTGCTGTATGCCATGTTTGTTTTGATGTTCGGACACCCCGGTGCACTGGTAGATTTAATTATGGGCTTAACACTTCTTGGAGTAGTTAGTTTTTACGACGATGTTAAAGATGTTCCTTTCGGTCTGAGATTGTTTGCGCAGCTCATTGCAGCGGGACTGCTGTTTAACGAACTGTTCGTTTGGCTATGGCCTATTTGGGCCATTGTCATTGCAGGTATCTTGGTTATTGCAACCATTAACGCCTTTAACTTCATGGACGGCATAAATGGCATTTCAGGCATTTACGGATTAGTAACGGCAATTTCACTCTACGCTGTGAAGCAAGACATTGCCCTACTCGGATTAATTGCTGCACTCATGGCCTTTCTCTTTTTCAACCTGAGGAAAAAAGCAAAGTGCTTCAGTGGCGATGTAGGAGCGGTTTCATTGGCTTTCATTTTTGCGTATTACGTTCTAAACTTTTCCATCGAGTCGAAAAATCCAATTTGGGTATTGCTTCTTTCTGTTTTTGGAATAGATGCTGCAATAACCATTGTCTTCCGTTTGATTCGAAAAGAAAATATCACACGCGGACACCGTTCACATTTCTATCAGTTTCTTGCGAATGAAAAACAAATTCCACATGTGTGGGTAGCTATTTTTTATGGCCTTACTCAAGCACTATTCAATATTATCTTCTTCTATTTTTACAACAACCAACAGTATTTCCAAATCGGAATAGCATTCGGTGCACTTGTATTGATATACTTAGCTCTTCGAATTGCACTGGAAGGGAAAACCCTTGTGCAGAAAAAACAACTATGAAAGTTTTAATCACTGGCGGCGCCGGTTTTATTGGTTCAAATCTCGTTGAAGTACTGCTTCAAAACAACGATGTTTCATTGGTTCGAGTGCTAGACAATTTAGCAACCGGACATCTCGAAAACCTTAAGGAATTTCAGGCCAACCCTAAATTTGAATTTGTTTTGGGTGACACGCGCAATGCTACCGATTGTCTGAAAGCATGTGAAGGAATTGATGTCATTTCGCATCAAGCAGCTTTGGGTTCTGTCCCAAGAAGTATAGACGATCCGATGACTTCGCACGACGTTAACGTAACCGGATTTTTAAATATCCTTGAAGCCGCGAGAGCAAATAACATTGCTCGAATCGTATACGCTTCCTCCTCTTCGGTATACGGAGATTCAGAAACCTCTCCGAAGAAAGAAAATGTGGTTGGAAAAGTATTGAGTCCATACGCAGCGACTAAAATGGCGAACGAGTTATATGCAGAAGCGTACAGCAAATCATACAACATGACGCTCATCGGCCTCCGCTACTTCAACGTCTTCGGAAAGAAGCAAGATCCGAACGGTCCGTATGCCGCGGTAATTCCGTTGTTTGTGAAAGCCGCCTTGAGCAATCAGTCACCAACCATTAACGGTGATGGCTCAATAACCCGCGACTTCACTCCAGTAAGTAATGTGACTCAAATAAATTCTTCGGGATTGTTTTCGAATAATCTTGAATTAGGAAAACATTATGTATTCAATGTGGCTTGCGGACAAATGACCGACTTAACCACCTTGTGGAATACCATAAAGCAAATAACAAAATCGAACGCAGAGGCCAACTACGGTCCGAACAGGAAAGGAGACATCTTCTTTAGTTTAGCAGATGTCTCATATGCCACAGAAATCTTGGGCTATGCTCCCGATTCAAACATTGAACGAGCATTGGAAAGCACAGTAGATTATTATCGAAATTAAGTTCTACTTACTATTAAATTATTGAAGCCAGTTCGCTGGCTTTTTTTATTTGATATCACGAGTAGAAGTGGTAAATTTGAGGTCAGATGAAACAACCCCTTGTAATTGTTGGCGCAGGTGGATTAGGCAAAGAAATAGCTTGCCTAGTTGGTGACTTGACGGACTTTTATGTTCAGGGTTTTTATGACGACGGTATAGCCCAAGGAGAGCTGGTGTTGGGGAAATATGAAATTCTAGGGAATATTCAATCTTTGCAAGAAATACAATCAGAAGTTTCGGTTGTTATTGCTTTTGGTAATCCGAAGATTAGAAAGAAGTGTTGGGATGCCCTTCAAGAAAATGGGAATATTCATTTTCCGAACATCATTCATCCAACCGCTCTTATTATGAACGCTGAAAGAATTCAATGGGGAAAGGGTGTAATTGTTTTTCCACTCGCTGTCTTAACCGCAGATCTTTCCATAGGAAATAACGTTGTTGTTCATACAGGCGCGTCTGTTCATCACGATGTGTCAATTGGCGATCACTCAGTTATTATGCCCGGATCAAGATTGGTCATGAGCGAACAATTCGACGAGGCTACTTTCGTTGAGAGTAATTATTTCAAACCGCATTCATTTTGAAAAATATTTTAATCACCGGCGGAGCTGGATTCATCGGCTCGCACGTCGTTCGTCATTTCCTAAAGACGTACGCGGATGTGAATGTCGTAAATCTTGATAAACTTACCTACGCGGGTAACCTAGAGAATTTGAAAGACGTGGAGCATTTTGAGAATTACGCGTTTGAGAAAGGAGATATAGCCGATGCCGCATTCCTACAATCGTTATTCGAAAAATACAATTTCGACGGTGTTATTCATTTGGCAGCTGAGTCGCACGTAGATCGCAGTATTTCAAATCCCATGGAGTTTGTGCAAACGAATGTAGTTGGTACAGTTACGTTGCTGAACGCAGCCGTTGCACATTGGAAAAACAACTTCGAAGGAAAACGTTTTTACCACGTTTCTACCGACGAAGTATACGGAGAGTTACACAATTCGGAAGACTTCTTCACCGAAGAAACTTCATACGATCCGCGTTCGCCGTATTCCGCTTCCAAAGCGGCTTCCGACCATTTCGTTCGTGCTTACGGCAATACATACGGACTTCCCATTGTCATTAGCAACTGCTCGAACAACTACGGCCCGAATCACTTTCCAGAAAAATTAATTCCACTCATCATTCACAACATCATTCACCAAAAACCTCTTCCCGTTTACGGAAAAGGAGAGAATGTGCGAGACTGGTTGTTCGTAGAGGATCACGCCAAGGCCATTGACAAAGTTTTTCACGAAGGAAAAATTGGAGAGACCTACAACATAGGCGGATTCAACGAATGGAAGAACATTGATGTGGTGAAGTTACTGTGTAAGATTTTAGACCATAAATTGAATCGTGCTGAAGGAGAGTCAGAGAAACTTATCCAGTTTGTTAGCGATCGTGCCGGACATGACTTGCGTTACGCCATTGATTCAACCAAAATCATGAACGAATTGGGCTGGAAACCTTCCTTGCAATTTGAAGAAGGCATTGAAAAAACTGTCGACTGGTATTTGAACAACGCGGAGTGGCTGAACAATGTCACATCTGGCGCCTACCAAACTTATTACAACAATCAATACGTTAATCGTTAAGCCATGAAAGGAATAATTCTCGCTGGTGGTTCAGGAACACGCTTGCATCCGTTAACCTTGGCTGTGAGCAAGCAGCTCATGCCAGTGTACGACAAGCCCATGATTTACTATCCGCTTTCGGTATTGATGTTAGCAGGTATTCGCGAGATTTTAATCATTTCTACTCCGCATGATTTACCGGGATTCAGAAAATTATTAGGCGACGGCTCTCAATTGGGCTGCACCTTCGAATACGCCGAACAACCCGAACCCAATGGACTAGCGCAAGCGTTTGTGATTGGAGAAGAATTCATTGGAAAAGAAAAAGTCGCTTTAATCTTGGGCGACAATATTTTTTATGCAAGCGGTCTTAGCAAATTGCTGCAAGCTAGCACAGCCGTGGAAGGAGGAAAGGTATTTGCCTATCACGTGAACGATCCTGAACGATACGGTGTGGTGGAATTCGATTCGGAAAGCAAAGTTATTTCCATTGAAGAAAAGCCAAGCCAACCGAAGAGTAATTATGCCGTTCCTGGATTGTATTTCTACGACAATTCGGTTGTGGAAATTGCAAAAAATCTGAAACCTTCGGCACGAGGCGAATACGAGATTACCGATGTCAATCAAGAATACTTGAAACGCGGACAATTAACCGTAAGCGTCTTCAACCGAGGAACGGCATGGTTGGATACGGGTACATTTGCCTCGCTGATGCAAGCAGGACAGTTTGTTCAAGTCATGGAAGAGCGTCAAGGACAGAAGATTTCGTGTGTTGAGGAGATTGCTTATCGGATGGGGTACATTTCGAAAGAGCAATTGATTGAATTAGCAAAGCCACTTGTCAAGAGTGGGTATGGCTCCTATTTATTGGGATTACTAAAGTAATAATTTCAGCTTCGCTGAATTAATTCAAAAGTTCTGCTTTTATTTTTTCAATCTTCTTTGTCAGTTCATTCTGAACTGAAGAAATTTCTTCTGAAGAAGAAATCTCTTTGCGAAGAGAAAAGTAAAACTTAATTTTCGGCTCTGTTCCACTCGGACGCGCGCTGATCTTGCTGCCGTCGGTTAATATGAACTGCAAGACGTCTGAACTTGGATAGGGGAGTGTGGTAGTTTCTCCAGTAATCATGTTTTTGCATGTGCCTGCTTTCACATCGTGAAGCTCGGCAAGTGACACTCCGCCAAGGGTTTGAGGAGGTGTGGTGCGAAGTCGCGACATCATGCTTTGAATCTGCGCAACACCGTCTATTCCCTTCAACGTAATACTCACCAACTCTTCCTGGAACACGCCGTGTTGTAGGTAAAGGTCTTTCAACATTCCCCACATCGTTGTTCCTTTGCTCTTCGCGTAAGCCGCAATCTCTGCAAATTGAACTGCTGACAATGCAGCGTCCTTGTCACGCACAAAATCACTCACCAAATAGCCGTAGCTTTCTTCTCCACCCGCTACGAAATTCTCTTTCCCTTCTTTCTCTTTAATCAACCCTGCTATAAACTTGAATCCAGTTAACGTGTCGTAACACGGCACTCCGAACGATTCCGCAATGCGAGCAATCAATTCAGTCGTAACAATGGTCTTTCCAATAAACGGATGTTCAGGTAATTTTCCTTTTTCTTTCCCCACCAACAAACGGTAATACACTAACAAACTTCCTGCTTGATTTCCATTTATTAGTATCAATTCATTCTGATCGTTTCTTACCGCCAATCCCACACGATCGGTATCTGGATCTGTTCCCAATACCAATTCCGCATTCACCTTCTCTCCCAACTCCAACGCCATTTTCATAGCAGATTTCTCTTCCGGATTCGGTGACTCCACCGTTGGGAAATTTCCATCCGGCACCGCCTGCTCTTCCACCACACTTACATTCGAAAATCCCAACGCCGCCAAGGTCTTCGGCACCAACGTTATCCCCGACCCATGTATAGAAGTATACACAATGGATATGTCTTTCTCTTGCTTCACGGCATCTTCAGATAACGTAAGACCTCGCACCAATTCCAAATATTTCTCCTCAACCCAAGACGGAACTTCCTGAACTAAAGTTAGGTCCTTTGGAAGGTGTTGCACAAGTTCATTCTGAAGGTCATTCTGAAGGTTCTTTGAAAGGTCCTGCGGAAGGTCTTGCGAAGCACCTTCGGAACGACCTTGCTCCGCACCTTGCATAGCATTTTGGCCTTGTGCAACACCTTCCGTAGGACCTTGTGTAACAGCCCTAACTTCTTCAATAATCCCCCCATCATGCGGCGGCAATATCTGCCCGCCATCGCTCCAATAAACTTTATACCCGTTGTACTCTTTCGGATTGTGCGAAGCCGTGATAACAATACCCGCTGTGCATTTCAATTCACGAACAGTGAACGACAACAACGGTGTCGGACGCAATTCAGAAAAGAGATAAACATGAACACCGTTCTTCGCCAAAATCTCTGCAGCAATATTCGCGAAGTAACTTGAATTGTTTCGCGAGTCATACGCGATCGCCACCGAACCTTCTCCACCCACTTGTGCATGGTGCTTCAAAATATAATTCGCCAACCCTTGCGTCGCCATTCCCACAGTGTACTTGTTCATACGCATACTTCCCACACCCATCACACCGCGCAATCCTCCCGTCCCAAATTCCAAATCGGAATAAAACGAATCAATAAACAACTTCTCATCTTCACGCTCCATGCGCTCAATCTCTGCACGCGTCTCTGCGTCTAAATCGTAAGTCTTCCACAAGCGTGCTTTTTCTTTGGCGGATTCTAAGGGGGTCATGTGTTCATTGTTATGGGGCAAAAATAAGGTGCTTTAGTAGATGATGAACAAGGTTCTTCGAAAGGTGCGTTGCAAGGTTCTTCGAAAGGCGCTTCGCGAAATCTTCCCTTCTCTTAACTTTTCTTACCTACTCTGTGCAGTGTCATCCGGAATGGTCATCCCGCAGGGTCATCACAACGTGTTGTGTCATCCACGAAGTGGTCAAGAGCCCCAAAGGGCGACATCCGAAATGCCCCCAGTGAAGCTGGGGGATAAAATCTCAGCTAATGAATTAATTTTTAAGAGGTGAGTCTCTTCTTGCTTTTGAAAGAAGATAATCTCTAAACCTTTTTCCCCCAGCTTCACTGGGGGCATTTCGAATGCCGCTCGATAAACGAGCTCATTTTCCACCTCAAGAATCTGTCTCAACTTTTAATTTCCTAGCCAGTCGCAGACATTCGCCGAAGGCATTCGTTGCTTCGCAACATTCGTGCTTCGCACATTCTTCCCTTTTAAACAAGCCGTATATTCGCACAATGGTCTTCTCCTCCGCTATCTTCTTAACAGCCTTCCTCCCAGCCTTCCTGCTGCTGTATTGGATATGCCCGAAGAAATTGAAGAATCCATTCCTGTTGCTTTCCAGCGTGTTCTTTTACGCATGGGGTGCGCCGAAATTTATTTTTGTCATTATTGGAACAACGCTAATAGATTTTTTCTTGGTGGGAAGAATGGATCGAAGCAAGAACGAGGCGGAACGAAAAGTACTTCTGGTTTTTTCGGTGGTGATGAACCTCGGACTACTCGTGTATTTCAAGTACATGAACTTCTTCATAGAAAATGTGAATGTGGCCATGAAGGGAGTGGGGTTGGAGAGTAGCATTCCCTGGACGAAGTTGGTACTTCCCATTGGGATTTCATTTTATACATTTGAAACACTTACCTACGTAGTTGATGTGTTCAGAAGGGTGCACAAACCGCTGAAGAATTTCTGGGACTATCAGTTGTACATCATTCTTTTTCCCAAATTGATAGCCGGTCCCATCATTCGGTATCACGACATTGCCGATCAGATCACCGATCGCTCTGCACGAGACAACAGTACCGAACGTTTGTTCGGTTTTTATCGATTTTGCATTGGACTCGGAAAAAAAGTACTTATTGCAAACACCTTCGCGGCTTTTGCAGACAGCGTGTATGGCAATGCTGAAACAGGTTTAGGCGCGCTCGATCCGAATACACTGGCCGCAGGAACCGCTTGGCTGGCTGCGATTTCATACACCCTGCAGATTTATTTCGACTTCAGCGGATACTCAGACATGGCCATTGGTATTGGACGAATGATCGGTTTCAAATTCCCAGAGAATTTCAACAATCCGTATATCTCGCAAAGCATTACAGAGTTTTGGCGTCGTTGGCACATGACCTTGGGAAGCTGGATGCGTAATTACCTCTACATTCCATTGGGTGGAAATAAGGTGAGCAAAGGACGGTTGTATTTCAATCTGTGGTTGGTGTTTTTACTTTCCGGATTGTGGCACGGCGCTTCGTGGAATTACATCATCTGGGGCGCATGGCACGGATTGTTCCTTGTCCTAGAACGCTCATTTTTACAGAAGGCCATGAGTTCCATTGGAAAGATTACCCGCGTGGCCTTTACGTTTGTGGTGGTGGTGATCGGATGGATATTCTTCCGTGTAGAAGATTTGGCTTCGGCATGGGGTTATACCGCTGCACTATTCGGTGGAAACGGAAGAAGCGTGAACATGCCCATTGACATGGAGTGGATCGTGCTTGGTGCGCTGGCTTTTGTCTTTTCCTTTTTCCTTCTCCTTCCAAAAACACAAAAAATTCAGGATGCTGTTTTCGGAGAACGCGATTTAAGAAACGTTGGACACGTGGTCATGACGTGTGTTGCCGCTGCGCTATTCATCTTGTCATTGAGTTACGTCACGGCCAGTGGGTTTAATCCGTTTATTTATTTTCGATTCTAATGAAGAGTAATAAACTGCATACCTTTTTGTTCGCCTTGGTCATTGCGGCTTTGTTTCTCCCCATGATACAAATGGTAAAACCGTTTGTTGAAGTGGGTCCACTTTTCGGTTCTATTGTCCCTACTGCAAAAGATTCGCTCACGCTGGAGGCCTGGTTCGACGGCACCTACCAGGAGAATCGAAACAAGTACATCAACGAGCAATTCGGATTTCGCAACACTGCCGTTCGGATTCACAATCAGATTGCGTTTTCGCTTTTTCATAAAGCAAAGGCCAATGGGGTAATTATTGGGAAGGAAGATTATTTGTACGAGATCAAATACATCAATGCCTATCGCGGTGCGGAAGAGATTTTTCAGTCTGAACTCGATTCGAATTTATTTATGTTGAAGGCCATTCAATCGAGGTTGAAGGAAAGAGGGGTTGAATTTGTCGTGGTGATGAATCCAGGAAAAGCTTCATTCTATCCGGAATACATTCCCGATGAATTTCCTATCGTTTCCGACAGAAGTTATTATTCAGAATATCAGAAAGGCTTGAAAGCACAAGGCATTCAGCACATCGATTTCGGAAAGTGGTTTCGTGAAATGAAAGGAAAAACAGTTGCGCCGCTCTTCCCGAAAACTGGCATTCATTGGAGTCAATATGGTGCAACGCTAGCAGCCGATTCGTTGGTGAATTATTGCATGAATCTTTTCGGAAAGGAGATGAACGAGTTTGGGTGGGACAAGAAGAATTTACCACTTCAAACCACCATGGAAAGTGTAGACGACGACATTGGATTGGGTATGAATTTGTATTGGCCAATAGATGTTCTTCCCATGGCTTATCCGCGTGTGGGAGTCAACATGAAGTACAGCGTAGACTTTGGAAATAGGGGCATTCAACCGAAGGTTGCGGTGATTTCCGACAGTTATTTCTTCAATCTCATGCAATTGCCGTGGGCGCCTGATATTTTTTCCGAATTGAATTTTTACTTCTACAACAAGCAGCTGCATCAGCGTCCTTCGGGCATCACCACGAACTCCGATCCGCTTTCACAAATGAGAGAGATTGAAAAATCGAATGTGGTATTTGTGATGGCCACGGAATGCAACATGGATAAGTTGGGATGGGGATTTATTTCGAGTGCCTACAAGTATTTTGTGTTGGGAGAAAAATTTGATTCGTTTGAATTTCGGGTACAAAAATTCAAGAATAATATCCTTTCAGACGAAGCGTGGGTGAAGGCCATTGCCGAAAAAGCCAAGCAGAACAAGCTTCCCCTCGATACCATGATCATGCGCGATGCCCGCTACATGGCGGAAATGGAATATTCGGGCGGAAATTAGAATTTGCCTAGCGCCTGTTGTATTTTCGCGGTGCAAATGAAACTGGTAATTATTCCCACCTACAACGAAAGCGAGAACATTGTTGAAATGATTCACGCGGTCCTCGATCAGCCTGAAGGGTTTCATTTGCTTGTGGTAGACGACGGTTCTCCCGATGGCACGGCCCTGTTGGTGAAGGAAAAGCAAACTGAATTTTCCGGGAGATTGCACATACTAGAGCGAAGCGGAAAGCTGGGTTTAGGAACGGCTTACATTGCAGGATTCAAGTGGGCATTGGCGAATAACTACGAATACATCTTCGAAATGGATTGCGATTTTTCACACAATCCGAAAGATCTTCCAAGATTGTTAGAAGCCTGCGAAAAGAATCACGGCGTAGCTGTGGGTTCTCGTTATGTGAAAGGCGGAGGCACTGTCGATTGGCCTTTTCACCGCAGAGTCATAAGCAAAGGCGGAAGTATATATGTCAATTTAATTTTAGGCTTGGGCGTAAAAGACAGCACTGGCGGATTCGTTTGTTACCACCGCGATGTCCTTTCCAAAATGAATTTAGATGGCATTCAATTCATCGGTTACGCGTTTCAAATTGAAATGAAATACAAGGCGAAGCGTCTTGGTTTTAAAATAGCGGAAGTTCCTATTCTCTTCGCCGATCGCGTAAAAGGAACGAGCAAAATGAGTTTGAATATTTTTCACGAAGCATTTTTCGGAGTACTGAAAATGCGCTTTCAAAAATTATAAGCACTATGCAAGTCATAAAAAATGTCACGGTTGTTAACGAAGGAAAACAGACCGTTAGCGACGTATGGATTAACGGATCGAAAATCGCGCACGTTGTAGCGGTTGGAACAATAGATTACAACAACGCCACGTCCATTGTTGACGGAACCGGAAAACATTTGTTCCCAGGATTAATCGACGACCAGGTTCACTTCCGCGAGCCGGGATTGACGCACAAAGGCGACCTTACAACAGAGTCTGCAGCAGCAGCTGCGGGTGGTGTAACTTCATACATGGAAATGCCGAACACCAGTCCGAGTGCAACCACACTTGAATTGCTAGAGCAAAAGTTCAAACGGGCTGCAGAAGTTTCAACAGTGAATTACAATTTCTTCATGGGAGCAACGCCCGAGAATGCAGATGTTTTGGCGCACGTGAATCCGAAGGAAGTGTGTGGCGTGAAAATATTCATGGGATCTTCAACAGGAAATTTATTGGTGGAAAAGCGCGAGGCCTTGGAGATTATTTTCTCGAAAGTGAAAACGCTTATCGCCACGCATTGCGAAGATGACGGCATTATCAAAAGAAATTTAGAAGCCTTGCAAGCAACAGGAAAAACGCTCACTGCCGCTGACCATCCTGTAATTCGCAACGCCGAAGGATGTTATGCCTCAAGCTCTATGGCTGTTGAATTGGCGAAGAAGCACGATGCGCGTTTGCACATACTTCACATCAGCACCGCTAAGGAATTGGAGTTGTTTACGAATGCAATTCCGATGAAGGAAAAACGCATTACGGCAGAAGCGTGTGTTCATCACTTGTGGTTCACGGAAGAAGATTATGCTACGAAAGGCAACTACATCAAATGGAATCCGGCAGTGAAATCGTTCAACGACCGAATGAACATTCGGGAGGCGGTAAACGACGGACGAATCGACGTCATTGCTACTGATCACGCACCGCATACCATTGAAGAAAAAGAGCAAGAATATCTCAAAGCCCCAAGCGGCGGACCACTTGTTCAACACAGCTTGCAAGCCTTAATCGATCTTCATAGACAAGGTGTTTTCACCCTAGAAAAAATTGTAGAAAAGGCCTCTCATGCCGTGGCCGATATGTTTCAAATCGAAGGTCGCGGATACATTCGCGAAGGCTACTTCGCCGACTTTGTCATGGTAGATCTATCTTCTCCATATACCGTTACCAAAGAAAACCTCTTATACAAATGCGGCTGGTCTCCGTTCGAAGGACATACGTTTTCGAGCACGATCGTTTCCACTTGGTGCAATGGTCAATTGGTTTTTGAGAATGGGAAGTTGACGGGTACTAGAAGTGGGGAAGCTTTGAGATTTGCGAGATAACATCCGAACGAGTTCGGATCAATCACTGCGTGATCAATCGCTTTGCGATCAATTGTGTTGCAATCAATCCTGCGGATGCAGTTTATCACGAGGTGATTGATCCACAGGATTATTGTATTTTCGCGCTCATGAAAAACCTCTTCCTCACATTTTCCTTTATCTTCTTAACCCTCTTTTCCTTCGCTCAAACAACAACCGTTTCAGGTGTGGTAATGGGTATTGACGATGGAAAGACAGAGAACTTAGCTTTTGTAAGCGTGAGTATTCATGCGGTGAAGGACAGTCTTGTCTTGAAGGCGACGGCTTCGGATAACAGCGGTGTTTTTAGTTTGGAAGTTGAAAGTGCCGATTCAGTGTTGGTGTATTTCAACACTATTGGTTTCAAACCTATTTGGAAAAAGATTGCGGCAAGTGCGAGTTTGAATCTCGGAACGGTGCAGTTGACAAGGACTTCAGCGGTGACGTCTGAAATGGAATTTGTGGCGAAGAAACCGCTTGTGCAAGTGCAAGCCGATAAAACCATTTTCAATGTGGAAGGAACTGCGAATGCGGTTGGATTGAATGCTTTGGAGTTGTTGCGTCGCGCGCCAGGTGTTGTCATTGATAACAACAACAACATTTCCGTAAAAGGAAAGTCTGGTATTACGGTGTATATCGATGGAAGAATTTCACCGCTCCAAGGTTCGCAGTTGTCTGACTTCTTGAAAAGCACGCCTTCTTCATCCATTGAAAAAATTGAGATCATCACGAATCCTTCTGCACGCTTCGATGCTGCGGGTACTGCCGGTATTCTGAATATTGTGATGAAGAAGAACAGCAACTACGGTCAGAATGCGACGTTCGGAATTGGATACGGAAATCAGATTTATGGAAAGACCAACGGTTCCTTCACCTACAACAGAAGAAAAGGAAAGACCAATGTGTATGCGACTTACGGTAATGCATTCACCGAGGATTGGGGATACATGCGTTTCTACAAAGAACAGAACGGAATCTTCTTCGATCAGAGTTCGTACACTTATTCTAAGAACAAATCTCACTATGGAAAGGCGGGAATTGATATTTCTATCAACGACAAAAACACCATCGGTTTTTCGGTGAATAGTAATCTTTCGAATGATCTATGGGATAGTCACGGTTCAACCCCTATTGGAAGTATAGCGCCGGGTGCCGGAGTTGACAGCACTTTGGAAGCGAATTCTACAAACGATGGATATCGCAACAATTACGGAGCGAATGTCAACTACCAATGGAAGGGATCGAACGAAAAAGAACTGACCGTTGATGCAAATTATGGATTATACGACATTGACAACGGGAACTTCCAACCCAACAGATATATTGGTTCGGACGGAACCTTGTTGAACGAACGTATTTATCAAAATAATACAGCAACTAAGATTAACATTGCTATTGTTCGCGCTGACTACAGTTTCAGTTGGAAAAAAATCAAGTGGGAAGCGGGGGTTAAAGGCACACAGGTGAACACGAACAACAAGCTTGACTTCTTCAATGTGTATGGAAATGTTTTCAGTGTGGACTCAAATCTTACCAATGCATTCGACTACAAGGAGCGTGTGCTAGCGGCTTATGCCAACGCTTCCGGGAAGTACAAAAAATTTGGATGGCAAGTGGGAGTGCGTGCGGAAAACACGAAAAGCAATGGAGAATTATTCGCACTAACACCGCAGGAACTTTCGAAAGTCGATCGCTTGTACACGAACTTGTTTCCAAGCGCGGCAATCACCTTCGACCACAAAGAAACAAGCACCTTCAACTTAACGTACAGTCGCAGAATTGACAGACCAAGTTATCAGTCGTTGAATCCATTTGAATCTCGCCTCGACGAGCTTTCGTATTCACGCGGTAACGCCTTCCTTCAACCCCAATACACCGATGCGTTGGAATTAAGCCACACGTTGTTCTACATGATAACCAGTTCAATCGGTTACAGCAAGACCAACGGATTCTTCACCGAGATTACAGACACGACAGAGTTTTCGCGTTCGTTCATTCAAACGCGTAATCTTGGATACCGAGAGAACATCACGTTTAACATTGGAAGTCCGGTTCCCATTGCCAAGTGGTGGGACGGTTATGTGAACATGGGCGTTTACAACATTCACAACCGTGCAACCTTCGAAGACGGCAACACCATTGATCTTCGCGCAACGTCTTACAACATCTTCATGCAAAACACCTTCAAGGTGAACAAGACAACATCGTTCGAACTCTCAGGATTCTTCAACGGTCCGAGCGTATGGGGCGGCACCTTCCGCAACAAGCCTATGGGAGGTTTAGATGTTGCCTTTCAGAAAACTTTCTTAAGCGAAAAGCTGGTTCTTCGACTCGCCTACGGCGACATTCTTCGCACCATGCGTTGGAGAGGTATTTCTCAATACGCCGGTCTCTACATGGACGCCAGCGGTCTTTGGGAATCGCGTGTTGCGCGCATCAACCTCACCTGGAAGATTGGGAATCAGAAGTTGAAAGAGAAGAAGGCTTCTCAAGTTGATGAATTCAAACGCGTTAAGTAATCCTTTGGATCAATCCTTCGGATCAATCTCTTCGAGATCAATACTTCGTATCAATCAACTACGTTGATCAATCGCTACGCGATCAGCTGCATCCGCAGGATTGATTGCAACGCAATTGATTTCGAAGAAATTGATCACCAAGGGTGATTGATCGCAAAGCGATTGATCTCGAAGCGATTGATCAAACTTCGTTTGATTGAAGGAAACATTTTCCCCACTTTTCGTTTCCAATGTCAAATTTGTGTCTATCTTTGCCGCGCTTTGGAAATCAAAAAACGACATATTCTCTCGGAAACACTTCAGTTGTTTTTACAATTTGGAATCAAGAGTCTGACAATGGATGACATTGCGCGGAAGCTCTGTATCTCAAAGAAGACGCTGTATGCGCATGTGAAAGACAAAGAAGATTTGTTGGAAAATGCAGTGGTATTATTCAGTACTTCAGAGAAACATCAGATTGAAGAAATTTGTAGCCGAGGATTGAATGCCATTGACGAAAGTTTGGAAATTAAGCGTTGGGTGCTCGAAATGTTGCAAAACATTCATCCGTCTGTGGCTTACGACATGGAGAAATTTCATCCACGGGTGCACCAGAAAATGCTCGCTTCTCGTCAGGCCATTATTTACAAATGCGTCTTCGAAAACATTCAAAAAGGACAAAAAGACGGCTTGTACAGAAAGGAAATTAATCCGAATGTGTTGGCGAAGTTGTATGTGGGTAGAATGGAAGTGCTGTTCGATCAGAATTTATTTCCAAGTAAAGAATACAATGTGAGTGATGTCTACATGGAATGGTTTTCCTACCACATTCACGGAATGGCGACTATTAAAGGGATAGAATTGTTGAACAAAAACATTCTGAACTCCTCGCCTTCAACCAAGAAAAAAAACAGTAAAAAGCAATAATTCAATTCATGATACAATTCAACATAAACAAAAAAATAAGTGTCCTGCTAGCAGTGGCGCTTGGTTTTGTTTCGCTCGGAACCGCCCAACAGGCGCTGACTTTGGCAGCTGCGAAAGAGTTTGCCTTGAAGAATTCCTTCCAAGTGAAATCAAAAACACTTGATGCGCAAAGCGCGAAGCTTCAAACAGAAGAGTTGCTGGCCATTGGTCTTCCACAGATTAGCGGCTCTATTCAATACCAGAATTTCATTGACCGTCCGACAAGCATTTTGCCGGGCGATTTTTTCGGAATGCCAGGACAAAACGTAGCAGTTCAATTCGGAGTTCCGCAAACATTAACTGCAGGTATTAACGCTTCGCAGTTGTTGTTCGACGGCTCATGGTTAGTGGGACTGCAAGCTTCGAAGGCCTACGCCGCTTTGCAAAACAAGAACATCATTAAAAGTGAAATAGATGTGAAGCAAGCAACAGAAGAGGCGTACCACTTTGCTGTTATTTCAGAGGAGAGTATTGCTTTGTTAACGGCTTCTCGCGATTTGATAGCTCAATCCTTGGAGCACACGAAGGCTTTGAACAAAGAGGGTTTTTTAGAGACGCAAGATGTTGAGCAATTAACTCTCTCTCTTTATGAATTGGAAGGGCGCATCCGTATTGCCGAAAAGCAAGCGCTCATTGCAAAAACGTTGCTGAAGTTTACCATTGGAATGAATGTCGAGGAAGAAATTACGTTGGCCGATAACAGCACAACGATTTTAGAATCCTTCAACGCGCAGTTGGTGCAATCGCCCTTTAACGCCGACAACTTAATCGACAATCAAATTATAAAAGAAGGTCTGGCACTTCAGAAGTTAAGCGTAAAAAACCAGCAGGCAGGTTTGCTTCCAAATCTAGCTGCGTTTTATAGTCTGCAGCGTCAAGCACAGCGTCAAGAATTCAATTTTTTTGATGGAGATGAAGCTTGGTATCCAACACAATTGTGGGGACTTTCTATGAATATTCCACTTGTATCAGGTGGTGGTAAAATGAAGAGCATTCAGAAGGCCGAAGTTGAAGTGAAACGCATGGAAGAGACGTTAGCGTTTTCAACCAACGGGGCGAAATTAGAATATCAGGCAGGAATGGCTGAATACATGAGCGCTACGTTGAATGTTGAATTGGCTTTGCAGTCCTACGCTTTGGCTGCTAGCATCTTGGAAAAGACACAAATCAAATTCGATCAGGGAACTTCTTCAAGCTTCGAATTGTCTCGTCAGACGTCACAGTTGTTGCAAGCGCAAGTATCATTAATCCAAGTGCGTTTAAATCTAATGAACGCACAAACTAGACTTTCAAAATCGTTGAACGCACTATAATCAAAAGAAAAATGAAACTCATGTATATCTCAAAAATCACGGCATCCATTCTTTTAGGTGCTGCCTTGTTGGCCTCTTGCGGAACAAAAGACAAGAATGCGGAATTGAACGATTTGAAAGCGAAACGTTCTGAGCTGGATGGAAAAATTGCAGAATTGGAAAAAGAGTTGGGTGTTACAAATGCACCGAAAACGAGGAAGGTTATGACCACCGATGTGGCTACTGCTCCGTTCAAACACTGCGTGGAAATTCAAGGAACGGTAGATGCAGAAAACAACATTGTTGTAGCACCGCAAATTCCTGGATTGGTGACGAAAATTTATGTGAATGAAGGGGATGCTGTTCAAGTAGGTCAGTTGTTGGCTGAAACAGACAACAGTGCGTATGCCGCTCAGATTGCCGCAATTCAACCACAATTGGAATTAGCTCAAGATGTTTTCCAAAGACAACAGAGGTTGTGGGATCAGAAAATTGGAAGTGAAGTTCAATACCTGCAATCAAAAACCCAAGTTGATGCACTAACAAAACAAATTCTTGCCATTCAAGCGCAAATAGAACTTACAAAAGTAAAAGCTCCAATTAACGGGGTTGTCGATCATGTAGGTGCTCGAGTGGGTCAATTTGCTACTGCGCAAAATCCCGATCCTTGCTTTAGAATTGTGAATCTGAGTTCACTAAAAGTAAAATCGGAAGTAGCTGAATCGTATGCGAACAAAGTGAAGAAAGGAAATAAGGTTGTCCTATTCTTCCCCGACGTAAACATAGAGGTAGATGGAAGTATTTCTTTCACGGCGAAATTCATTAGCCCTATGACCCGCACCTTCACGGCTGAAGCAGTTTTAACAGGTTCAAACGAATTGCTTCGCCCGAATATGGTTAGCATTATGAAGATTGTAGATTATGAGAATGCAGCAGCAATATTGGCTCCGTTGAACATTATTCAAAATGAAAATAATTTGCAATATGTGTATGTTGCAGTAAATGAAAACGGAGTGCTTACGGCTCGCAGACGAGCAGTGACTATCGGACAGGTGTATGCCGGAAACGCCGAAGTGACAGGCGGTCTGAGTGTTGGCGATAAACTAATTACCACGGGTTACGCAGAGTTGACAGAGGGAATGGCCATTGAATTATAAGAAGCCGAATCATGCTAGAAAAATTTAAAGAGTTCAAACCCACCAGTTGGGCCATTGACAATAAAACCACCATTTATTTGCTAACGATTTTCATAACGTTAGCGGGTATTCTTGCGTACAGAAGCATTCCGAAGGAACAGTTTCCTGATATTGTTATTCCAACAATATATGTGAGTACTGTTTATCCGGGCGCAGCTCCGAAAGACGTGGAGAATTTGGTTTCCAAAAACATTGAAAAACAAATCAAGTCTATCGCAGGTGTTAAGAAAGTAACCAGCACGAGCATTCAAGATTTCTCAAGTGTGGTGGTTGAATTCAACACGAATGTAGATGTGCCTGTTGCAAAACAAAAGGTGAAAGACGCCGTAGACAGAGCGAAGAAAGATCTTCCACAAGACCTTCCTGCCGATCCGAATGTTATGGAAGTTGAGTTTTCGGAAATGCCTATTTTGTTCGTGAACATTGCAGGTAATTACAGCCTCGATGAACTGAAAAAATATGCAGAAGAACTTCAAGATAAAATTGAAGGGTTGAAGGAAATCACGCGTGTTGACATCGTTGGAGCCTTGGAGCGTGAGATTCAGGTGAACGTAGACATGTACAAAGCCGCTGCCGCGAAAATTAGCATTGGCGACATTGAACGCACGTTGAACTACGAAAACTTAACCATCAGCGGTGGTAGTGTTGAACTCGATGACATGAAACGTTCACTGAGCGTAAGTGGTGAGTTTAAGGATATTGAAGAAATTAAAAATTCGGTAATCTCTGGACAGACAGGTGCGCACTTGTATTTGAAGGACATTGCAGAAGTGGTAGACGCGCACAAGACGCAAGAGAGCTACGGTAGATTGAATCACAAAAACGTGATTACGTTAAACGTAATTAAGCGCGGTGGTGAGAATTTGATTAATGCATCCGATGAAATTCAGGAAATTATTGCCGAAATGAAGGCAAACAAATTACCGCAAGATTTAGAAGTTGTTGTTACAGGAGATCAGAGTAGAACAACCCGCATTACGCTGCACGATTTGATTAACACCATCATCATTGGATTCATTTTAGTTACGATTATTTTGATGTTTTTCATGGGAGCAACGAATGCGATTTTCGTTGGACTTTCTGTTCCGCTTTCGATGTTCATTGCGTTCTTGTTGTTGCCCGGTTTGGACTTCACTATGAACATGATTGTATTGTTCGCGTTCTTGCTGGGATTGGGAATTGTGATAGACGATGCCATTGTTGTGGTTGAAAATACACACCGCATTTACGACAACGGAAAGGTTCCGATTAAGATAGCAGCGAAAAAAGCGGCTGGAGAAATTTTCCTTCCTGTATTGTCTGGAACTGCAACTACGCTTGCACCGTTCGTCCCGCTTGCTTTTTGGGACGGTGTCATTGGAAAGTTCATGGGATACCTTCCAATTACATTAATCATTACGCTTACAGCATCACTTATTGTAGCGTATATCATAAGTCCTGTTTTCGCGGTAGACTTCATGAAACCGCACAAAGAAAACAAGGGTGTGAACATTAAGAAATTGGGAATCACTTCAGTCATTTTCATTGTTGTTGGAATTCTATTTTACACAGCTGGAAATGTGGGTATGGGGAATTTCACCATCTTCATGTTGCTGATTTATATCTTTTATCGTTTCATATTGAAGCGCATGATCGAAGGCTTCCAACACAAGACTTGGCCGAGTGTTCAGACGGTGTATGCGAAGTTCTTGGTGTGGGCATTGGCACGACCAAAGACTATTTTATTGAGCACGCTGGCTTTGTTAATTCTATCGTTTATGGTTACCGGATTGCGTAAACCGGAAGTCGTTTTCTTCCCGAAGGGAGATCCGAATTTCGTTTATGTGTATGCGAGTTTACCGGTGGGAACGAAGCCCGAAGCAACCGATAGCGTTGCGAAAATTATTGAGCAACGCGTTTACAGTGTCTTGGGTGAAAACAATCCGATTGTTGAATCTGTCATCACAAACGTAGCCATTGGTGCGAACGAATCTCGAGATGATCGTGCGCCATACTCGCACAAAGCGAAAGTGGGTGTTGGGTTTGTTGAATTCTCTAAGCGTGGTGGACAAAGCACGTTGGATTATTTGGAGAAAATTCGAACTGCTGTTCAAGGAATACCAGGGGTTGAAATTTCGGTGGACCAAGAGCAAAGCGGACCGCCTACAGCGAAGCCCATTAGCGTTGAGATTACCGGAGAGAATTTCGAAGACTTAATTACCGCGAGTGTGAATCTAAAAAATTATTTAGATGCGCAGCAGATTCCAGGTGTTGAAGAATTGAAGAGTGACTTACAACGCAACAAACCAGAGATTGTGATTGACATTGATCGCGAGCGATTGAATCGCGAAGGATTGTCGTTGGCACAAGTAGGTATGGAGTTTCGCAAATCGATATTTGGTATCGACAACCCGTCTAATTTCCGAGATGAAGAAGATGAATATCCGATTCAAATTCGTTTGAAGGAAGATCAGCGTAACAACTTGGAGGAAGTGCGTAACATGGTCATCACGTTCCGCGACATGAATATGATGGGAATGGTTCGCCAAGTGCCAATCTCGGCCTTTGCAGATGTTCGTTACAGCAGCACATACGCGGGTATTCGCAGAAAAGATCAGAAGCGCATCGTTACCTTGGGTTCAAATGTTCTTACAGGTTTCAATCCAAATCAAGTCGTTGCGGCCATTGAACAAAAAGTAGCTGAGTTCGATAACTTACCGAAAGGAGTTTCGGTGAAGATGGGCGGTGAGAAAGAACAGCAAGAAGAGACCGCAAGTTTCTTGGGAATGGCGGGCTTGATTGCCATTGGTTTAATTGTCCTGATTTTGATTACCCAATTCAATTCAATTGGAAGAACGTTGATTATTCTTTCTGAAATTATTTTCAGTGTCATTGGCGTATTACTTGGATTGGCCATTTTCGACATGTCTATCAGTATTGTCATGACAGGTGTTGGAATTGTTGCACTCGCGGGTATTGTAGTCCGCAACGGAATTTTGTTGGTTGAATTCACCGACATCTTGCGCGAACGCGGAAGCAATTTACAAGAAGCTATTGTTGAAGCAGGACGTGTGCGTATGACACCGGTGTTGTTAACGGCAACGGCCACCATTCTAGGCATGATACCGTTGGCAATAGGATTCAACATTGACTTCATTACCATGTTCACGGAATTAGATCCTAAGATTTATTTCGGAGGGGACAGTGTAGCGTTCTGGGGACCGTTGGCATGGACAATAGTATTCGGATTAAGTTTCGCAACATTCATCACATTAATAGTAGTTCCTGTCATGTATCAAATGAGCGAAAACACAAAATCGCGCATGAAGAGAATTTTTGGCAAGAAAAATGAAGAGGCTGAGTCGCAGGAGGCTGCACTCTAGTATCCTGAAGTTCTTCAGGAGTTTTGGTTAAGGTTTAGGGGAAAGTCCTCGGCAACGGTCGGGGACTTTTTCTTTTTTACAATCTTCGATTGATGACGCAACGGAGTTGCGATGACACCGGAGGTTTAAAGAGCCCCATAGGGCGACATCCGAAATGCCCCCAGTGAAGCTGGGGGATAAAAGTTTAGATTAAATCTGATTTTAATAACCAGGGGTTCCAATTATGAAATAGGAATTACGCAGTAGGAACAACGAAGTTCAAACAACGAAGTTCCTCGGGGGCATTTCGAATGCCGCTCGATAAACGAGCTCGATTTCTATTAATGGTCGCTCTTATTTTATTTTCAGAAATCGTCGAAGACATTCGCCGAAGGCATTCGTGGCTCTGCCACATTCGTGCTTCGCACATCTTCCCCTCTCTTCCCCTCTCTTCCCCTCTCTTACCTAGAAAAGAACCTTATCTTTGTCGTATGTTTAATTTCCTCTCAGCAAAAAACCAAGCTCTCATCGCCCTAACCCTCTTCGGTTTCATCTACATGCTCGGCCAGTTGTTCTTCATCGGCGGGTTATATATTTATTGTGGAAGTGAGGAAGCGGTGGATGCGGTATTGGCGAATTCGAAAATTGATCAGCAGGTTTTTTTGTTTGTCTTGACCATAAATGCGCTCATTCAGTTGTGGGTTGGATTTGTTCCTTTACTTATTTCTAAGAAGTGGTTAACGAAAGTAGAGTGGACATCGTTTAATTGGAAAGGCGGAAAATCAACTTTGTTGGGATTGGTCGTTATGGGCATTGGTATTCCTTTCATTTATTATTTTTCTGCGAAAGTTGAATCGCTCTTGCCTTCGTGGATGTTAGAGAATGCCATGGAAGACGACAGCAATGCGTTTTACCAGCAGTTGGGAGCGTTGTCTAAGGTTCATCCGTTTGTGGTTTTGTTCTCTACTGTAATCATTGCTCCCTTAACCGAAGAGCTCATGTTCCGCGGAGTTATTCAAGGTGTTTTGAAGAGTTGGACCAACTCGAAGCATTGGGCGGTTTGGATTTCAGCGATCTTATTTGCTGCCATTCATTTTCACGTCGCTGGATTTTTACCACGCATGTTACTCGGTGCATTAATGGGATATTTCGTTTTGTATTCAGGTAGCATTTGGACAGCTGTATTGATGCACCTTTCGTTCAACGCGTTCAGTCTTGGCCTAACCATTTTTCCATATGCAGGAAAACTATTTATGTACCTTGTTGACGGATGGTTTTTCCCAGCGGTGAGTTTGTGGTTTGCGATAAGCGTTTGGGTTTGGGGTAAGGGAGGGTTGGTGAAACGTCAAGCTAACATTAAGCGCACGTGATTAATACCCGATAATGTGGTTTTAATGACACAAGTTGGTAGTTTTTAGTTGGAAGTTGCAAATATTTGGTTAAATTTGATATTTATCATCCGATAACATGGAAAAGAAGAGATACAATAGACCAAAGGTGACAAACACGAGAATTGATTATTCAATTACCTTGACACAAACCTCTCAAACGCCCCCTCCCGATCCTCCCCCAGATCCAGGAGGATTAGATGGTGAGTTATTTTTCAATCCATTGAAGTGGTTTAAGTAACTCTGTGTTGTATAGTATATTAGGCGGCTTGACCGCCTTTTTTTAATTATGGAAACCTACAAACCAACCCGGTTGTTAATCCCAGAGGAAAAACTGATTCTTCATTCGTGTTATAGTCTGCATGATTTACAGGACTCGGTTTTGCGGGAACTTCTGAACGAAATTGAAGACTGGGAGTATTTTATTGAACGCAGCATAGATACTTTATTAGCTCCTGTTGTATACAAGCGCCTAAGAATATTGAAGGATTTGGAAGTTGAAGTACCTGCCCATGTTATCACAAAGCTCCATCAAGCGTATTCTCAAATTTTTGTTAAAAACACTTTTTTATTCAAATCATTGCAAGATGTTTTAGTAGAATTTGAAAAGAGAAAAATTCAAGTAATTCCTTTAAAAGGGATTTTTCTGCTAGAGAATTATTATGAAGATTTCGGATTGAGACAAATAAGTGATTTGGATTTGTTGGTTAGAGAATCGGAAGTAGAGAGCGTGATACGAATGTTCGAGACTTTAGGCTACTCGATGACAATGTATATGCCTCGAAAGGCAGCCAAGGCAGCCAAGATCTCTGCACCATACAAATTTACTAAGGGCGATGTAGTTGTTGATCTTCATGTTAAGCTTTCCGACGGATATTGTGGGTACACTATTAATATGAATTCGATTTGGGAAAATTCACAAATTGGTCGTTTAAGCAACGGAGTAGCTTGCACATATTTATCCACCCTGGATCATGTTCTGTTTCTCTTTATTCACTTGAGAAGACATATTGAGATAAGGAATTTCAAAATGATTAGCTTTTATGATATTTTGATAATTCTGCAAAAGGAAAGATTGAACACTAATGATATTTTAAAGCGGGCCGATGATTTTGGCTGTTACAATGAAGTTGAAGAAATCTTATATTTATCGAACAAATTTTTCTCATTGGCTCTTGACAATATTTTAGAACCCAAAAAGGATGATTCAAGAAAGAAAATAGATTCTATTTTTCTTCAAGTTTTGTCAGAAAATCGCGCAACATTAGAAAAACAATACGCGGCACCCGGAACAACGGGGTTTAAGCATTTATCCGTTATGGGAAGGAGAGATAAATTGATTTACTTATTTTCTAGAGTTTTTCCTGACAGAAGATATTTATTCTCTACCTACGGCACAGGATCGAAATCTCTTTTTTCGTGCTACATCTATCATTTCAAAACTATTTTTTTTCGATTGAGGCTCTAACCCAGAAGTTCAAGAAATGAGATAGCAAAAGTCCTCCGAGCAAGTGAAGTTGGGTTCTTATTTTTTTACGAAAGGAAGTCAGCGATATGCATGTATTATTTCGCTCGAGATACGATACAATACCGATGTAGTTTTCTTTCCGCACGGGTGGGTCGTTACTCACTCTTGCGTCTCCCCGAGTGGTGAATTCAGTTAACCCGTCATTGGAATGAATTTTAATAACTCTATGAGCAATCCATTTTTCATCGCGTTCAAATACGACCACATCTCCGTGTTTTATTTTATCCATTGAAAGAGGTTCAATGGTAAGAAGATCTCCTTTTCTTAAAAAAGGAAACATACTGGTTCCACTCGCAATTGTCTTCACGGAATGTCCGTTTAAAATGGCTTCCTTGCGAAGACTATGCGTGAGCTCTTGCTGGTTCATCCTTTGAATTCTACACTGCGTATGAAGTCGATAATAGATGGTGTGGGAACAACGCCTAATTTGTAAGTGCTGGCGTGTTGCGTAATTCTTTCCAATTGCGCAATCAGATGCTCCGTGTATTTTTTATCGTAGTTGTGCTGAAAGCAAAAGGCCATAAGCTGAGTGAGTCCTTGCGCCCCGGAAAGTTTTTCAGCTGAATTCTTTTTTGAATGAAAGGGAAAATAGAACTTCGAAACTTGCGCTTGCTTATTCAAATCGGCATAGGGCATGGGCGTATTGTACATGAAATACTCGCCGTTGACTTCACGAACAATCAAGCGATCGTCGTTCACAATATGAGCGCCTTCTTCTTCCCAGATTTTCGCCATGGTGCTTTTTCCAACACCGGAGAAACCACTGAAAATTCTTCCCGTCTCACCGTCCCAAACACCCGATGCGTGAATCATGAAGGCGTTGCTGTTCAACGTTAAATAATACAGAATAAGTGCGCCGAGCGGATAAGAAAGTGGGGAGATAAACGAGTCATCGTTTTGTGTTAACACTCGTGAGTAAACGTTCCATTCTGTTGACTCGTCATTCAAGAAAGCGACCTGTTGTATTTCTTCGATTTTATTTGGATTGAAAACAATGAAAGCACGTTGTTTTTCAGCACGTACGACTTGCCATAGTCTTTGTTTGTCGAGCACAGCGTCGAAAATGACTTCTCCTGTGTAGCTCGCTTTTTCTGGAAGTCCAGCATGACAAACAACAGTAGCGTCGTATTTTTCTACGTCTTCCAATTGAAGAAAATTCGAATACCCTTCTTCGAAGAAGATTGGATAATTTTCATTGGAAGAAATCTTCACGAAATAGTCTGCGACAGTTAAAACAAAATTCTGCTTCATACTCAGTCGTTCAAAATAAAGTTTGAAAGGTCACTTAAAAATGCTTCGAGGTCTGCACGGGCAATTTCCGACTCAACCTCATATTCCGAAACTATTCTTTCAGTCAACGACTCGAGTGTTGCTCCCTCTTGAATTTCATTCCAGATAAAATGTCCGACTTCATTCAAATTGAAAATTTCAGTCATGTCAGCCACGTTGTTGCGCAAAGGAACCAAGACCAATTCTTCATCTACTGCACGCGCTACGAAATTTGATTTTGCAGCGGCTATTTCGTTAATGTTCATTTCATTTTGAATTTCAACAAATTTAAGTGTTTCATTTTCTCTCGCACTACCTTTACGTAATGAAATTCCTTCTTCTTCAACTCAAAGAAGCCTTCGCATTCGCCACGCAATCTTTGGTGGTGAATAAACTGCGGACGGTGCTTTCGTTGTTCGGAGTGACGATTGGAATTTTCTCAATCATTTTTGTGTTGAGTATCGTGGACAGCATGGAAGCCGATATGAAGGAAGGGCTGTCTGTCATGGGTTCCGATTTATTATTCATTCAGAAGTGGCCCATGGGTCCGGAGAAAGATGGGGGAGAGTACGAATGGTGGAAGTACTGGCAACGCAGACAACCAAGCAAAGAAGATCTGAACCTGCTGAAAGCAGACTTGAAATCGTTCTCCGTTGCTACAATCCAAGTGCGCGCTTCCAAGACCGTTGAGCATGAAAACAATTCACTCGAAGGCGTTGGTTTTCTCGGAGTGGGATACGATTACATTCAAGCCATTGATCTAAAAATTGACAAGGGACGCTATTTCTCGCAAATGGAATGTGATGGCGGAAGACCGGTTGCGCTTATCGGATACTCGCTGGCCGAACAGTTGTTCGGTGCGGAATATCCGGTTGGACAAGACATTAAAATACAGGGACAAAAAACCGAAATCATCGGTGTTATGGAAAAGGAGGGTTCTTCGCTCTTCGGCGGTGAACGGGATCTTTCGGTGTACGTGCCTTATGAATATGCACAACGTTTTGTAGGAGATGTCGACGATGTTACGCTTCTCGTTAAAGCGAAAAGCGATGTCGACGTAGATGTGCTGAAAGGAGAAGTCATGAGCCTCTTTCGCGCCATTCGAGGCATTCGTCCAACCGAAGAAAACGATTTCAGCGTCATCGATTCCAGCATGATCAGCGACATGGTGAACAGCATTGTAGGGGTATTCAACGTTGCCGGAATGTTCATCGGTGTATTCGCAATTCTTGTCGGTGCGTTCAGCATTGCGAACATCATGTTCGTCTCGGTGAAAGAACGCACGAATATCATTGGTATTCAGAAAGCACTTGGCGCAAAACGCTATTTCATTCTTTCGCAATTTCTTTTTGAATCCATACTGCTCTGTTTAGTCGGCGGAATAATGGGATTGCTCTTGGTTTGGGGTGTTCTATCGCTTTTGAATAGCGTTACCGAGTTTCACTTCTTCCTTCCGCTCAGTCGAATTATTTTAGGACTTACGGTCTCGCTGGTGGTTGGCGTTGTAGCGGGATTTGTGCCTGCGTTGCGTGCGGCGAATCTTAAGCCAGTTGACGCTATTCGATCGGCAGGCTAAAAACCAAAGGTGAGGCCGAATTGAATGATTTGGCGATTGGTTTTGGTGGTGCCTGTTGTGTATACCAGATCGGTATTGTTCTGAATGGTTACCGTTTCTGGAATGACGTATTGCGCTTTGCCGCCTTGAATGTTTTCATAGCGAAGGTCGAACCACACGTGTTTTGCATTTTTTGTTCTAAAGCGTAATCCAAGGGCATATCCGTATAGTAAGGAAGTGCTGCTTTGTTGCACTTTCGCTTCTTCCACCGAAGAGAATCCACCGCTGTTTTGAACAGAAAGGTCGGTTTTTGTGAGGAAGGTTTCAACTCCAGCAAGTCCCTCAGCGTAAGGTTGAAAGAATCCGTTAAATGGACGAAGGCGAAGCAATCCTTGGTAGCGGTAGTTGTTGTGCCTAACACGATAAGTGCCGTTGTTGAAGATGGAATCTCCCATTGTATTCGTCCCTCCGTAAACAAGAATGTCTTGGTCTAACGCGCCCATTTGATTCCAGGAGAATTGAAATCCCCAATCGAAAGGCGATTGTTTAATCGGATGAGAAAAAGTTCCTGAAAGTCCTATGGGATTGCCGTTGTAGTGGTCGGCGTATTCTCCAACGGGTTGAACTCCTTGCACTCCAAAGCCTATAGTGGCGCTGCGTGGATTGCGGTCGGAATAGCTTTTTTCTTGCGCAATTGATACGATGGATATTGACGCGAAAAGTAGAAACAGCAGCTTTTTCATATTATTTTTTTTGAAGCCTTTCAAAAGTTATACCTAAACAAAGTTAAGTCCTTTTAACTTCGCGGAACATGAGTAACGCATCTATTTGGATATTGGGAAAAACGGGTCAGCTGGCACAATGCTTTGCCGATTCGTTTAAGGAAGAAACATTAGCAAGCATTCGCTTCTTCGGACGCGATGAAATAGATTTCGAAAATGATCTGTTTGAACAGCTTTCGGAGTTGAATGAAATTCCCGATGTGATTATCAATACTGTTGCTTACACTGCCGTAGACAAAGCCGAATCGGAAGAAGAACTCGCGCACCGCGTGAACGCCGGAGCCGTGAGCGAGTTGGCCGATTTCTGTTCGTTGCACGACGTTGTGCTCATTCATTTTTCAACCGACTATGTTTTCAACGGAGAAAAAAATTCTTCTTACACGGAAGACGATGAATGCAATCCGCTGGGTGTTTACGGAAGAACCAAGCGAGATGGAGAGTTATCGGTATTGGAATGTGAGACAGGCATTGTCATTCGTTTAAGTTGGTTGTATTCCAACTACGGGAAAAACTTTTACCTCACCATGAAGAACGCTATGGCTTCCGACCCATCGCGTGAACTCCGCGTAGTGAACGATCAAGTGGGTTGTCCAACCGACGCTTCCGACGTCGCGAATTCGGTTTCAGCCTACACCCTAAACTGCTTAAACGAAAAAACCGAATGGACGTTCGGTCTCTTCCATTTCACCGGGCACGAAGTTATTTCGTGGTACGATTTCGCAGTTCGAATTAAAAATGAATTTGGTTTTTCGAATTCAATCGTGCCCATTTCAACTTCGGAATATCCAACGCAGGCGCGAAGGCCAGCCTATTCCGTTCTGGGTTCGGTTCGAAAGCTTTTTTTTGGTGGTAAGAGAGTGTGAAATTTTCTTCCACCTTTCTTACCTACAAATAAATCTTCCCCTTTCTTCCCCATTCTTCCCCATTCTTAACTTTTGATTTCATCCCCTTAACATTGAGTGAGTTTCTTCACGATTCGAAAACAATTCGTTAGTCTTCTTTTCAAATAGCATTGACATTCAGGATGAATACGAAAGTTAGATTCGTAGGGTGAAATTCAGCCCGAAAAAACACCTTGTCAAATTTTTCTTGAAACCACTTTTGTGGGTTGTTGGAGGTGCGGTAGCCATTTCACTTTTGCTCTGGTGGTTTATTCCTCCGGTTTATAATTTTTCTGAGCCTACGGCTTTTCACGGAAGCGAATGGTACAACCCTTATACAGCAATAGATACAAACGATTTGAAGCTATCGAATTTCCAGATTCAATCGAAATCATACGGAGGTGTTACGAACGGCAGAAACAATTCTTCGGAGCGTGTTTTTTCAACCTATAAAAATTTAGGTTACGATGTAATCACCATTTCAGATTACATGAAAATAAACCACTACCAGGAAGATTCTTTTCCGCATGTAACCGTTTATGAGCATGGATTCGGAGCTTTCAAAAATCACCAAGTGTGCATTGGCGCATCTGAAGTTATGTGGCTCGACTTTCCGCTTTTCCAATCGCAAAGTAGCAAGCAGTTTGTGTTGAATGAATTGAAAAAGAATAACAAGTGCGTGGCCATTGCGCATCCTTCTTTGCGCGATGCCTATTCCGCAGATGACATGAAAGTTCTTCGCGGATATGATCTGATTGAAGCACTAAGCAACTTCAAGAACAGCCTTGAATTGTGGGATGCAGCCCTTTCCGCGGGGAATCCGGTTTTTCTTGTTGCCGACGACGACGCGCACAACCTCGACAAGCCCAACGATTACGGAAGAGTAGCTACTGTTATTCATTCCAAGTCTTCGTTCGAAGACAGCCTTATTCACGCGTTGAAACACGGCAATGCTTATGGACTTGTTGTTCAAACACCTGAAGGGGATTCACACGAAGCGAAAGCGAATCGATTCAAGAAACTTCCTCAATTACTTCAGCACATGGTTGTGAACGATTCTATTTTCTTGAGCTTCACAGACAGCATTCGCGAGATTAAAGCTGTTGGACAAGACGGCATAGTCTTACTGAACACTACGCTGAGTAACACCACCTCTAGCTTTGCTTTCGCGCTAAATGAAGTTTCGCATTTTGTTCGATTTGAAATAAAACTCAAAGACGGATCGAAGATTTATACCAATCCTGTCTTCCGCTCAATAGACGGAAAGAAACCCCTTGTCCTTTCCGCAGGAATAGATGTTTGGGCATCGCAGTTCTATCGGCTTCTTGGAATTTTAGTTATCGGTTTCTTTATTCTTAGGGTCAGAAATCCTAATCGATTCAGAAAACCTATTTTCTCTAGACGCGGCACCCGCATTCAAGTATAAGAATTTCTTCCCTTCTCTTACCTTTTCTTCCCCATTCTTACCTTTTAAATAAATCTTCCCTTCTCTTCCCCTCTCTTAACTTCTCTTACCTAAATCCAGTTTTCTAACTGAAGAAGAAAACGCTTCCGCGGAATGCCACCGGCAAACCCCGTAAGCGCGCCATTCTTCCCAATAACCCTATGACAAGGAACAATAATCGCAATTGGATTTTTACCTACCGCTTGTCCAACTGCACGAATGGCTTTTTTATTTCCATATTGAAGAGAAACCCACTCGTAGCTTTTTGTTTCTCCGAATTCAATTTGAAGAAGAATATTCCAGATGTTTTGTTGGAAGGCAGTGCCAGAAGGAAGTAATGGTAAGTCGAAGGTTTGACGGGTATTCGCGAAGTATTCGTGCAATTGTTTTTTCGCAGTTTCGAGGATTTCACACGGTCGTTGTTCCTTCAATTCTTCATCTGCAAAATCAACGCGTGTGATATTTTTTCCGTCTGAAAATAAATGCAAATAACCGATTTGGAATTGATCGCTGATTTGAAATGGGTTATTTTCAGATCGGGGCGAATAATTATCAGATCGGGTCGAATCATTTTTAAATCGGGTCGAATGATTTGCAGATCGGGGCGAATCATTTTGAATTCGGGTCGAATGATTTGCAGATCGGGGCGAATAATCATTCGCCCCGATGCGATTATTTATACAATTTTTTATCAATGATAAATTGATTAACAGATTCCGAAAGATCATCAGATTTTCCAGAATTCACAATGCTTTCTCTGATTATCGTTGAAGAAACATCCATAGCTTCGAAAGTAATAAACTCAAACTGCTCAGAATAATCTTGAACCAACGAATGACTCGCAAATTGATTTTCAATCTCGCGAGAGCAAACCAAGAATTTCATTTCTTGAATTAATTCTTTAAACTTATACCAAGCCGGAAGCGAGTTCACCACATCTGTGCCGCAGAGGATGTGAAAGTTGAAGGAAGGATATTCTTCTTTCAGTTTGCGAATGGTGTGAATCGTATACGAAGGCGTTGGCATGTCGAATTCAATCGTACAGATTTTGATTTGGCTTTCGTTTTGAAGTGCAAGGGAAACCATGTGCGCTCGGTCATTGGCAGAAGCTAATGTGTTCAGCGATTTCAAAGGATTGTGCGGACTAACTACGAACCAGACTTCGTCGCATGTGTTCGATTGAAGCGCTGCATGCGCCATGGCGAGATGTCCGTTGTGAACGGGATTGAAGGAACCAAATAGGAGTGCGATGTTCATTCAGCAAGGAAATCGTTAACCAACTTCATCGCTTCAGCTTTCGCAATATCGAGGTTGTCGTTTACTAAACGCACATCGAACTTGTCGGCGTAGGTTAATTCCAATCCAGCTTTTGAAACACGTTGCTGAATTTTTTCTTCAGATTCTGTTGATCTGTTTTTCAATCGGTCCATCAACGCTTCCACACTCGGTGGCTGAACAAAGACAGCCAATGCGCGATGATGGAATATTTCTTTCAGGTGAAGTCCACCTATTACATCAACATCGAAGATGACGTGCTTGCCGCTTTTCCAAATGCGTTCCACTTCACTTTTCAGTGTTCCGTATTTCGTTCCGGCATAGACTTCTTCCCATTCAACGAATTCGTTGTTGTCTACTTTATTTTGAAATTCTTCGTTCGATAAAAAATGATAATCCTTTCCATCTACTTCTTCTCCACGTCTTTCACGAGAAGTAGCACTAACACTGAACGCTAGCATGAGCGCGGGCTCTGAGAGTAAGTATCGGACAAGCGTAGTTTTACCCGCGCCACTTGGAGCAGAAAAAATAATTGCTTTTCCGGTTACTTGACTAGAGAACATTGTTGATTTGCTCTTTTATTTTTTCCAGTTCATCTTTCATTTCAACCACCATGCGTTGCATCATGGCATCGTTGGCTTTCGAGCCAATGGTGTTGACTTCTCTTCCAATTTCTTGAGAAATAAATCCAAGTTTTCTTCCTTGTGCACCACCGTTTAATTCTTCGTTGAACATCTCGCAGTTCGAAAGCAAGCGCTGCAATTCTTCCGACACATCGAGTTTTTCCAAATAATAAATCAGCTCCTGCTCGAATCTGTTCTCATCTATTCTTTCCTTCCCCACCAACTCATCTAATTGCGCTTTAATGCGCTCTCTGGTTTTTTCCTTGCGCTCTTCCATAGGCGCAATAAGGTCTTCACGCAAACGAAGAATATTCGCAATGCGCATTTCAAATTCTTTTTGAAGCTTCGCGCCTTCGGTTTGTCTATAGTTTTCGAAAAGATCAAACGCTTGTTTAACAAGTGCAGCAATGCTGTTCCATTCGTCTTCCGTAGGCTCTGCCTGATCGAACTTCATGACTTCAGGCATACGCATAAGCGTGGCCAAGATGTCGGCTGAACCGAGGTCTTTTCCTTCCTTCCAAATCGAAAGTTCGTTGTAATACGAATTCATTAAGTCGGTGTCGAGATGCATGCGTTTTTCGCCGCTATTGTTTTCAATATAAATCGAGACCTCTGACTTTCCGCGAACCACGAGCTCTCCGTATGTTGAACGCAATTCCAGCTCTTTGTCGCGATACACACTTGGAACGCGAACGCTTAAGTCTAGTCCTTTGCTGTTGAGCGAGCGCACTTCAGCTGAGAACTTTTTGGTTTCTTTCTGAAGTTCGGCTTTACCGTAGCCGGTCATAGATCTTAACATGTGTGCAATTTTGCATGCAAAGATACAACATTGAACATTGGAGGTTAAAGAATGTTGTTTTCCTTTGCAGACGAAATGAAAATGAAAAAGACCGCTATTCTTCTTGTGAACTTGGGTTCACCCGACGCGCCAACTCCGGGTGCTGTTTATAGATATTTAACAGAGTTCTTGAATGATCCCCGCGTTATTGATGTGGCTGCTATTGGAAGAGCCATCTTAGTGAATGGAATCATTGTTCCTTTCCGTCACAGAAAAAGCGCTGCGATTTATAAGAAGCTTTGGACCGAGAACGGTTCGCCTTTGATTCATTATGGAAAGAGAAACAAGGAGCAATTGCAAGCGCGTTTTGATGAAAACGAAACGAAAGTTTTCTTAGCTATGCGCTACCAGGTTCCGAGTATAGACAACGCTCTTCGCGAGATTGAAGAGTGGGGTGCAGAGAAGATTGTGGTGTTGCCTATGTTCCCGCAATATGCATCTGCCACAACCGGAAGTGTGCATGAAAAAGTAATGAAGATTGTTTCAAAATGGTGGAGCATTCCGGAAGTAGTTTTGATTTCTCAGTTTTACGACGAGCCCTTGTACATTCAGGGATACGTAGACAATGCGAAGCAATTCGATTTGAAGGAATACGATCGTGTGTTGTTCAGTTTTCACGGATTACCTGAACGTCAGTTAGACAAATTGTACGACGATAACAAGTGTCGCAATCACAGTTGCGAGCATGAGATTAACGAAGAGAATCACATGTGTTACAAGGCGACGTGTTATGCTACGGCTCGAGCTATTGCAGCGGGAGTAGGACTTTCAGAAAGTGAATACGCGGTGTGTTTTCAGAGCCGCTTAGGCAAAGGATGGATCGAACCTTTTTCAGATAACATCATTAAAGAATTGGGAGACAAAGGAGCGAAAAAGCTCTTGGTATTTTCTCCTGCTTTCGTTGCTGATTGTCTAGAAACAACCATTGAAATTGGAGAAGAATACCAAGAGCTTTTTGAAGAACACGGCGGCGAAAAAGTCCAGCTTGTTCCAAGTCTAAATGACTCGGAAGTTTGGATTGATGCGCTTGTTAGTATTTCAAAACCTTACCTGTCTGCTTAGCCCCATTCACATAAACTGATAGAAGATAAGTTCCTGTAGCAAGTGATTCGGTGTTGATCGTAGTTTGATTTACACCCATTCCTTCCGTGAGTTTTCTTCCAGTTAAATCGTGGATTTCGTAATTGAATTTACCTTGCACTTTCAATGTGAATTCATTCTGCATGGGATTTGGAAAGGCTTCCACACGAAACGCATTTTCTTCACCCACGAATTCAATCCACTCGTTGATGTTGTATGTTGTGTTTGTGATAATGGCTTCGTTCCAATCGAAATAAATGTAAGCCGTGTTAGTGATTTCACTGAACGGTACGTTGCCTATATTTTCGCGAATACGGAAGGTGAAATGTCCTTGACTCAGCTCCTGACTAACACTGCTGTCTGGCAACCAGATGTTGTTGAATTCAAATCTAAGAATGCCGTTGCCCAAGTTTACCACATCTATTCCGTGCGTTGAGTGCAGCAGCTGGAAGGTAGTCCAGTCTAATTCTGCATCGAGTGTATCGATGATGTAAATGTTTTGCGCCGGCGCAGTTCCGGTGTTTTGAAAACGAATGGTGTATTC